>Ga0207153_1001_pt1 | contig 74805 bp, 68 predicted proteins | sample Alteio_BWMinHeat_27_FD_153580 | JGI IMG/M metagenome (GOLD analysis project Ga0207153, IMG submission 153580) | Enriched cells from forest soil in Barre Woods Harvard Forest LTER site, Petersham, Massachusetts, United States -... | ecosystem: Environmental > Terrestrial > Soil > Temperate forest >...
ATTCTGCCGCAGTTCAAGCCCATCACGCCGCCCATGTCGGCCACGGTCCCTTGAATATTCAGGAGCCGGGACTGGTGGTGCAGAGCAGCGGGCATCCACGAGGGTATTTCGGAAGGGCTTATGTTCCCGAGATGTTGCCGCAAGGCGTCACCCCGGACCAAATTCGATAGTCACAGATTTTCAAGGAGGCAGCCGTGCGCAGGTTCTTCTTACCGTTGGTTATAGTTGCGAGCCTCGCGTTCCTTGCGGGATGCGGAGGCGGTAGTAGTGGTACAACTCCAGTGGGCGTCCCCACGGGCGGAGGCGGAGGCACCGGCACCGGAAATACGTTGCCAATTGCAGTTGACGGTGGGCCGGTGCCGAATATCATTTATCCCAACGGCGCCTTTACCAGCGTGACCATCTGCAACCCCGGCACTACGACCTGCCAGACGATCGACGGGATTTTGGTTGACACTGGTTCGTTTGGTTTGAGAATCCTGTCGTCGGCAATAACACTTACCGGCTTGGAGACACTCACCTCCGGTAACAGCACGCTTTACAACTGCATCAACTTCGCCGACGGTTCCTTCCTTTGGGGCGCGGCTGAAGTGGCCGACGTCGAAATGGCGAGTGAGAAGGCTAGCTCTGAGACGATTCAGGTGATCGCGGATCCGGCCACGGGGACCTTTGCCATCCCAGCCAATTGTGCGAACGGGACCGACGAAGATTTCCTGACCGGCCCGAACGGAACCGGATTGGGTGCGAATGGCATCCTGGGAATCGGGCCCGAACCGGTGGATTGCGGATTGGCATGCGATCCAGGCGGAGGCAACCAGTTTCCTCCGGAGCCGTTCTACTACTTGTGCCCTTCCACCGGAGCGGGATCCTGCACACCTCAGTTCGTGAGTTGCGGGGCAATTTGTGGAGACGGTACTCCCAACCAGCAAGTGGCCAATCCGGTGGCCTTGTTCGCGACTGACAACAACGGAACCATCGTTGAGCTACCGGCCCTCTCTGGAGCAGCGGCGACTGAGAGTGGCTCGTTGATTTTTGGCATTGGTACGCAAACTAACAATCAAATTCCCGCTAGCGCAACCATATTTACGCTCGACACCTCGGATACCTTTTCGGTCACTTTCAACGGTACGACGTACAACAGCGCCAATAACACACCCAGCTTCATTGACCTCGGGTCCAATGCTCTGTTCTTCCCCGACACTGCCATACCGGTGTGCGCGGACAACGCTTCCTTCTATTGTCCCACCAGTCTGTTGAGCCTTTCCGCGACCGACTCGGGGACGAATAGTGCCACGGGCACGGTTCCTTTCGCTATTGATAACGCCGACAACCTGTTCGCAGCAGACGGCGGCGTTGACGCTGTAGTCGTCTTTATGCTCGCCTTCATGTGCGCCTGGTCGGCTTGCACTGAACTCAGATCGCCGCCCAATGCCGCGAACCCTGGCAGACAAAGCCCAAACACTATGATGGCGATGCCGGTTAGCTTCGCCCACCGTGACCTGCGACCCACCTCGTGCTGCTCAAAAATTGTCATAGGACTCACCTTATAGTTCGCGCCGCTGACGGGGTCGCCCCCTGTGGTCTACCTAACCCAACGCATCGCCCTTTGTTGCGCTTGTCACTAGGATTTTCCTGGCGATGCATGGGTTGCTTGTGGTCTGAGGTTACCCTTGTAATTCCCTTGTAAAGCAACATGACTGGTTAACATTTTATGCGCGTGACAAGCCTTTCAGGCAAGTGCAAATGGTTCAAAGCGAAGGTCTTGTTCCGAGTTGGTAACCATTACTCCGGTGACCTACGGCAAACGCTATCACGGCCGGGGGCTCGACCGCAGCCCGGAAACGGTTGGTCTATACTTGTGCCGGAAACACCAACACAGGTTGTGGAACCCCAGGTCCCATAACTATAAGGAGCTACCGCGATGCGACTCAATTCCAGGTTCTTGCTGGCGGTTGTGGCGATTGCATTCCTCCCAGTCTTCGGGCAGGATCGGGAGGTTTCTCCCAAAGCCGTGGAACGCATTCAAAAAGAAGTGCGCCACGAGCTGGTGATGCTGCCATACCTCGATGTATTCGACAACCTCGCCTACAAGGTCGACGGCTACAACGTCGCCTTGTTTGGACAAGTCACCGATCCTACGGTGAAATCCGATGCCGAAAAGGCAGTCAAGAAGATCGAAGGTGTGGAAAAGGTTGACAATCAGATCGAAGTGCTGCCGGTTTCTCCCATGGATGATGGCCTGCGACGCCGGCTTTTTCGCGCGATCTATGGCTACGCGCCGATGCAAAAGTACGCTCTGCCGACCATCAAGCCCATCCGCATCATCGTGAAGAACGGGCATGTGACGCTGGAAGGAGTGGTGGACAGCGAAAGCGACAAGAACATCGCCGGCCTTCGTGCCAACGGCGTTTCCGGAGCGTTTTCAGTAACCAATAATCTCGCAGTTGTGAAGTGAGCAAACGTCGGTGTTGGCGCAGTTCCCGCTCTTCCGGGCTGCTGGTAAACTGGGCTAGCGCGGAGGGATGCGTGAGCGGTTGAAACGGGTGGTCTTGAAAACCACTGTGCCTGAAAGGGTACCGGGGGTTCGAATCCCTCTCCCTCCGCCATTACCTTAGTTATCTTGGACTTAGGTCACTGTGACACTACGCTTGATACTACAAAAGCGAGGTCACAGTGAACGTCAAGGTCAACCTCTTCAAGCGCGTCCGCACAGCCAAAGGCACGCGCTATTGTCCCGTCGTCGAGTCGGCGAACAACAGAATCAAAGCGCACGCGGTCATCGTCGATGGCCGCGAAGAGAAACACCCGGAAGGCGCGTACTACATCTCGTGGTACGAAGGCCGGTGTGTGAAGCGTCGCGCGGTCGGCAACGATCCGGTCGAGGCCGCGAACCGGCGCGCGAAAAAGCAAGCGGAGTTCACTGCGAAGAGCCAAGGCGTCACAGTGGTCGAAGAGCCTGGGAAGGCGGCGCGCGGCGCGCTGTTAGTTGATGCGATCCGCGACTTCCTCGACGAGAAGAAGGCGACGCGCAAGAGCAAGACCCACGCCGACTATGAATCCACCCTGGAGTACTTCCAGCAGAGTTGCACGAAGCGACACCTCACCGACATCACGCGCAAGGACCTGCTCGCGTTCACCGTGTATTGCCGCGAAGAGCTGGAGCTGTCACCGCGAACCGTCTTCAACAAATTCGCTCGCGTCGCCGCGTTCCTCCGCGCGCATGGCATCGAGGTTCACAAGAAGGGTGTCGGCGGCGACGCGCCGCGCTTCACCGTGGAAGAACCCGAGGTGTACGAGCGCGAGGACCTCGACACTCTATTCGCGGCTTGCGACGCCGACGAGCGGGTGTGGTTCGAGTTCTTCCTGATGACCGGCATGAGAGAACAGGAAGTGATGTACACCTACTGGCGCGACGTGAACTTCAAAGCGTCCACAGTGAAGGTCACCCACAAGCCGGATCGCGGCTGGTCGCCGAAGGCTTACAAAGGCCGTGAGATTCCGATCCCGGCGAAGCTGGTCACCTCGCTGAAGGCGTGGAAAGCGCGTCGCAATGACGCCTGTGAGCTTCTCTTCCCCACGGCGGGATGCAACCCCAAACTCGACTTCCTCGACTGCCTGAAGGCCGTGGCGACGCGCGCCGGGATGGATAAGGACGACTTCTGGTTACACAAGTTCCGAGCGACGTTCGCGACCTGGCATCTGTGGGCCGGTGTCGATCTGCGGACCGTTCAGATGTGGATGGGTCACTCGGACCTCGACAGCACCACGCGCTATCTCAAGCCGTCACGGAGTCAGCAGACCCACGACAAGGTCAACGCGACGTTCGCCTGAGAATTTTGGATGTGTGGGCCGGTTCCTGAAAGTGGACTTCGTTCAGTCGGCAGCAACGGCGGGGTGGGGACCATCGACACTCACGAAAAAGACGGGGAGTGGTCGAGGGGCGGGGGTTCGTGGCGTTCGATCAGCGCGGTCAGGCGTTCGTAAGTGATTGATAACACGATCCAGGCGTCCGCGAAGTAGTGTCACTGTAGTATCACACCTGAACTAAGTCCTTGAGAATAAAAAGTTTGGCTGAGGGAAAGGTCTCCTCTTGGCGCGAATCTCGGCTTAAATCCATGAACTACTAATCAATTAGTTGTTGCACAACCGTTGCACGACGTTGCGTGCGCCCGGTCGCGGGACGATCCAATCACCAGAAGTCTTGTAACAGTCTTCCAAGACTGTCGGAAAGACTGTGTAGTGTGTTGATTCTAAAAGTATTTAACACAGATTTCACTAGCCCCTTACCCCTACTCTCTCTCCCTTCAGGAGAGAGAAGAGCGTAGGGGTTGTGGGCGACCCTGAGGACGGAACCACGAAACCCAAACACTATGACCCTCAGAACCCAGCGACCGCCGCGCGGGTCTCGACTTGCGGCTCCAGGACCCACCAACACTTACCGTCGCGTAGCCGGTTTGAAGCTCCTGCGTTCCGGCGCACACGTCCGAGGTTAATGGTCTCGACCGGCAGACCTCCGGCCTTCAGGTGCTCAATGCACTCAGTGGATGTCCGGCGCTCGACTCCCGCGAGGAACTCCCTCAGCTTATCGACGGCGATCTTCTCGGCGGACATCGTCGCTTTGCGTGACGGATTGAGTTCGAGTTCCACCGGCTCACTCACCGGCAGACGCAACACCGATACCTGTGGCACGAAGCTGATCTCGAACTCGTTATTGGCAAGCTGCTTCACTTTGATCGTCATGGGTGGTGGACATCTCCTTTTTGATTTTTGAAATGGTGTCGCGGGACACCTCAAGTTCTTCCTGAATCTGATCGTAGGTCTGACCCGACTTCAGCCGCTCGCGGACCTGGTCCTCTTTCGAGAGGGGCTTCGGTTTGGTTGCGGTCGGGATCGCGGCTTTCTCGTAGAGCTTCCACACACCACTTTCGCAAGCGTAACCGTGCTCCGGCAATTTGCCTTCCTCGCGTTGCTTGGTGAACGACATCCAGAACGAAGCGCCTTTGCTGTATCCCCGTTTCTCCAGCTTCATCGAAACGTCGAGCGTGTCCTCCAGGTCCGACAAGCCGCGTTGCGCGCCACTTACACCAGCCTGGTGAAGGAAGATGACACAGAGTCCTTTACAGCGGAGACGCATGAACCACTGATTCAGGTCCGCAATGACGAGTGGGTCCATCGTCGTCTTGACTCCGAGGCTCTTCAGCGAATCGAGGATCAGAACCGACGCCTCGCAAAGTTCAACGCGATCCTCGATGACAGCGCGTCCGGCATCTGTGGTGATGTCGAGCGATGCGCCTTTCGGCAATCGGGACCGCGCGATGAGGGTGAAGTTGCCGGAGGGAATCTCCAGACCGGCGCTGAGTTTGATCGAGCGATCCTGGAGCTGTGCTTGGGGAAGCTCACCTTCGACGTATGCGACTTTTACCGCCGAGGGAATCTCGAAGTTTACAAAATTCTTTCCAGCGGCGAGATGCAATCCGAGTGACATCGTCCATAGTGTTTTTCCGGTCCCGCGATACGCGAACTCCTCGTTTATGGATTCGGCGAAGAACATCGGGATGCCGTCGAGCGACACCAGCGGCGCGCGCGCCGGGATCGGCTTCGAGATAAAAGCGTTGAGGTCGATGGAATCGACGACCACGTCGTACACCGGGAAAAGAGCATCAAGGGAACGAGTGTTGTCGCGCACGAACCGCGAGTGTTGCTCGTCAGTGAGAGTCGCGAAGTTCGGGAGGGTTGGCTTTCCGTAAAGCCAATCCACATCACTATGTTTTTCCCACACCTCTTCGCCTGGGATCGGGGATTCTTTCAATTTTCGTCGATTGAATGTCGCCGAAATGATTGTCACCTCGGTCGCTGCGAGTATCGTCGTGAGGTTCGGCGTGCGGTTGCCGTGATCGAGTAACACCAGCAACGTGCGTGCGTCCGCCGTGTTTGCCTGTTCGATTACTTCCTTCACGGCGTCTTCCTTATAAATGTCGTTCCCAAGGACAAAGACGGGATCGAGTTCCACCTTCCTGTTAGTGAGTTCCCGCATGAAGCGATCCGATGAACCGGCGACGGTGACATACTCTCCGCGTGCGAGAGCCTCGACGACCGCGTCGATCATCGCATCGACCTTGAACGCATGGAAAAACCTGTGTTTCATAGACCCGTCTTTCTGGGGAGTTACGACCAAATAAATAATAACACACTATCGTTGCGTTTGCAACGGTTATGTGTTATCTTATCTTAAGTGAGGAGCTAAAGACTATGCCCCGAAAGAAGGAATACAAAAGCGCCGCCGAACGCCAGAAAGCGTATCGACTGCGGAAGGGTCAGAAGGCGCGCACGATCTTGCGCGGAATCGTGGTTAGCCTTCCGCATGGTGACAGAAGCCCGATGGGCGGGATGATGAACTGGAATGTGAAACTCCCGAATGGCGGTTACGTGAACATCACTTCGTATGACGACAATAATTCCCGGATCGTCGAACAGTTCTTGAAGCAATCGAAGATTCCACGCGAGCCGTACTACACGCGCTGGAAAAGCATGATGAAGAACAATCCCGATCAGTGACGATGTCGATCCTCGAACAACTCGAAAAGCTGAATCGGGCGCTCAAGTCGAAAGACCTTGAGGAGATGCTCGCGTTGTCGAAGGCGACGATCTCGCGTGAAGTCGCGAGCGGTCGATTGCCCTGCTATCGCATCGGAAGTTCACTCCGCTTCGATCCACCGAAAGTCGCGGACTGGTTGAGGGGAAGATGAGTAGGGGAAACCGAAGACCGAAGGCCGATGTCGAGCGCGACGCGATCAGGATCGCAGAGCTTGTGCGCGCGGGAAAGACTGCGACGGACGCCGGACGCGAACTCGGCATCCCGGAAACCACGGCGCGACGGCTCGCGAAGCGCGGACTGGTATTACTCCCGAAGCCACAGAGTAAATCTGTGGCCGCTGTTCAGCCTCTCCGAACACCCCCGAAGAAGTCCGTCCCACATCCCGCGCCGGTCGAACCGACGTTCCGCCGCTTGAAGACACTCGCGGAACACCGCGAGGAGCTGGAGCAGCGCCAATTCTTTTCCCACGACTTGAGGTTCTGAAAATGAGGAGCAACCTAACCCCAGAGAACCGAGCAAACCTTCCGTTTATTCAGCGCGTCTTCCTCGCGATCAAGGAGAACCGTCGCGTGCGAGCGATCAAGGAACGTCACATTCGCGAAGAGATGTCCGAGTTTCACCGGGAGCTGTTGCTCTTCCTCGACGACTGTAAGTTCCAGGGTCTCGACTGGGATAACCCCGAACACCGGCTCCCGATTGCTCTCGCATGGGCTGAGAAGCAAGGGCATGACGTGTCGGGTGAACTCAACGCGATCACTCATCCTGAAGAGTTCGACGACGATGACGGCATGACGGAAGATCACCGGAGCTTGGAGTTCTGATGTTCAAGTCTCGCAAACTCCGCGACCACCGCCGCAAGATGATCGCGAGCAAACCGATCCGACCGTGGGATCACGCCAAGGGTTGCAGCGTGGACCAAAAGCAACGTTCGCTCCATAAGATGCTCGCGTCGGACCTCACTAACTGGCAGATCGCGCGGCGATGCGGCATTTCTATAGACACGGTTGTATGGTTAAGGTCTTTAAATTCTAAGCGCCGTGAATTGTTGAAGGACACGACCCCTTCCGTGGTCGAATCACATTAGGCGATCACGCCGGAGGAAACGACTTATGAAAAGCATCGCGACCCAAATTTCCGAAACACAGGACGCGCTCATCGCGTCCGGCAAGTTCACCGCCGACTCGATGAAGGAAGCGGTCAAGGATTGCATCAACCTCGAACATCGACTCTCTGTTCTGAAGGGTCTCTCGAAGAAGAACGGGATCAAAGAATCCGTCGAGCTTCGCGAATCACGTCCCCGCATCGAACGCAAAAACGGACGCGCGATCCAGGAGTCCGGTGACAACGGCTCGATGACCGCCGAAGAGTCGCGCATCGAGAAGTTCATGCTCGCCGGGAGGAGCTATCAGGAAGCCTTCTGCTTGGCCACCGGCAAAACCACCAAGGACACCAAGGAACCCGCGAAATTCACCGAAGCGCGGAAGGAACGTCTGAAGAAAGCCTTCAAAGGTGTGGTCATTTCGGAACAGGACCTCACTGCGATGGCCTCTCGACAGATTGAACCGTAACTGATGTCGCGTCGAATTTCACCGGGCCACTTGGCTCAGATCATGGAGGAATACGATGGAGACCACTTTCCCAATCGGCAACCTGTTAGGGAAGTTCAACGCGAAGGAAGTCGCGGCGGCGAACCTCGAACGTCAGAAGAGGCTCGACGCTCGGTCGAAAGAAGCACCGAAGCCGCTTGAGCTGATCGCGTTCGCCAATGCTTATGAAGCTCTCGCGGCGCGATTGACCTTTGATGTTCAGCCGGACGCGGAGAAAATCCTCGCCTCTGTGTACGAAGACCAGAACGAGCTGTTCGAGATCGAGACACAGATGCTCGCGATCCTGGAGCATGGCGTCAAGAAGATGTCGAAGTCCGAAGCCGATCACGCCAGGAAAAAGATTCTCGGGTACGACACCAAGGAATTGCCGAGTCTTCCGGGAGTGGCCGATACCCGAGTTCATATTCCCGGCTCGCTTGAAAAGGTTCGTGAAAAACTCGCGGACATCGAGAGCCGGTTGCCACGCCTTCAATACGAAGCCGCTGTCTATGCGAATACGAAGAAGTCGCTCGCTCCGTGGCCGTGGTTTCGCATCAACCGTGTCCTCAACGACGAACTCGACCAGCAAGAGATTCTGAACGGACGGCTCCCGCATCCGCGCGGCGGTAGTTCGATGGCGGGATACACGATCACGCCGTAAAGTTTGCCCAAGAACTCCTTCGTCGCGTCGCCGGTCGCGGGGCATACAGGCACACTTTCAACAGGGGAAATCATCATGGAAACCGAATTGGAAGCTCTGAAGAGACGGGTTCACAAACTCGAATACCACCGGGAAAAGCTGGAAGGTCGGCTCAATAACATCGAGCGGGTTCTTCGTATGGACAATATGACCGCCGCGAAGCTCGACCATCCTGAAGGCCGGTACATCGACGGCATCTTCAGCTTCCCGGAAACCGCGAACTCATAAAAGTTTCCTCGCTTCGCGAGAGAACCGCGCCGGACGGCATCCGGTGGTGCGCGGCCTGATTAGTCGAGACCGCAGTGGAACCAAGCTTCAAAGCGATGGCCTGTGTCGCGCCGAACCCAAGCCGACACCTTCCGCGTGGGGCACGCGGCGAATGGCATCCACGAGACGCGCCTTTTTGCTTTGCTTAGCTGTTGTTCCTCGGACGGGGCAACCCGCCGACGCCTTCCGGGTGGGGCGATAGGCACCCGGTTCTTAAAATTCAAACGAGGTGACACGATGCTGACCTGGAAACACTACCTCCGGCCTTACAACACGATCAAGCGCCTGGTGATGCTCGCCGATGCGCGGCTGACTCTCAGCAAACTCAGCGCGAGACAGTTCGAGTCCCTTCAGAAGATCACCGAACACCTTCAAGCGATTGTCGAGAGTCAGAAAACCCTCATCACACTCAAGGACGCGGAGATCACCCGGCTCAAGAAAGACTACGACCTTCTCGACGCTCACCTGGTGAACACTGTGGACCAGGTTCACCGCGACGGCATCGAGCCGCCAGAGCCGAAGAAGTACCTCAATTAGGAGCGACCTCCAGCACCAGAAACTCTCCAGCGACGCGCTATAAGCGATCCTGGAGCGAAGTTTTGAAAGGAATTTATGTCTGACAATCCTCAATCCGGTGGTATCTCGGTCGGCGACGCGACGCTTGAGTTCTTAGCGGACACGACACAGCTCGACCAGGGTATCGACAAGCTCAACGCGAAGGTGATGACGGGTATGACCGCGTCGGGTGTCGCGACGGAACAGTTCGGTCAGAAGCTCGATGCAGTTGGAGCTGAGGCCGATGTCGCCGGTGATGCGGTCGAGGAAGGAATGGGACGCGCGACCGGCTCGATGCGCGAGGCGCGCGGGGAAGCGATGCTCCTCGGCGAGGCTATCGGCATCAGGCTACCGCGTCACGTCACTTCGTTCATCGCGACTATTCCCGGTGTTAGCGAGGCTCTACAGTCGGCGTTCGCGGCGACGGCGGTCCTGTTCATCCTCGACGCTGTGGTCAAGCTCACCGAGAAGGTGTCGGACTTCATCTCGACCACGATCATTTACACACAGACCATGAAGGACGCGGACTCCGCGACCGGGATTCTGAACGCTTCCATCCTGAAAAATGAGGACGCACTCAACAAGGCGAAGAAGGCTCTCGACGAGTACGGAAAGTCGGCTCACGAGATCGAGAAGATCAGAATCGCCGATAACCTCAGCGAGCAGTTAAAACAAATCGAAGCCGACTTACAGAAGGCGAACGCGCCTCTGAAAGAAGAGCCGTCGTTCTGGCAACGCACGAAGAACGCGGCGGTGGAATACTTCACCGGCATCGACAAGAACTTTCAGGAGACTTCCACCCGATACGCCGCGATGAAGAATAACCAAACTCAAGCGGACAAGGCGGCTGAAGATGCGCGCAAGGCGGCGGCTCTCGAAACGAAGCTCAATGATGAGAAGCAAGCGAATGACGAACAGAAGGCAATCGACAAGTTCGAGGAGCTTCAGAAGAAACAAATCGCCGATTATGCCTGGTACGCACAGCAACAGATTCTCGCGACCGGCCACGCTTTCAATCAAATCCTCGCCGGTGTTCAGGGTCTCGGCGCGGCGCGAAACATGCCGGACATGCTCCTCGGGACGGACTTCAAGGACAAGTTCGGTCAGTTCGAGGAAGCGGTCAAGACGCTTGGGATCACCCTCCGCACAGACCTGGTGACCGCGCTCAACGATTCCAAGAAAGCCTATGACGAACTGAAGGCGTCTCAACAGGCGAGCGATCAGGAGATGAAAGAGGCGAAACTCGTCGTTGAACAGAACCAAAAAGCACTGAAAGACTTCGACACCGAAGGTCAGAAGAGCATCACGACTCTGTTGAAGATGGGACTTGAGATCAAGAAGGGTAAAGACGATTGGCAAGCCTTCAGCACAGAGATGGGTTCCGCGATGGCGACGGCGCTCGCGGCTCAACAGAACGTCGGCGCGGCGGCGAAGGCGGCGGTCGAACAGGAGCTTGAGGCTCTGTCTAAAAAGGCGATGGCGCAAGCGATCTATTACACCGGCCTCGGATTCGCGGCGCTCGCGCAATGGCAATTTACTTCGGCCTCTCAATACTTCGAGGCGGCTGGAATACTCGGTGGGATCGCGGTTGGCTCCGGCCTCGCGGCGGGAGCGATTGGCGGCGGCTCTTCAGGCGGCGCGGGGGTTTCCGGGAGTCCCGGCTCTGCTGGTCACCAGGCGGTTCAGACGACCGGCGCGACCTCACAAGGAACTGTGACATCGACGAACGTTCAACACTTCGCTGGTGGTGGACTTGTGTCACAGAGGACGCTCGCGATGGTGGGTGATTCTCCGAGCGGCGGCGATGCGCGCGAGGGAGTGTTACCTCTCGACAATCCCGAGGCTATGCGTGCGATTGCCGGAGCGATTGCCGAGCATCTTGGCGGCGCGGCGGGTGGTCCCGGACACACGTTCAATATGTGGGGACGGATTCCGAAGAGTGACCTCAAGAAGCTGGTGAAACAAATCTCTTCCGCCACTAACAACGGGACGGCGCTTCTTCATGCGTCGAGTACCGGGCGGATCGTAAGGCGAAGTCCGTAAAATAGAAAAGCCTGGCCGGTGATCTGACCAGGCTCTTCCCCTCGTGCGAATCGGTGTCACAGTTCGATCATGGGTTGTCCGTGATGTTCGTATCGAACAATCTCCGGTTTGACGACGCCGAGTTCCTGTTCGAGCCGCTCAACGATGCGGCTCTTGAACGCATCGTCCGTATAAGCGCGTCTGTCTCCAACCGGACGGGTCATCACCACGAACGCGGCCTCGCGCTTTCCGTTGACCTCGTGCGTGTACTCAACCGTGATCGCGACTTTCATACTCTCTCCGCGTTGCCAAACACTATACGCTCCATCTCCTCGTCACTGAGTGACTCCAGGTTGTCGATCACATCTGTGGATCGGATGGGTGAGACCGGCACGATTGGCAATCTCATCGTCTTTCCTTTCGGTGACGGCGGGTTATCTCCGAAGAAGCGAACGTCGCGCTCGACGTAACGCGCCGGGAGCTTGCTCAGGTCGCCATCGGGAAGTACCACAGCCTCGTCGGAGAGCATGTCCCACTCCGCGCCGGATGGCAGCGTAAAGACATAGTACCCGAGGGTGAATGGTTCGCCGGATCGTTGGTACGGTTTATAGTTGCTGGTAGCCATGCTTGACCCCTCCTGTGGGTCTCGTTTGGTTAGGACCCGATCACAGTGTCACCTGTGGTTGGGTCCGTTCTACTTGCTGAGAATCGCACGCGAGAACCGCGCTGTAAATGGCTCGTTCGTCACCGTGTTGCCGAGGGTGGAGGGTAACGTCGAGAGGCGCGTCGGATCAACGAGATGCAGGGGTAACCACAACAAACTGACGAACCCGGTCACACTATTCATCCTCTGGTGGTCCATGCTTCACACGCTCAAGGGGTTTCATCTTGAACTCGTTGAACATCTCCCTCTCCTGTGCTGACCACTTACCTGAATACGAGAGTTCGAGTTTGTAGTGTGCAGAAGGACCGTTCGAGGCGGCAACGGTCAAGTGGAAAAGGTAGGTTCCAGGTTCAAGCAGATGACCGTTCGAGTACGTGGCAACCTGGACATCGAGCGCAAGCACACCATCTCGCGGTGCGACACCAGCCAAGTCCTCCCCCTGGGGTTGCTTCGTCGAGGGGTCAAGTATGTGGACGAGGTCACAAAACACCGGTGGGGTCTCCACTAGCAACGTAGGTCTCGTGACTCGGTCCCTTGATGTCCCCTCGTCATCTGTGTTCGTCCATCTCAGGTTCATCGGTGTGAAACGCTCAACTTTTTCCCACTTGTGTCCGTCTTTTCGGTCAACCCTTGCAAGAAACACCTGAACCTCTTCGGCGGTCTCGTTTCCATCGTTGAATACAGCGAGACGGAAGTACCATGATTCGCCCAGCAGAAGCCGAGCGCCATTCTCAAGCTCGGCAATACGCGAGACCTTGTCCGCATCAGGACGACGCACACGCGCCCGAAGCCGGAGAGCCGGACTCCACCTCCATCTCTTTACTTGTTCGCCATAGAGTGAGAGCCAGATCGCAACAGCAACGGCGAGCACGGTGCCGAAGGCCGTGAACCATTCTGCCGTGAAGAACTCACACCAGGAAATCAGATGGCAATTCATCGGCAGAATCGTATCAGCAGCGGTGACACTACTGACACTAAAAAGCACCCTTTTCGATGAAACGAGGTGGACCGCCTGAAACTATAGAAACGGCTGAAAGGCTCTTGCAACCCGCATAAACACTGTGTATTATCGCGATCTGTAGTGATTGCAGTGACTTGCGGAAAACAGAGGTAACTGAATCCCTCTCCCTCCGCCATACCGGTCTGGGTTGAAGGCTACATTTCTCGGAAAATCGCTTTAAAAGAACGCAGGTCGGCGTTCTGCCGCCGCGAATCAGGCGCCACTCGCACTCAGGGGTGATGTCCTCAGACCCCCCGCAACTAACGCTGGAATACCGGGTTCAGGCTAGTTACCGTCCTTCGGCTGCCGATCGGACTTGCAGAGTCAACGGACGGAGGACGACCAGGCGCACTGGCTTCGGGCTGGCAAGACTTCCTACGGAGCCTTGTAACGTTCGGGTCTCACCTTGGGGGAGCCTCGGTGGGGCAACTGAGAGGAACGATGAAACCCCAAACCTACTTGCGCGTATCGTGCCCCGTCAGGATTTCTCGCCTTTCGGTTACGCTCTACCATTCTTTTTGCAGACGTCTGCTCGGACTGGCAATGGCGATGATGGTGCTGCTCTTGGCGCAGGCAGAGTTGTTCGCGCAGCAGGCGCCGCCGCCAGAACAATCAGAATCGCAGAACGATCAGCAGCAGCCTTACCCAGACTCCGGCCAGACCTATCAGCAACCGGAGACCGGACAGGTGGAACCGCTCAACGCGGAGCGACTGGAGCAACTGGTGGCGCCCATCGCGCTCTATCCCGACACCTTGGTGGCGCAGGTCTTGGCTGCATCCACGTACCCCCAACAGGTGGCGGACGCTGCTCACTGGCGGCTGGCGCAGGGCTATGCGTCCCCCGATCAGATTGCAGCCGGAGCCGACGTGCAGAACTGGGACCCGAGTCTGAAGGCGTTGACGGCGTTTCCGCAAGTGCTGGCGGAGATGGACAGGAACCTGCAGTGGACCACCGATCTCGGCAATGCGTATTACAACCAGCCGCAGGACGTACTGCAAGCGGTGCAAGTGATGCGCCGGCGTGCGCAGGCGGCTGGAAGTCTGCAAAGTACTCCGCAGGAAGCAGTCAGTTATGAGCAGGGCAACATCGAGCTGGCCCCGGTGAATCCGCAGGTGGTATATGTGCCGGCCTACAACCCTTGGAATGTTTACGGAGCGCCAGTCTCGCCCTATCCGGGTTTTTCGCTGCTGGATACGCTGGGCTCAATTTTCGGGTCGTCTTTCGGCTCATCTTTCGGATCATCGCCGGTAGGTTATGGGTTGGGAATCGCAATGGCGGCCTTCGGCCACACGCCGTGGGGCTGGCTGGCCTGGGGCCTGAACTGGCTGAGCCAATCCGTACTCTTCAATAACTCGAACTACTATTCACAGAGCACCACAGTGGCCGATTGGGGCTTCCCGGGTGGCGGAGGCCGGCCAGGCAGCGGATACAACTCGAGACTCGGGCAGGGATTCGTGCCCAGACCGCTGCTCAGCTATAGCCGGCCGGGCAGTGGACGCACAACAGTCGGACAGGGATTCGTCCCACGGCCGCCTGAAAGCTTCAGTCGGCCGGGTGGACGCAACACGATGCTGGGGCGGGGATTCGTGCCTAGACCAGCCAGCAGTTTCGGCCGATCAAATGGCGGAAACAGCACGACGCTCGCGCGGGGATTCGTCCCGCGACCACCAGCTAGATATGTGGCGAACCGGCCCAGTCAGGCTTCCAATCGCCGCGTCTATAACGATCTCCGGGCGGACTCGGGCAGGCGATCGACCGCGGTCTATCGCAGTCCGCAGCGGGCCTATCGCGTGCCAACAAGCGCTTTTCAGCGAGCCAATTTCAAGCAGCGGTCTCCTAAGGCCCCTAAGAGCCGGGGTTTTGCGAAGTCTTACAAGCCGCCGCGCTCAAGCGGCTTCCATTTTGGAGGCGGGCACGCGCCGAAGAATTTTGGCGGCGGAAAGAGTTTCGGCGGCAAGCACTCAGGCGGAGGCGGTCATTCCGGCGGGCACGGCGGCGGACATCACCACTGAGATGACTGGCGGCGGTAGCCAGCCGACCGATGGAGCCGTCCCGCAGTTAGTACGAGCCTTGAGGTAATCGAACGCTGAACACACCGCTTGCATCCCAGACGGGGAAAATTGACACTGGACGGCATGAAAGCGATTGCCGTCATTCCTGCCCGGCTGGCGTCCACGCGATTGCCACGAAAGATGCTGCGCGAAATCGCTGGACAGACCTTGCTTGCGCGCGTTTACCAGGGCGTTCGGGCCTGTTCGCTGCTCGCAGATGTCATCGTGGCCACTGACTCGGAGGAGATCATGCAGCTTTGCCGCCAGAACGGCTGGCATGCGCAGATGACTTCAACCGCCCACCGCAGCGGCACTGAACGCGTGCATGAGATTTCAAAGTCGGTCGCGGCCGATGTTTATCTCAACGTGCAAGGCGATGAACCGATGACCCGCGCCGAGCATATCAGTGCGCTGCTCGACCTCATGAAAGGCGCAACAATAAAGGTGGGAACGCTGAGGACGCCAGCCGCTGCGGAAGACATTCCTAATCCCAACGCCGTCAAAGTGGTGACTGACGCCGCTGGGCGGGCACTCTATTTTTCTCGCGCGACGATTCCTTACGACCGCGACGGCTCAAACCCGCGCTACTTTAAGCATCTCGGGTTTTACGCGTATCGCAAAGAGGCGCTCGACCGCTTTTGCGCGCTGCCGGAGTCTTCACTCGAACGCAGCGAACGGCTGGAACAGCTGCGTTTTCTGGAGAACGGAATTTCCATTCACGTGGCGGAAACTCCTTACGATACCATCGGCGTAGATACCGAGGAAGACCTGCGGAGGGTGGAAAGGACACTGCGCGATCGCTAGTGTGCCGCGGCGGTTGTGCTCCGCTTGGCCCACGCTTCCGCGGCCGCCACTCGCCGGGAAATCGCGGGATGGGAATGAAAGAACCATTCCACCCACTTGGATGGCGTACGCTCGGCAAGATTCTGGTCTGCGAGTTTGTTCATCGATGAAATAAACGGCCCGATGTTCGCGATCGACCGGAAGGCGTAACGGTCGGCCTGGCGTTCGTTATAGCGGGAGAAAGCATTGAGCGCCGGCATCAACAGGAACGACAACACCGTCGAAACCAGCACCAGCAGCGGTAAGTTGGCGAAGTCGGAGAGAGTATCGAAGAAGTGCCAGCGTTCCATCGCATAGTGCAGCAGCCAGTTTGCTGCCCAAAATCCTGCCAGCGTGACGCCCGCCTGCACCGCAATGCTCTTCAGAATGTGCTTGTGGACGTGGTGCCCGAGCTCGTGGGCCAGTACGGCTTCGATTTCATCGGGTGAATAGTGTTCCAGAAGAGTGTCGGCGAGAATGATGCGGCGCGTATTGCCGAGTCCAGTAAGTGCCGCGTTCGCCTTCTTGCTCTTCTCCGACAGATTCCATTTGTAGACACCCCGCACCCGGGTTCCAGCCGCCTCACTGAGTGTTACCAGACGCGATTTCAGTTCCTCATCCTGCAACGGTTCAAACTTGTAAAAGATAGGAAACAGAACGACAGGAGCGAGTTGCGCGAGCAGCACAAACAGCCCCAAAAAGACCGCCCAGGCAATCAGCCACCAGTATTGTGGAGCTTGACGGATGATGAAATAAAGGAGCTCAACCGCAATTACAGCCAGCACCAGGCTCACCAGAAGGCCCTTAAGTTCGTCCCACACCCAGGCAGGCAGTCTCTGATTGGAAAGGTTGAAGCGGTGCTCCAGCCGGAAACCGTAGTAATCGAGACCCAGCCCAAGCACCTTCCCCAGCAGCACGAGCATCAGGACGTAGAGAAAAACGGCGAGCGTGTAATGCTCGAAGGCGCCGTGAAAGGCGAGGTCGCGTAAGGAGCCGTTCCAACCCGTAAACAGCAATACCAGGAGAAACGACAGGCCAAGTACGAAGTCGGCAATACCAAGCCATCTTCGAACACGGTTATAACGACGCGCCTCCGGCGAGTCAGCCGGCGGACTGAGCATGGATGCGGGGGAACTCATCTAGGAAGTATTGTACTCAGCGGGAAGCGATGGGTGGCCGAAAAGCGACAGTCGTGCTGGTACAAAATGGTGCCGGGGCAGGTGGGCGGTCAAAACGGCTATGCGTGCAGGTTCACGAACGACTCCGCCGCAGTCAGGATCTCGTTCACCAGTTCTGGCGAAGCAGCCTCGCAGTAGACGCGCAAAAGCGGTTCCGTGCCCGAGGCCCGGAGCAAAACCCATGCCTCCGCTCCTTTGTCAGGCATCGGGGCGTCGAGAAAGAATTTTATGCCGTCCAAATTTTCTTTCTTCAAAACGGAGTAGTGGCCCAGCCGCGCAGTTTGATCGGACCGGGCACGCTGGATAGCGGACTGTTTCACGTCTTCCGGAATGTGCAGATCGCGACGGCCGTAATAATGAGGACCGTACTCCCGTTGCAGATCGGCCACCAACTGGCCGAGCGGCTTGCCCTCCTCGGCCATAACATTGGCGAGAAGCAGGGCGTTCAGAATGCCATCGCGCTCCGGAAGAAATCGCGAATAACCGATCCCGCCCGATTCTTCACCGCCAATCAGAATGTCCCGCTCCATCATCAAATCGGCGATGTATTTAAATCCGATGGAGCATTCGATCAACTTGCGGCCGTAACGCGCGCAGATGCGGTCCAGCATGCGGGTGGTGTTGAAGGCGCGGACTACGTCACCCGGCCATTTCTTTCGCTTCAGCAGCCACTGCAGGAGAACGCAAAAAATCTTGTGAGCATCAACGAAGCTGCCATCTTCGGCCACCGCTCCGATGCGATCGGCGTCGCCATCGCTGGCGAAACCGGCGTGGCAGCCTTCTTTCAGCACAACTTGTTGCAGCATGGCGATATGAGGCTCAATCGGCTCCGGATTGATGCCGGGGAATAGCGGATTCAGTTCCTGACGAATAGCGATGTGCTCGATTCCGTGATCGGCGAAGATCCTGGCCAGCACACCTCGTCCTGAACCGTACATCGAATCCACAGCGAACTTGAACCCAGCTTTGGCAATGAGGTCGAGATCGGCGAACTTGCAGATGGTATCCACGTAGGCGTGCTTGAAGTCCACTTCTTCGATCACTGCCTTGTGGCCGTTCGAACTCGTCCCCGCGTGCAGTTCGGTTTCGATCCCTTTAATAATTTGCGGCGTTGCAGACCCGCCAAACCTGCCCTTGAACTTCACTCCATTCCAATTCCAGGGATTGTGGCTTGAAGTGATCATTACGCCACCTGCCGCTCCCAGATGTTTAACCGCGAAGGAAATGGAAGGTGTGGGCGAGTAGTCATTGGCCAGCTTGATGGGAATGCCTGCGGCGGCCAGGACCTCGGCAGCAATCCGCGCGAAGCGTTCCGAGCTGAAGCGGGTGTCGTAGCCCACAACCAGACCGTTGCGGGCGTTTTCATGTTTCAGCGTATACGCGGCGATAGCAGCCGAAACGCGGCGGACATTGTCATAGGTGAAATCGTCGGCGATCACGCCGCGCCAGCCGTCGGTGCCGAATTTGATGGGAGTGGGCATTTGGTCGTTGGCCGTTGGCCGAAACCTACACCAGCTTGTGCAGCTTTTTCTCGTCCAGATGCTTTACCACTTTGCTGACATCCTGCGCGTGCTCGCGAGTGGTAATCAACAGCGCGTCCTCGGTTTCGACCACCACTAGATTCTTCACGCCGACGGCTGCGACAAACTTCCCCGGCGCGTGGATATAGTTGCCTTCGGCATTTAGCGTAAAGGCGCCGTCGCTTGAGATCAGGTTGTCATGCTGCGGTTTCTGCTTGGCAATATGGTGCTCGTGTAACGCGGTCCACGATCCCAGATCGTTCCAGCCGAAGCTGGCGGGCAGGCAGAAAATGTTCGACTGGTGCTCGCCTTTCGTAGAACGTGGTTCGAGGATCGCATAGTCAACGCTGATGTTCTCGCACTTGGGATACAGCCGCCGGAAAACCTGGGGAAACTTTTTGGTGCCGAACGCGGCGGCAATGTCCTCCAGGAGCGGCGCTGTCTTCGGCAGATGTTCCCGCAAGGCATCTGCCAGCGTGCGTGCGCTCCACAGGAACATGCCACTATTCCAGTAATAGTTCCCGGCTTGTAGAAACTGGGCGGCACGCTCGGCATTGGGTTTTTCGGTAAACCGGCGCACGCGCAAAGCGCCGTCAGCAGTTGCAGCGCCGACTTCAATGTAGCCGTAACCAGTCTCGGCGCGCGTGGGAGCAATCCCAATGACCACGATGTTCGCACCTGCGGCGGCTACAGCCATGCCTTTTCGCAGAAGTTCACGATAGCGATCCTCGTCGGCAATGACGTGATCGGATGGAAACATACCGATCACGGCTGACGGGTCATGACGCAGCAGAATGAAAGCGGCCAGCCCGATGGCCGGGGCCGTGTTTCTGCCAACTGGCTCTGCAATGATTTGCGTCGGACGCAGGCGGGGAACCTGGCGGATGATCTCACGGCGCAGGTCTTCGTTGCTGATAATCCAGCAGTGGCTGGGCGGAGCCAGAGGGAGCAGACGGGCGACCGTCTGCTGGATCATGGTCTGTTTGCCGTCCAGCGCCAGCAACTGTTTCGACCGGCGCTTGCGACTCAGCGGCCAGAACCGGGTACCACGGCCTCCGGCAAGAATCACGGGATAGAAATTGGAATTGGTTTTGGCCACAAGTTCAGGTTGCAGCGCTGCACGCCGCCAACGTTACATTCTAACTGCTGGTTCAGGCATTGCCTTGCCGGGTAAGGAAGATTTCAAGAATTCAACCGACCATTGCGGACGAACGCTGAACCGCCCGGTGGACGCCGGAACAACAACGGCATCCCCCTTCGCCAGGGTTACGGGTTCTGTTCCCGGCGCTTCAACCACGCCACAGCCCTCGACCGCAACCAGAATCTGCACAGAATTCTTGCCAGAGTCGTCGGCAGTGTGGAAGTCTTGCGGATCCTTGAGATCGATCAGTTCCACCACAAAATAGGGCGATACCACCAGCGGCGACCGGCGGTTTCTGGTGCCAGGGATTTCCTTGGGCGCAGGACGAACCACTTTTCCCGATCCCGTCTTCTCTTTCATCACCGAAAGCCCTTGTTGCAGGTGCAATTCGCGGGGACGGCCGTAGTCGTATAAGCGATAGGTTGTGTCGGACTGCTGCTGCGTTTCTACCATGATGGAGCCCGGGCCGAGCGTGTGCACCGTGCCCCCAGCCACATAAATCATTTCGCCCGGAAAAATGTCGATCCAGTTCAGCAACTCCTCTGCGCGTTTATGCTGAATCGCCTGCTCGAAGGCCTGTTGCGTGGTTCCAGCCTTCAGCCCCAGCGCGACTTTGGCACCGGGCTTGGCGTGGGCAACGTACCAGCATTCGTTCTTGCCACAGGGCTCACCGGCGCGGTGGGCAGCGGCGTCATCGGGATGCACCTGCACCGACAATTTCTCATGCGGGAAGAGGAACTTTGTGAGCAGTGGGAAACGGGTGGGATCTGTGGCGGCTTCCCCCACCAGTTCCCGGCCGTACTGGGTGGTCAGCTCAGCCAGCGTTTTTCCTTTCAAATGACCGTTCGCAACCTTGCCGTCACCTCCAGTCAGCCACGATTCGCCGATCTTCTCCTCGAAGCGGTGACCGGGATAGACCGGCGATAAGTCCAACGTTCCCCAGGGACGGGGATCGAAGACCGGCAACATTAGCAGCGGATAAAGGTCACTCATGCGGCAGAAAAAGATGGGAGATGTTCTGACTGGTCTTGCCCGCGACAGCGCCGCTGTTTTCCAAACTCACAACGACGCCAGGAACTTGCGCATGCGCTCCAGCCCCCGGTCGAGCTCTTTTACCGAAGTCGCATACGAAACCCGGATGTGATCACGGGTTCCGAAGCCTTCGCCAGGAACCGTGGCCACGTGCGCTTCACGTAGGAGTTTGCCCGCGAGGTCCGACGCCGATTTCATGCCGCCGCGGCCAAAGTACGCCGAGACATTGGGATAGGCATAGAACGCGCCCTCCGGCATGTTGCAGCGGACGCCGGGAATCGCGCGCAGTCCGTTGACCACGTGATCGCGCAGCTGGATGTACTCGGCGCGCATGTCGGCAACGCACTGTTGTGACCCGGTCAGCGCGGCCACTGCGGCTTTCTGAACAATCGAAGTTGGATTGGAGGTCGATTGACTCTGTAGCTTTTGCATGGCACTGACTACCGGTGCGGGAGCGAGCGCGTAGCCCAGCCGCCATCCGGTCATGGCGTAAGTCTTGGAAAGTGAACCCACGATTACCATGTGCTCGCGGAAGTCGCGCAGCGCCCCGACAGAAAACAACTTGCCGGTGTAGTTCAGATAAACGTAGCATTCATCGGAAATGACCCAGATGCCGCGCTCATGGGCCAGGCGGACCACTTCCGTCAGATCTTCGGGCGACATCACTGCTCCCGAGGGATTCGAAGGCGAATTCAAAATGATGAGCTTGGTCCGCGGTGTGACCAGCCGTTCAATCATCTCTGCAGTCACGCGGAAGCCCTGGTTCTCATCGGCTTCGAGCAACACGCAATTCCCCCCTGCGTAGCGCACGATGTCTTTGAAGGAGACCCAGTAGGGCACGGGCAGGATGACTTCGTCGCCATGGTCAACCAGTACTTGGATAGCGTTGAACAGCGCATGTTTACCGCCCACGGAGGCGATTACCTCTTCGCGCCGGTAATTCGAATCGAAATCCTTACCGTGGCGCATGATGATGGCATCACGCAGTTCCGCAGTGCCTCCCACCGCCGTGTACTTGGTGAAATTAGCTTGAATGGCTGCAATGGCTGCATCCTTTATATGCTGCGGCGTGGCGAAGTGGGGCTCGCCCGCTCCGAAGTCAACCACGTCGATCCCCTGCTGACGCAGCTTGTCCGCTTCGGCTACCACCGCCATCGTGGCAGAGGGCTCAATGCGATTGATTCGGTCGGTCAGCTTCAGCGCAGCGGCGACTTCGGTTACTGGGGTCATCCTCGTTTCCTTTTCTTCGTTCTGGGATTTCTCGCGTGTTGCAATTTGACAGCCGGGTCGAGTTTCTCTTTGATGCGCTGTTCCACCATTTCCGGAACCAGATCTTTAATCGATCCGCCCAATTGCGCAATCTCGCGTACCAGCCGCGAGCTTAGATAAGAATACTGCTCTGCAGGCATCATGAAGACCGTCTCCAATTCAGGATGCAGCTTGCGATTCATCAACGCCATCTGCAGTTCGTATTCGTAATCGCTGATGGCGCGAATCCCGCGGAGGACGGCGTCGGCCTTGACCTTGGCAGCGTACTCGACCATGAGCCCGTCGAAAGAAGTGACTTCCACGTTCTTGAATTCGGCGGTCATGGACTCCAGCATTAACAGGCGCTCCGAGAGTCCGAATAGCGGGGCCTTCTCGGCGTTGCGCAGGATAGCCACGATCAACTGATCAAAAATCTTGCTGCCTCGGGCGATCAGGTCGAGGTGTCCGTTGGTCGGAGGGTCGAACGAACCCGGATAGATGGCGACGATTTTCTTCAATGGTCCTCGGACAAGGGGGAGAGATTGATAACAGAGGATTCTAAGCGTCCGGCGAAGCCTAAGGCAATCGTTGTTTCAAGTGGGACAAGTGCCAGCGCTTTCATCAGGATATGGAGTCAAAGCAGGCTTCGCGAAAACCACCCGAATTCACAACTTTTTACGTCTTTTTACCCTGAATTGACACCAGTGCCGGCAGGTTTGACTATGTTGTTTGTAAGGAAAACGCAGCACAAGGCCCAATGAAACCGAAGCACCCAAGGAATGAACGGACCCGGCTGATGCTGACTCTTGAGCTCGCCGTCGTGTTGCCCGCCGCCGCCTTGGTGATTCTCAGCGCGGTTCATTTGGAGACAATCCAGCGCGACCGCGGAGTGCAGGCGGCGTTCCAGCGTGATTTCAGCCAGGTCTTGGCCATCTCCGAAAAGCAGATGAACCAGAAAGCGTATGAACTGGTGGACGATGTACGCGACCAGTTCCCGTCTTCCGGCGCGGCCTGCACTGAAACCATGGACCGAATCCTGGCCACCCATCCCTACGTGGCGCACCTCTTCATATACGATCCGTCCGTCGGCTTGGTGTTTCGTTCTCAGCCCAATCGGGCTAACTCCAACGAGTTTCGTATTGAACATGACTATCTCTATTCCATGGTGAACAGTTGGATACAGATTGAGTATGGGGATATGGCGAAAGAGCTGGAAGACAGAGCCAAGCAAGGCCGTCGCTACCCCACTCATGACTGGGTTCCGCGCGGCGAAAAGCACGCTTACGTCGCCGGGCAACTCTTCTTGACCGATGGTGCTGGAGGCAAAAAGGCCATTGCCGGAATGGTGTTCGACGCCGACTACTTGCACGACCAGTTCTTCCCCGAGATGCTGAGCGAGGTCTTGAGCCATCAGGAGGAAAAGGGAGAAAAAAACCACGTAGCGATGATGTTGCGTCCCAAGTACGACTACACGCCGCTGGTGGCTTCATCTGGGTGGGACGGCGGAGCCCCTGAGGTGGAGCGCAACCTGGAAGGCGCGTTCCCGGAGTTGACGCTCGCCATCAAGTTGCCCGGCACTACGCTGGCGGCGATGGAGCAGCACTTTGTTCGCAGCAGCTTCCTGATTCTGGGAGTCATCTCGCTGCTGCTCGCGGGCGGACTGTTTCTGACCCACCGCAATATTTCGCGGGAAATGGCGCTGGCGAAGCTGAAATCCGACTTTGTCTCCAACGTCTCGCACGAATTGCGAACGCCGCTTTCGCTGATCCGGCTCTACGCGGAAACATTAGAGATGGGCCGGCTGAAGTCAGAAGAAAAATATCAGGAATATTACTGCATCATCCGCAAGGAGAGCGAAAGGCTAACGGCACTGATCAACAACATCCTGGATTTCTCGCGGATCGAGGCCGGGAGAAAAGAGTACGACTTCCGCGAGACCGATATGCGGGAACTGGTGCACAACACGCTGGATTCGTATCGCTTCCAGATCGAGCAAAACGGGTTCGCATTTGAGGAGAAAATTGCTGAAGATGTGCCTCCGCTGCGAGTGGACCGCGAGGCCATGGCGCGTTCCTTGCTGAACCTGGTGAACAATGCGCTTAAGTATTCGCAGGACCAGAAATTCATCGGCGTAAACCTTTTCCGTTACAACGGCTCGGTGAAGCTGGAAGTCGTAGACCACGGCATCGGCATTCCCACCGAAGAGCAGCACAAGATTTTTGAAAAGTTCTATCGCGTGGGAGACCCGCTGGTCCACAACACCAAAGGCAGCGGACTGGGACTTTCTCTGGTGCGCCACATTGTCCAGGCGCACGGCGGAGAAGTCGCGGTGGACAGCAGCCCGGGAAGAGGCAGCAAGTTCACAATCATTTTGCCGGTAAGCCCAAAGATCAACGGGCACAAAGTGGCGACGGCGTGAAGTTCGGAGACAGGAGAGCATGCCCAAGATCCTGATTGTCGAAGACGAACCCAACATGGTGGCGGGGTTGCGGGATAACTTCGAATTCGAGGGGTACCAGGTGCTGACCGCACCGGATGGAGTTGCCGGCCTGGAGCGCGCTCTCAGCGAGTCGCCGGACATCGTGATTTTGGATGTGATGATGCCGCGGATGAGCGGATTGGACGTTTGCAAGCAGCTTAAGGCCAAGAAACCGTCAATGCCGATCATCATGCTCACCGCCCGCGGACAGGAAGTAGACAAAGTGGTGGGGCTGGAATTAGGGGCCGACGACTACGTCACCAAGCCGTTTTCCATTCGGGAGTTGCTGGCGCGAGTGAAGGCCGTGCTGCGCAGGGCGGGAACGCTTCCGAAACAAGGGGAGAAGTTCGCCTTCGGCGAAGTCGAGGTGAACTTGCGCAATTGCCAGGTTTCAAGAAAAGGCAAGGCCTTGGAGTTCTCCTCGAAAGAATTCGAACTTTTGAAGTACTTCCTCAACCATCCGGGCGAGACTCTGACCCGTGACCGGTTGCTCGAGGACGTGTGGGGCTATGACCGTTTTCCCACGACGCGCACCGTGGATGCGCATATTGTCCGCTTGCGCCAGAAAGTGGAGCCGAAGCCGGAAGATCCACGCTTCATATTGACGGTGCACGGGACAGGTTACAAATTTGTCGGTTGAGAAGGTGGCAGGAGACGAAGGTGGAAAAGGTACTACAACTTCGGACGCAGCAGCGAGCAAAGGTAGGTCCTGCTCGAGTCGATGACACGCTCCTTATCCGCGAAGCTCAGATGGGGAATGCCGCTGCCTTCGAAGAACTGGTGCGCCAGTATGACCGCGCGGTGTTGCGTTTGGCGGTCCACCTTACCGGATCCCAGGAAGATGGTCAGGACATCTATCAGGAGGCTTTCCTCCGCGCCTACGTCAATCTGGGCAGGTTCCGCTTCGAGTGCTCGTTCTATACCTGGATCTATCGCATTGTCACCAATCTGTGCCTGGATCACTTGCGCAAGAAATCGTCGCGTGCCCGCGATCTGACGACGACCATCTCGGCTGATGGCGAAGAAGAACAGGTTCTGGATCGCTTGCCCGACCAGCGAGCCGGTACCAGCCCGGAACGAAGCCTGATCAGCCGGGAACTGCGAAAATGCATCTTGCGTGCGATGGAGAGACTGTCGCCCCGTGAGCGTGTGGTGTTCGAGTTGAAGCATTACCACGGCCTGCGGCTGCGCACCGTGGCCGGCATTCTGAACACGAGTGAAGGCACAATCAAGAACACTCTGTTCCGCGCCACTCACAAGCTGCGCGCACAACTCGCTGAAGTGCGCTGAGGCGCCCTATTTTACGAATCAATCTGCGTTCCGTTCGCAAGACCGCGCAAGGGAGGATGAACCCATGAAAACGAACCACAAACTGGCACTGGTAGCGCTGGCTGGCCTCTCGATCGGCGTTGCTGGCGATAAGGTGATTCACGCGCAGCAAGTCAAGACGCCGCCCGGGTACTTCATTGCTGAAGTCGAAGTAACAGACCCCGCGACGATGCAGAAATATGGGGAGAAGGTGCCGGAAACATTGACACCTTTCAACCACCAATACCTCGTTCGTAGCCGTAACATCCAGGCACTCGAGGGCGAGCCTCCAAAGGGCGGCGTCGTCGTAATCACTTTCGACAGCGCGGAGAAAGCGCGGGAGTGGTACGACTCGCCGGCCTATGCGGCGATCAAGCCGATCCGGCAAAGCGCCGCCAAGAGCCGCATATTTATCGTCGAGGGCGTCGCCCCCCAGTGACAGGACAGATCGAATGGTTGTCAGGTAAGTGCTTTCCTTCTCGCTGGATACTGCAGGTACGGTTCAAGGTTACCGGCGACAGGATTTCCCGAACGAGACTGCAAGAAAGCGCATCAAACAAGCTATAATACGAACAGTTCTGCAGAAAGTAATGTCTCTTTCCGGGAAGACAATCACGATGTCAAATAAAGTTAAAGCTGCAATTCTGATACCTTCGGCCGCGGTATTGCTGTTCATGGTCATAGGCGGCATGGACGGAGTACGAGCTTCGAGCAACGATGGCGCCTACCGCCAACTCCAGGTGTACAGCGAAGTTCTTTCGCGGGTGCGCGCGGAATATGTTGAAGATCCCAATCTTCCCGCTGTGACCGACGGCGCCCTGCACGGTTTGTTGGAGTCGCTGGACGCGAATTCCAGCTATTTGAGCGCGCCCGAATACAAGGAATACAAAGCCCACTTGACTGGAGCCAAGGGCGACATCGGCGCTGCGGTCTCCAAGCGTCTGGGCTACGCGGCCGTCATCTCGGTGATGCCGGGCGGGCCTGGCGACAAAGTCGGCCTGCAAGATGGAGACATTCTCGAAGCCATCGAAGGCAAAAGCACGCGCGAGATGTCGCTGGCTGAAATCCATAACATGCTGGCAGGGCAACCGGGTTCAAATGTAACCGTTTCCGTAGTGCGCGCACGCCGTGCCGAACCTGAGAAACTGGTGATCACGCGCGACACCGTAGTCATTCCTCCAGTGACCGACAAGATGATGGGCGACGGCATTGGCGAAATCCGGGTGGATGCGTTCCCCAAGGGTAAATCGCAGGAAATTGCCAACAAGATCAAGTCGCTGCAGAAGGACGGAGTGAAGAAACTGATCCTCGACTTGCGCAACTGCGCCGAGGGCGAAGAATCCGAAGGCATCGCGACCGCAAATCTCTTCCTGAATCATGGCACCATCACTTATCTCCAGGGGCAGAAGTACGCCCGCGAGGCATTTAATGCTGATCCCGCCAAGACCATAGCCACCCTTCCGTTGGTAGTGCTGGTGAACAAGGGTACAGCCGGACCGGCTGAGATTGTGGCGGCTGCGGTCCTGGAAAATGCCCGCGGAGATGTGGTCGGCGATAAGACGTTTGGCGAGGGATCGGTGCAGAAGGTGATCGAAATGGGCGACGGATCAGCGCTGATTTTGTCGGTGGCCAAGTATTACGCGCCTAGCGGCAAGGCCATTCAGGATGCCGCAGTGACGCCCAACGTTCTGGTTGCGGATGAGGATGATGACGCGCCTTTGCCCGATGAGGACGAAAATGCAGTGCCCGCGGACCAGACGAACAAGCCGCAACCTCCCCAACAAGACGAGCAAATGCAGAAGGCGATTGAAGTCTTGAAGAGCCGGCCGAGCTAAGGAGACGTAGTCGGCTCCAGGATCGTGTTCAAACGCCGCAACCAACGCCCGCTCCAGGCCCTTAGAACAGAGATGCCGAGGTGGGGCTCTCTCCTTCCTGCCGGCCGGAACGACCAGGTCATTCCCCACGAATAGAAAGCAATAATCAGGAGCACGTCAACCGGCATGCCGAGGACTATGTAGAGTACCGGCATAAACATCACCGTTTTTTGCAGCACCAGTGCTTGCGCCAGGACTTGAAAGGGCAAAAAGACAGCCAGGTGCATCATGGTCATGCCGGTGAGAGCTGCCTTTCTTAAGAGGCCGAAATCGAAAATGTAGTAGGTGAATCCAAACACCAGCGGGATCACCGAGATCAACCCGATTCCCGCAGTCATCAGCGCCTCCATGTAGCTCTCCGGAGTATGGGGAAAGCTGGCGGGCCAGAGCGCAAAGTAGATTAGGGAGGTCGCCTGGATCAGCAGAATACCGCGGGCAAGATAGATCAGCGGGACTAATTTCTTAGAGAGAAAGAAAGTCCCGGTGAAGAGCAGCAGCGTGATGGCGCAGGTAAGAGACCAGGTTTTAAGATCGGGCAAGACCGGCTCCATGCGGAGGTACGGAATCCGCAGCCCGACGAGCCAGAGATGATGATCGGCCACTTCCATCCTCGCGTTCAAGGGCAGGACGCGGAGGCCCGCAGCCAGTATGCCATTCCAGATTCCGCACAACCACGGAAGTACCCCCACCCAGATGGTGGAAAACAGCAGGAACAAAGAGATCGAGGTAAGTACGTTGATCGGGCCAAGACGGAAGTGGGTCAGCGCGCGGTGCATGGAAATCACACCCCCGCGATGACCGCGGAACTGTACTGGATCCGGCAGTCTCGGCTTGCCCGGGTTGTGCGCGATGGACGCGCGCATTTCAGAACTCCTTGAAAAAGCCAAACGTGCTTCCGCCTCGCAAGTAGAACGGGCTGTGGTAATAGTCACCCACAAAGTTGAAGCCCCAGTCCGGGCCCATCCATTTCCGCCAGGTGATGGTCAAGGTTTCGCTGTTGAATTGCGACAGAGTGGCGGCGGGTCCAATTAACTGGTACGCCTCTTCTCCGAAACCGGCGCGAACCGTAATGTATTGCTGCTTGTTGTGGCCTTGCGTCACGGCCACAAAGCCTGCGGGCGCGAAGACCGCCCCGGGGTGGCTGATGTTGAAGTAGATCCCTTCTTCCACAATCCAGGGCTTCCCAAAATAGTATGTGCTCCCAAGGTATAGGGTGTGGTCGCGATGAACATCTTTTGCCATGACGTAGCTGACACCTGCAGTGGTGATCCACTGCTTGCGGGCCAGCCACTTCTTGTTGATAAATCCGTCAGTACGGAAACGGGGCCAGAAAAAGCCGCCGGCGCTGGAACCCACCGTGAGCGCCCCGTACCAGTCGGGACTGAAGTTGTAAGTATCTCCGGCAGCGAAGTAGACGCCGGCATCTCCGAACTCTTGCTGCCCGCTTATTTCCCCGTCCCAAATGTTCTTGCCCTGCTCATAGACGCCGCGTGTGTAGCCACCACTCCAATTGCCGAAACCGTTGGTCAGGGTCATGTAGTCTGCCCCGGTCTCCACATAGTTGGTCAACTGCTTGATCTGGGCTTCCGGTTGTGGGGCGACAACCGCGGGCGCCGGCGCCGGATCTGGCTCCGCCGACGTCGGCGAAGACTGGCCTTGTGCTTGGAGCGTAAAGGCAATACTCGTCAGAAGAAGCAGCGCCTTGCGTTCATACCGTCGCAGGTTTGCAGTGATCATTTGCGCACCCTCGTCATTTGTTCACCCTCGTAGTTTCAAATTGAAGTTCTTTCCCTTCCCGAGCGATCACCATCCAGGCATCGTCCTCACGAACAATCTGCGCCGATCCTTGCACTACCACCGGCTCGGAGAAGCTGGCAACCGGGAGACGCCAAGTGTTGTGTTCCAGGTTCACGGGGTGAGTCGCTGCAATGGTGACTCGCTCTCCGTCCTGAGCGGTGCTCCAAGCCACCTGTTTGCGGGAGTTCAGGAAGTTGGCGAGCTCCGTCATCGTGTACCAGCGGAAGCGTCCTTCGGTTCGCAGACGGCCAGTCCGTTCCATCCAGTGATCTACGACATCGCGGTATTCCATAATGCCGGGCGGATGGAAATACACCAGCCTCACGGCGTGGTGGTCGACGGCAAACTCCGTGACCCCTTCAAGCCAGTGCTCAATCTCCAGGCGCGAGTAGCCTTGCGTTGCCATCTCCTCGAAAGCGGCTGACTGATTCAAGTGCACGATGGGGAATGACCAGATGTCGCGGCCTTCGCGCACGCCGTCGCGATATCCCTGAGTCGGCGCCATTCCGCTGTTTCCAGTGAAGTAGTAAGCCAGGAATCCGTGCGATGTCAGCCAGGCAGTAACCCACTTAGGCTGATTGCCGTCCGGTGCGGAATACTCCACGTCCGGCTTGCCGGTGGTTTTCTCCAGCGCAGCCTTGTTCCACGCCAGAAATTTTTCCAGGTCTTCGGGCTGATCTTTGTCTACGTGGGCGGCAAAATAGTCGTGAATCCAGCCTCCATGGCTTCCGATCTGGTGGCCTTGACTCGAGAGGTGTCGAACCAACTGCTGGCTGATGGGATTGTGTTCGATGTTAAAGCCTTCTCCGTCTCCCACCCTCATCGCATCCGGCCCGGCTGTGATGTGTATCGAGTAAGGGCCCTGACGCATGATCGACCATGAACTCATGGTCTGCAGCGGCTTGATGGCGGCATTGGAGTCGACGTGCCAGTTCAGGACCAGGCCACCCACACCGTCGGGAACAGCCATCAGCGAAGGTAGCGCCAGCGAATGCTCGGCAAAGTACCTGAGGAAAGCGTGCAGCAGGAGACCGTCGGTGTTGGCCTTGAGATATCCGAGGGGCAGATTGACGAAAAGTACCGAACCGTTGCCGTACGCGTGTTCGTTGGCGACGACTCCGCCGCTGGAGTGAAAGAGTTCATGGCCGGAGTTCTTGTCGGACGTTACGAAGCTGGGGTACTGCAAGTCACCGAATTTGTAGCGCCGAAGCTGAACATCGAAATCTGGTCCGGATGCAGCTTCGGAGCCCGCGCCCGAGCCGGCTACCGACTGGAAGGGATAGTACTTTCCCGGAGGGATTTCCAATTGACGTACAAAGGAAAGTTTTCCCGAGAGGCTGCCCCAGCGGATGGTGTTATCGTGAAGCTGGTCGTAGAGGGCATAGTCCACGCCTGCCAGATCAGACATCCGCGACCAACCGCGGGCATATTTGCCCTCGGGCGACAGAGTGCCTGCGTCATAAACCAGCAGCAACTTTCCTCCGGCGTTGACGAAGCGTCGAACCGAGGCGATGAAAAAATCACTCGCCGGCTGGTGCACGGTATCGGGCAGAATTAACCCGGCGCACTTGGGTTGTCCGAAAAACGGACGGACGAACTCGGAGTCGCGCATGGGGACGACGTGCAGCCCTTCCTCGCTTGCCGCATCCAGCCACACCGTGACTCTGTAGTCGGAAAGGCTGACGCCATCGGGGAGCAGTAATAGCAGACGGTCGGCGTCGGCGTCAGAGTGTCCGCGTGACGACCAGGCTCCAACAATAAGGGCCAGCAAAAGAATGCTGCTTCCGAGGATGATCCATCGAAGCTTCATGAGCCCTCCACCGCCTGTCCTTCTTCGCGAGCCCACAGAGTGCCGAAGACCACCACGTCCTGCTCCACTTGAATATTCGGGGCGCTGACTGTCGTCGGGTTGTGCGGCGTGCCACATCGAGTTCCTGCCTGGATCAGCATGGTGCGTTCGGCGATGACGGGACCACGAATCCTGCAATCGTGACCGATTTGCATGATGCTGGCGCTGATCAGGCTCCCCTCGATGGAGACGCCGGGTTCAAGCACCAAGCCTTTTTCACTCTTCACACTGCCGCAAACACGCGCCCCGGCACCGATACGCAAACGTCCTCGAACCACCAGATTGTCCTGAAAGACTGCGCCCGCCTGAATCTCAAAGTCGCCGTCGTGGAACAAACGCGGCTGGGTGGTCGCGATCACTGGAGCCTGCGAAGGGTTCTGTTCAGGGTCCGCCTCCGGACCGATCGCAATGTAGGGAGCATTTAATCGCAGGAAACTGCATTCTGATGACAACCGGATACCTGTTTCCGAAGAGACACGGCCATATAAACGGCAGGCAGGATCGGCGCTGAACTCTCCGACCGCGTGCACCCAGCGCATGACGCTGCTCTCCCGGCCCAAGCGGATGTCTTTTTCCGCCAGAATCGCGCGATAGCGATTCTTTGTGCCGCCAATCACGCTGGCGGCCGAATAAATGTCCTTGGAGAAAATGGTTCCCGAGGGCAGAAGCAAGTCGGTGCCGGAGGCGATGATGACCGGATGAACTTCATTTTGTTCCCGAAAAGGAAGGAACAAAGCGTCTTCCCCGCGCCCCAGCACAACGTATTCAGACCCATCCGGCATGGTGCCTGTCGCGTGCGCGCCGGAACTGACACATTCCTGCAGAGCCGGTTGCAAGCCTTTCATGTAGCTGCGAAATCCATCGGCAAAAAAACGGATCTCACCAGCGTGTTGTTGGATCACGTTCAGGGGCAGGGCGTCTGATTTGTTGTGCAATTCAGCCAACGCCGGCACCAGCGGCAGCAGCAACAGTGCACTGGTCAGCAGCATCAAGCCCACGACGGCGAAGAAAGGATTCACGACGCCGCCTTTCGGAAACGCTCGGTTTTGTCCCAATGGAATTCAGCGCCGGTGAGTGCGTCTTTCACCTGGGACACAGCCGCCCAGGAGACGGCGAAGATGCTGACCGCAAAACCCAGAATCAGAAAGGGGACAAGGCAGACTCGCTTGCGGGAGCCATCCAGCCGCACTGCCGCGGCAATCTCGAAGAATGCCGCAAGATTCCCGATGGCCGCATAGGCGGTCACCGAGAGAATGGCGATGATTCCGTGCAGAGGAGCCACGCCTTGGTAGAACACTCCCAAAGCCAGTGCCCACCCCACCAGAGTGAACGGGGCCATGATGTAAACGCCCAGCAGCAGCGTGCCGTCAATCCGCTCGCGCAAACTGGCGCGATGTCTGCCCAGGAGCAAATGCAGGCCATAGGTGACCATGGCTTGGTTGTGCCCCTTGGCCCAACGCTTAATCTGCTTGATCCGCACCGGCCAGGTTTCAGGTACTTCCTCATAACATTCCGACCGGTTCTGATACACCGTCTTCCAGCCGTGTAGCAGCAGCCGATAGGTCAGGTCGGTGTCTTCGGTCAGGGAAGTGTCGTTCCATCCGCCGATTTCGCGCAGCGCGCTCAACCGGACTCCAGCTACGGTTCCCCCGTGTTGCGGTACCAGACGAAGGTTCATGCGGGCCTGCTGATCCACTTGGTAGCCGCCGGACCGCTCCAGATCGAGCAGACGGGTAAGCAGATTCGTGCCACAGTTCATCGGCACTACCCGGCCCATCACCCCGCCCACTTCCGGATCGAAAAAAGGAGCAGTGAGCTGTCTAACCAAACCTGCGCCGGGAATGTAGTCCGCGTCGAAAATCAGGATGACTTCGGTCTCCACCAGTTCCATGGCATCTTTGAGCGCAGCTGCCTTGCCTCCCTTTCCTTCTTTGCGGTGGAAAGCGCGAATGCGGGTGGGAAAGCGCTCCACAAATTCATCGATAATCTCGCGCGTGCGGTCGGTGGAACGGTCGTTGACCGGGATCACCAGCATTTTGTCTTCGGGATACTTGACCGTCATCAGGGCGCTGAGAATGTTGGCAACGACTTTCTCCTCGTTGTGGGCGGCAACCAGTACTGTCACCGGCGGCCAATCCGCAGTATCGATGTCGATATAGGGGTGCCGCTGGAAGCCGAAGAGACGGTTCAGCGTGAACCAGTAATGGCGCGCGGTGTAGATGCAGATGACGGAAACAATGACGTAAAGTACATAGATCATGGCGCGCCACTACGACCGCGATCTGGGGCCGTCACTCCTTGCCTGCGGTTGCAGCTCTTGCCGCAGCCGCCGCGAGATCGCTCTTCCGCCGCCGGGGTTGCGGTCTTTGCGGCAGCTTGAATTGCTTGTCGGCATCCAACAACGGAGTCTTTTTCTGATGCCATCGGGCCACCGCTTCCACGATTCGTTCTGAACTATGCCCGTCGCCATAGGGGTTTTCTCCCTCTGACATGTCCTGATAAGCATCGGTATCGGTGAGCAGACGGTCGGCCTCGGCGACGATTGCCTCCCTCGACATCCCTATGATCTTTGCCATGCCGAACTGCGAAGCCTCCGGCCGCTCAGTAACTTTGCGCAGTACCAGCACCGGCTTGCGGAACGTCGGGGCTTCTTCCTGAATGCCGCCGGAATCAGTCAACACCAGGAAGCAGCTTCGCAGCAGGCTGACGAAATCGATGTAGCCCAGCGGCTCAACCAGATGGATGCGTTCCGTATCCTGGAGCAAGGCATTCACCGTGCTACGCACATTGGGGTTCATGTGCACGGGGTAGATCACGCGGATGTCACGGTGTTTCTTAACCAGGTCCTTCAATGCGAGGCACATGTTTTCCTGGTCCGATCCCCAGGATTCGCGGCGATGAGAAGTCACCAGCACCAGGCGGCCCTCGTCACGAGGGATGCCGGCCAGCGGCGTGTTCTCCCAGGAATGAGGCAATTGACTCAGTTCGCGCAGAGAGTCCACCACTGTGTTGCCGGTTACGACGATCTTCTCCGCCGGAATGCCTTCGGCAAGCAGGTTGTCACGTGACAGCGCGGTAGGGGCGAAGTGAATCTCCGTCATCACCGATGCCAGACGGCGGTTGCCTTCTTCGGGGAAAGGGTTGTAGAGGTCGCCGCTGCGCAGGCCAGCTTCGATGTGGCCGACCGCAACCTTACAATAATAGGCGGCCAGGGCCGAGGCGAATGCAGTCGTGGTGTCACCCTGAACCAGAACGATGTTGGGTTCGAATTGGTGGCAAGCGTTTTCTACTGTATCCAAAACGCGCCCCGTCAAAGAGCTAAGCGTCTGGTTTGGACGCATCACGTCGAGCAGAAAATCGGGTTTAATCTTGAAAAGTTTGAGGGCGTTGTCGAGCATGGTCCGATGCTGCCCGGTGTGCACGACTGCGGTTTCAAATTCCTCGGAGCGCCGGCGCAATTCGTGGATCACCAACGCCAGCTTGATTGCCTCCGGGCGCGTGCCCAGCACCGCAATGACTCGACACTTCATCGCTTTTCCACCTGCCGCTTCGGATTGGTTTGAAGACGGGCTTTCGCCCTGATTCTGCAAACACTTAGTCGGCTCCCCAGCGTTCCTGAGTGAAGGCTACTGTTGCCTGTTTTGGCGGTAAGAGCTAACTACTCTTGATTCTAGTGAGCAGGTAATTTCCGTAAAGATTACCAACGTTACCTTCGGATCTTGGAGATCGGGGGCCAGGGGCGGCTGTTTCCCTCGCTTGGGACGCGGATAGGAATGCCCCGACCCAGGCTCATCGTGAAAAAACCGTAGCCACTGCAACCAAAGTTCGGTTCAAGCATCGAAGCAGCAGAACACATTGCTGTTGTGAGTGCTTAACATGCAGAGGCAGTCTTGTCAGTGAGTTAGCTCAAGGAATGTGCAAAACTATGGTTGACAGGCCAAGGCACTGCGTGAAAGACTCTTCGGTTTTAGCAACATTTCTGTCCTGATCACAAGGAGAACCTATGCCTATTCTTCAGGAGCAGTACGACGAAAGAGAAGCCCCTCCGCCGTTTCGCCTGGATGTTCAACTTCACGACCTGCTGACAAAATCTCCGGCTCCCCGGCCACTGCTTATGCCCAGCACCGGAGATGGCAAGTTTCCAGAACCGGTTTTTCCTCAGCATCCCGACCTGCTTGCGCAGGACGATAACTATGAGCAGAACCTCGCTCAAGCCAAGGCCGGGAACCGGCATTGGACCCCGCGCTATGTTTATCGCGCAATGAACGGCTGGCTTTTCCCTTACATGAAATCGCGGGCTCTGCCGGGACCGTTTCACCCCATCATCGCGTACCTATTCACGGAATGGAAATGTAACCTCGACTGCCACTACTGCTGGGCTTTCGACAATAGCGTGAAGGGCATGACCGAGGAGGTCGCCAAGCGTTCGATTGATTGGCTGCACTCCACCACCTGCCGGGTGCTGGCGTTTATGGGCGGGGAGCCTCTCCTGCGCCCTCAGTTGATCCACAAAGCGTCGTACTACGCGGCCAAGAAGGGTTTCTGGATCTACCTGCCCACTAACGCGCGTCTGCTGCGGCCCGATGTAATCGACCGCCTGGCCGACTCCGGCGTGGCGATCTTCAATTTCGCAGTGGATACGGTGGACGAAAAACCCGGACTCGCCAAAGCGCTGACTCCGGTGCGCAAGTACTTCGACTACCTCATCCACAAGCAGTACAAGTACGGCTATGCCGTGTTCTTCAACATCAACATTTGCCGTAACAATCTCGAAGACGTCAAGCAACTAACCGAGATCGCGCGCGACCACGGCATCGCCACCGATTATCACCTCAACGAATCTCCCATGATCGAGCAGGACCACTTCAAGCACTACGATGCCAATGACACGTTCATTCATCCCGTTGACTTCCCGAAAGTCGATGCGCTGGTCGACTGGCTGATTGAGAAGAACAAGTCAGGCTACAAGATGGTGAACTCGGTCAAACGCCTGCAAGACATGAAAGAATTCATGCGCGGCAAGGTTGAACCCTGGAATTGCCGCGCTGGGCAGAACTCCATCATCATTCGAGTCGACGGCACCCTGGCGCCGTGTTTCCCGATGTACTCTGCGACCCACGACTGGGGCGTAATCGAAAACCACAAATTCGAGGTCCCCCAGCTTAACGAGATGAAAAAATCGTGCCAGACGCATTGCTTTTCTACTCTGAACCACAACCTTGGCTTCTGCTACAACGACACCAGGGTGCTGAAGTGGGTCATGAAACAAGCTGCGCACGGCTTTCAGGGAGTCAGTGGAAGTTTCGCGTAGAATTTTGTAAATGGGTCTTCAAATCCGAATGGTTTTCGGGTTAGAATACCGGAAATTGTTACCTCTGGTTGCTGAACATGGCGCCGCGGGATTCGTGTCCGAACGATTTCCGCTGGCGTAAACATCGAAACCTCCTTAAGGGGCGAACGGTAGGAGTTTCGGATGCACTTCAATCGCCGGATCAACGGCCTCGAATATCCATTCGAGGGTGCAGCCACGATATCCCTGCGCGTTCTCGACTCCCAGTTTCTGCAGATGGTCGTCCGACCTTCTGTTTTCCCGCATCATAACCTGTCAAATATTCCGTCCGCTGGAGGAAGATAATGGCCACACATCTGGTTCAAATTGAAGACGACGTAGAAATCAAGCAGCGACTGGCGGCGGAACGCGCACGGCTGCGCAAGATTGCGGGGCTGGATGCCCCCGACCACTTTCACCGTCCGGTAGAGCGGGCTTTTACCGCCGAGGAACGCAACCAGGTCACCATTCTGTTTGGCGGCTTCACATGGAAGCACGAGGACTTGATTCGTGCCGTCTTCCAGGGCTGTGGCTATCGCTGCGAGAAACTGCCCGTCCCGGACGTGCCTGCCTTCCAGATAGGCAAGGAATACGGGAACAATGGCCAGTGCAATCCGACGTACTTCACTGTGGGCAATCTGGTGCAGTACCTCCAGTTTCTGGAGAAGGAAGGCATTCCCCGCCAGAAGATTCTCGACAACTACGTCTTCTTCACGGCTGGCTCTTGCGGCCCTTGCCGTTTCGGCATGTACGAAGCCGAATATCGCTTCGCGTTGAAGAACGCTGGCTTCGACGGCTTCCGCGTGCTGCTGTTCAAAGACAGTGACGGGATCAAGGCAGCATCCGGTGAGCCGGGTCTGAAGTTCACCATCGACTTCGGGTTCGGCATGTTGAATGCCATGCACTTGGGCGACGTGTTCAACGACCTGATTTATCAGGTCCGTCCCTACGAAGTGAACAAGGGCGAAACTGACCGCGTCTTCCATGAGGCGGTCGATGGCTTGTGCGAGGACCTGCGCAATCGCAAGAGCTTCGAGATCGAGGAGCGGGCGCCGAACTGGGCCAAACCCAAGTTCAAGAGCAACAAAATTCTGCGCAACACTGCCAATGTGTTCGGAAAGTGGCACGAAAACATGTGGGGCAAAGACTATCTCAGCGCACTCGATACGGCCCGAAAGCGCATGGATTCTATCGAAGTCGACCGCACCAAGGTGAAGCCGATGGTGAAGATCACCGGCGAATTCTGGGCACAGATCACCGAAGGCGATGGCAACTTCCACATGTTCGATTTCCTGGAGCGTGAAGGCGCGCAGGTGATCGTCGAGCCAATTGCAACCTGGGTCGCGTACTTGATGTATCAGGCGAAGGCGCATGCCATCGCCAAGTGGCCCGTGAACCGGCCGTATCGCAATACCGAGTGGTACGAAGCCAAGAAGAACTTTGCCAACTATATCGGCCTGCACAAGAAGCTGTGGGGCATTGGCTTTGGTGAGAAGGCATGGCGATTCTTCTACCACCGCACCATCAAGCACCTGGGCGGGATCACTCACGAACTGGTTCCGCAAAAGGAGCTTGCCGACCTGGCGAACCCGTTCTACAACCAGTTCGCGCGTGGCGGCGAAGGCCATCTCGAAGTGGGCAAGAACGTTTACTACACCATTCACAAACTCTGCCACATGGTGCTGGCGCTTAAACCGTTCGGCTGCATGCCGTCGTCGCAGTCGGACGGAGTCCAGTCGGCCGTGGTCAACAAGTTCAAAGACATGATCTTCCTGCCGATTGAAACTTCCGGCGAAGGCGAAGTGAATGCTCACAGCCGGGTACAGATGGCTTTGGGCGAGGCCAAAGTCAAAGCCAAGACCGAGTTTGAACAGTGCCTGAAATCAACCGGCAAGACCATGGAACAGATTCGCGAATACATTGCGGAGCATCCTGAGCTGCGCCGGCCGTTCTATCACGTGCCGCACCGCGAGGGTGTGGCTGGGACCGCTGCCCAGTTCGTTTTGCACGTGAACGATCGCATCAAGAAAGACACGCATATCTGGAAGCGTTCACGCGTACACGTTGCCGTGCCCGCAACCGCCAGTGGAGACTGAGAAGCGAAAACTGAGAACCGGGAACTGAGAACCGGGAATTGGGAACGGAGAAATGAATTTTGTTCCTCCGTTTCCTCGGCACAAACTGTTACCGAAGCAAGAAGGGAACTAAATGCACGATCATTCGGGACAAACAGCAAAGGCTCCACTGCTCCAGATCGCTCCTGCGCCCCCGCAAAGGCCGCATGACCACCACACCGAGTTCATGGTCGGACTGGACGTCGGCTCGACCACGGTCAAGGCAACGGTGGTTGAGGCTGCGACTGACAAGGTTTTGTGGCAGGACTACCAGCGCCATGAAACCAAGCAGCCGGAAAAAACCCTGGAGTTCCTGCGCCGCATAGAAGCCGAAGTCGGCATCAACCGCCACAACACCCGCATGTTCATGACCGGTTCGGGCGGCGGAGGAATTGCCGACCAAATCGGCGCAAAGTTCGTGCAGGAAGTAACCGCCGTTTCCCTGGCGGTGGAGAAGCTGCATCCCGAGGTCTATTCCGTTATCGAACTCGGTGGCCAGGACGCGAAGATCATCGTCTTCAAAGATGACGACGAAACCGGCCGCAAGAAGAAAATCCCTTCGATGAACGACAAGTGCGCCGGCGGCACCGGCGCAGTCATCGACAAAATCAACGCCAAGTTGAAGATTCCAACCGCCGAGCTTGCCCTTCAGGGATACCACGGAATCAAGCTGCATAAAGTCGCCGGCAAGTGTGGCGTGTTCGCCGAGACTGACATCAACGGTCTGCAGAAAGTCGGAACGCCGCCGGATGAGTTGATGGCTTCGCTCTTCGAAGCCATCGTTCTGCAGAACCTGAGCGTTCTCACCCGCGGCCATACTCTGCGCCCCCATGTTTTGCTGTTAGGCGGCCCGAACAGCTTCATCAAAGGCATGCGCGAAGCCTGGCAGGCCAACATTCCCCGCATGTGGCAGGAACGCAAAGTCCAAATTCCTGACGGTGCCAAGCCCGAAGATCTGATCAAAGTTCCGGAGAATGCGCAGTACTTCGCCGCCATGGGCGCCATTGAATTCGGCAAGACCGAGGAAGATTGCGTCGGTTGTTACCAGGGATACGAGAAGCTTTTTCACTACATCGAGTACGGCCGCCAGGAGGAAAAAGCCAAGTCGGGTGCCAAAGGCCTGACCGCCAGCGACCACGAACTGACCGGATTCAAAGAATCCTACCGCCGCAAGAAGTTTATTCCGGCGACTTTCAGCAAAGGTCAGACTGTCGGCGGGTTTATCGGTGTTGACGGCGGCTCAACTTCTACTAAGGCTGTTCTGCTCGACGAGAAGGGTGACATCCTGTGCAAGGCCTATCAGCTCTCGAACGGAAATCCGATCCAAGACACGATCGAGATGTTTGAGAATCTGCGCGGACAGGTCGAAGCGCAAAATGCCAGGCTCGAAGTCCTGGGCGTCGCCACCACAGGTTACGCAAAGGACATTTTGAAAGACGTTCTACACGCGGATGTGGCGCTGGTCGAGACCGTGGCGCACACCGAATCCGCGCTCAAGTTCTACGACGACCCGCACGTTATCGTTGATGTGGGTGGGCAGGACATCAAAATCATAATCCTCCACAACGGGCGAGTGAAAGATTTCAAGCTCAATACCCAATGCTCGGCAGGCAACGGATATTTCTTGCAGTCCACGGCGGAAGGCTTTGGTCTGGGCGTTGAGCAATATGCCGATTTGGCCTTTGCCGCTCAATCGATGCCCGTATTCGGCTACGGTTGTGCGGTCTTCATGCAATCGGACATCGTGAACTTCCAGCGTCAAGGCTGGCGGGCAGAGGAAATCCTCGCAGGCCTGGCGGCAGTGCTTCCCAAAAATGTGTTTCTCTACGTGGCCAGCATCCCCAATCTCGCGGCGCTGGGCACGCGTTTCGTCTTGCAGGGCGGAACACAGAACAATATGGCGGTAGTAAAGGCAGAAGTGGATTTCATCAACAACAGCTTCCGCGCAGCGGGGAAGAAACCTGAGATTATTGTTCACGAATTCTGCGGCGAGTCCGGGGCCATCGGCGCTGCGGCTGAGTCTCTCCGCTTGTGGAAGAACGGCCAGCAGACGACATTCGTTGGATTGGAAGCGGTTCGCAAGATCGAGTACCGCACTACCCGCAACGAATCCACACGCTGCAATTTCTGCAAGAACAATTGCCTGCGAACTTTCATCGACATTCGCACCGTTCCCAAAGACGACATGGCCTTCGTTCCAATCCAGAAGGTCACCAAAGTCCCGCTGATGCACGGCGAGCAACGGCTGATCATTGCCACCTGCGAAAAGGGACTGGTCGAAGATGTCAACGACATGAAGGACATCAAAGCCGGCCTCGACCAGATCAAAGAGAAATATCTCAACTTCGTGGACATTGCTGCCCATGAAGTCTTCCGCTCGGTCAGCCCCAAGAGCGTGGCCGATCCAGTTCCAGCGGCAGTCAAGTTCTGGAACAAAGACGCCAAGGCTCGAATCCCGCTCATGGAAAATCGCAAGAAGTTGCGGGTGGGCATCCCGCGCGTGCTGAACATCTATACTTATGCGCCGCTGTTCAACGGATATCTTGAGAGCCTGGGAGTTCAGCCGGAAAACATCATCTATTCCGACTACACCAGTTCCGATCTTTACCGCGCCGGCGCCAGCCGTGGCGCTATCGACCCCTGCTTCCCGGCGAAGATTGGCATTTCGCATGTTTATAACCTGATCCAGGAGAAGCATCGCAAGAAGCCGCTCGACGTGATCTTCTTCCCCATGTACGACGTGCTAACCTCGCCGCTGGTGAAAATCGTCGGCGCCAACGCGTGTCCGACGGTAACGGCGACTCCGGAAACCGTCAAGGCCGCGTTCACCAAAGAGAACGACGTCTTTGCCGAGCACAACGTCAAGTATGTGGATCCGGTTCTGAACTTTGCCGACCGCAAGCTGTTCGCACACCAGATGCTCCAGGCGTGGCAGCCCATCATGGGTCTGTCACAGGAAGAGAACGATCGCGCAGTCGAAGTCGGCTACAAGGCGCTGGCGGACTACGAGGCCAGTATTCGCAAACGCGCCCGTCAGGTAATGGACCAACTGGAGCGCGACGACCGCATCGGCATCGTCATGCTGGGCCGGCCTTATCACCATGATCCCGGTTTGAATCACGAAATCATGGAAGAGTTCCAGAAGCTGGGCTATCCCATCTTCTCGCAAAACACGCTGCCGCTCGACGAAGACCTGCTGGAGCGTCTGTTCGGCGAAGAAGTTCGTGCCGGAGTTATTACTCACCCGCTCGACATCACCGATGCGTGGAAGAATTCATATTCTTGCAGCACCAACCACAAGGTGTGGGCTGCGAAGTTTACTGCGCGACATCCGAACCTGGTGGCGCTCGAAATCTCCAGTTTCAAGTGCGGCCACGACGCGCCTATCTATGGCGTGGTCGAGGGCATCATCGAGCAGTCCGGAACTCCGTACTTCTGCTTCAAGGATCTGGACGAGAATAAACCCACCGGCTCGATCAGGATTCGTGTCGAGACCATCGATTATTTCTTGCGGCGCTATCGCGAAGAGGTCATCCGCAAGCGCAAGGCCAACCAAGAAATCGAAACCCAGCTCGCCGCGCTGGAGGCGGAATTGCGCGGGCAAGCGTCATCTGAAGACGCGCAGTTCGAGCCGCCGCAGCTCGAGCGCGAAGCAGAGAGTATGGCAGCGGATTAGAGATTGGACGCTTGCACAAGGTTTGGGCCACCAGAGACTCCTGGTGGCCCGCGCTATTTATCTTTATCCAGCGTCCTGCCAGCGACTATTTGAATTTAATCGTTTCTTTGCACCCCGAAGTCACCGACCTCAGGACGTTACCCTTGGTGGCGATTCCGCAAGTGTAAAATTGGCCGAGGGAATCCTCCAATGTGCATTGCTGCGAACTGCTGGCGCCCGCGTTTTGGCCGGTGCTGAAGTTGATTGTGTCCTTCGCATTCACCAGGTTGTCCACCGAACCCGTAAACACTGGATTGGCCACGATGTTCTGGAATTCCTGCGACACCACCGTCGTCTGCACCGTCTGCCCATTCGGGAAGGTGAGGGTAATGCCCACCGTCAGGGGATAAAGAAACGATTCCGTGCTGAAAGACGGACCGTTCCCCTGCTCGGTGGTGATGGTTGAGTTCACAGGAGTGAGTTGCGAAATGTCCTGGACATACTCGGCCGAGGTGATGTTAAAACCCTGCTCGTTGCTGAAGTTCACCGTCTGCTGGATTGCCGTGCCCACTCTTCCGTGAGACGTGTTCACGAATCCGGACACCTGGAACTGCCTTTGCGATGTGGTTCTTACCGTGCCTTTGACGTTGCTCCCATTTACATGCAGGTTGGTGGTGACCTGTGGATTCGGGGTTCGGATGGTGTTCGAGGTAACTTCTCCAGTCACTTGCGTTGACCCGTGGTCCTCAAACAATAGCAATGTTCCGGTCACGCTGAACTGGCTGTTGACGTTGAGCACATTCATAGCGACCGTGTGTTGCTGTCCATTACTCAGCAGGCCCGCAAACGGCGTGAGGTTAATGCGGTATGGCATAAGGTCCAAGGTTTGCACGCCCGGAATCGGTATCCACAAGAAAGGGTCAATTCCGCCGGTGAAAATCCAGGGATAGACTGGGGCCACACCAGCTGGTTGTCCATCGATGCTGATCTCCGCTTCGCGAAATGCTGTGCCTCCGCAACTTTGCAGTTCGGTGGTCAGATTATTCGGCACACAGGTGTACCAGAACTCGTCGCTTTGCTGTCCCTGGGTTACTACATCCAGGTATGCCTGCTCGATATTGGTCGGCAGGGTAAAGGTAGTCGTGAGCTGATCGGTTGGTGAGAACAGAAACCCGGGCAGGTTTACTCCGCCATTGCTATTCGTTTGCACCAGGGGCAGAACCGCGTCAGGCCTGACCTGACCTTTCCCTTTCAGGGGATAGAACTCCAGGTCGGCGCTTACCGTGAACACTCCATTTAGAGTGTTGTAAGGCGGTGGACAGTCCGTGGTGCAGTTTGGGAGGACCATCGTGCCCGGCTCAGGCGCCGTCAAGAGCGCGCTGTAATCGGTTACGTCGCGTTCCACATGCCAGGTGTTGGTGTCCGTGAACAAGGGTTCGGGAGTCGTCCCAAAATATAACTCGGTGTTGTTCACATAGAGGCTGGCCGTGCGGTCGAATTGCGATCCCGCGTTCTCGCTGAAATCCGCTTCGAGGACGACCGCTGCCCATGGACCGGGACAACCGGCGGGCGGCGTGTACTGGAAAGTCTGATTGGATTCTGAGAAGAAGGCAAACTGATAGCCGGTGAACAATTGGACCGTGCAGGGCTGCCCCGAGGGCCGCGGAACCAGAGGATCCGCCGTCACCGTAAACTGGGTGCCCACCTGCCGGTTCAGACTTTGCGCCAAGGAATAATTTCCCAAAGTCAAGAGGACTACGAGCGTTGTCACTGCGAACAGATTCCGCAACGAATGCATTTCAAGCTCCTTTCCAGTACGGAAAATCGGTTGAGAACAGTGGTCGTGCAGACTCGTCGGGGGCCACGTGTTACCGCGCCCAGCGCCGGTCACAGTACCGCCACGCTGACCAGCCATGCAAGCATATCCCTGCCTTCGCCAGTTGTCATTGGGGAAGAAAGTCCTCGGCTGGAGAGATATAGCTGTTCCAAGTGTAACCATAGCCATCACCTTATGTGAGCGTTGATTTCAATCAGAACGATGGTACCCTGCAATCATCAGCGAATTTCACTACTCCCGGTTACCAGGGTGGAGTTGTGTTTCATGATGGCAGCAGCAGAGGAACGTTTATGAAAGTAATGACAGAGTTTTCGGCACCCAACTCTCCGCAGCGATACTCGCACCGCCGTCGAGGTTCGCACATCTGGCGAACGACCGTTCTGGTTCTCGGGTTATGCTGTTCTCTTGCTGAGGCCCAGGATACAGTCGTCCTCGTGGGTTCAGGATCGAGCGTCCCCGGGCCGCTTTACACCCGATGGGCGCAGGAGTATGGCAAACGCAATCCCCATATCCAGATGCGATACGTTCCCTTGGGTACCAGCGAAGGGATCAAGCAAATCGCGCATGGCAGTGGTGATTTTGGCGCCGGCGAAGTCTTGCTAAGCTCCAAGGAAAGGGCAGACGAGGGGCTCATTGAATTGCCGGCGGTACTCATCGCCATTGTTCCCATCTACAACCTTCCCGGCGTCCGCCAGGACCTGCGGCTCTCAGGAGAGGTGTTGGCCAGTATTTTTCTTGGCGAACTGAAAACGTGGAACGCATCACCGATTGCCAAGCTTAACCCTGACATCACCTTGCCGAACATTCCGATTCAGGTTGTCAATCGCCCCCCCGGCAAGGGCTCGAATTACGTTTTCACTGACTTTCTCTCCAAGACGAGTTCCAAGTTTCGCGCTCAAGTCGGTGTCACCCCATCGCCCAGTTGGCCGGTTGGGACGGCTGCGGAACGCAGTTCCGATATGGCGGACAAAGTAAAGGGCCAACCCGGCAGCATCGGCTTCGTAGAGCTCCAATACGCGGTGAAAAACAACATTTCTCAAGTAGCCGTCCAGAACTCGGCGGGTAAGTTTGTGAAAGCCTCCAGCCAGAGCATCGCTGCAGCGTGTCAGGCGGCCGAGGAACCACGGTGGAATAACTTCTCAGCCTCGTTGACCAACACAACTGGAGCAGATTCCTTCCCTATCGCCAGTTTTACCTGGATTTACCTGCGGACAAAATCCACGGATTCCGCTCGCGCAGCCCAGTTAGACGATTTCCTGAGATGGGTCTACGGCGACGGCCAGCAATTTGCCAACCAGGAAGGCTACACCGAATTGCCCTCACCTCTGTTGGCAGCGCTAAAAAAGAAAGTGAAGGCTCTACGGGAGTAGCTTGGGGGTTGCAGGATTGATGAAGTTCCCGCGTTTCGTTAGAGAGTAGATATGCAATCCCGATTCATCTACGCGTGTGTTGCTGCACTGACGTCCTTTGTGTTGGCGCAGCAGCCGGCGCCGCCGACTAAGCCCAGCGAAGACCGCCCATCCAGCAACACCTCAGCCGAGTCTAGTCTGAAAGACATGTTTCAATCGAAGATCAAAACTGAATGGGATGCTCTGAAAAACAAAGACAAGAAGGCTTATGGGGCGCCGCTCGCAGACGACTATGAGGGAGTGGAAGTCGACGGCAGGGGCGAACGGAACAAGATCCAGGCCATCAATGAGGTGGTGGAAGGGAATGTTTACGACTACACCCTATGGGGTTTCAAATTGATTCCGCTGGGGCCGGACGCCGCCTTCGTCATCTATGAGGTTACTCTGCAGTTCCCGCCCAAATCGGTCGTGCGTTATTCAAGAGTCTATGTCACAGAGCTCTGGGTCAAGCACGCGGGGGAGTGGAAGGAGTTGCACTACCAGGAGACGCACGTTAAGTAGTCCCCACCTCGTTCAGGGCAGCGTTCCGGACAACCCGCGGCATCTAAACTAGTATACTGACACGCAGATGGGGGTGCGAGATGGGTAGATCTTTGATCGCGCTGGCGATACTTTACATGAGCATCACGGCAGGCGCGCAAGCAAATGGGGATCCGCAGAACACCAATCAGGAACATGCCAAGAAAGCCAAGGATGAGGTCACAGTTAGGGGCTGTCTCGGTAGAGCGAACACGGATTACATCCTGACCCAGCCGAATCGGGGAAACAGTTACCAACTGGAGCGTTCCCGTAAGTTGAAGCTGGGGCCGTACCTCGGCCAGGAAGTGGAAGTAACTGGATCGGAATACCCCTCCATGAGTACGAGTTCCGATTTCCTGGCGCGATCAGGCTCTGCAAGTCCGGTAACGATCAGGGTGACAACGATCAAGACCATACAAAGCCGCTGTTCGGCCAACTGAGAACTATTGCGGTGGATGCGAAGCGGGAGTTAGTCGCAGTCTGGGGGCATCGCACTGATTTCCGAACTGGAGTCGCATGGCGGTTTCTTCTTGGCTGGCTCCAACAGCGCTGGCCGGTTGTAACGGAGAATCCACAGGCCTTCGTTGTTGGTGAGATAAATCAAGCCATGACCACCGTCGGGGAGAAGACTGGTAACGCCGTTAAATTCCTGAAGGGTTTTCGGATTGCGCGGATCCGCTAAATCCAGGATCCGGATCGTCTCTGTGGGATGATTGCTGCTGCTAAGAGTGGTGGGGGTTTTTTCCGGCGATTCGGCGATGGCCACCTCCGGGCTGACCATCTCCAGATTCCCGGCGGTCGCCTGGTTCGGCTGCGCGGTTCGCTTGAGCAGGTTCGGCTTCTCCGGTTTGGTGACGTCAACGACCATGAAGCCCTGCTTCGAAGCTTGCTGCACGTAAAGATAGTTCTTACCGTTTTCCCTCTGCAACAGCATCTGATTTCCGGTGGCTTGTGGGAGTAGCAGATGGGCAAGGACCGTAGCAGGCACATCCGTCGGCTTCTTGGGCGGCTCGTCTTTTGCCACAACAAGAGAAGCCAAAAGCAGAGTTTCTACAAAAACCAGAACAATTGATCGGCGCAACGTCTCCATTTCACTTCACCTACTTCACAGTAACAACTGAAACTATAGTACACCTTCATCGTTCAGGGTCAGACTCGTCGCTGATTCCGAAGCCCGATGGGGCTATCCATCGCCAATCCGGCCTTCCGCAGTCAGTCCTGGGTTTCTTCACTGTTCTGCGAAGACGCCAATACAGCCGTTACTGCTCTGCGAAGTACATATTCCACCGGCCTGCAAGGGCACGAACGCGTGGTTGTTGCTTGAGTCCACCGCGATGCTGTGCGAGTTTGCATTGGTCGTAACGTTTTGCAGCCAGGTGTTGGTGCCGGCGTCAATCACGCCCATGACCGGCCCATTGGGCATGTCTCTGGCCGCCAGATAGTACTTGTTGTCGCCAGGGTTGTACCAGACTTCGTCCACTCCGCCGACGGTGTTGATCTGTGCCAGGATCTTGCCCGAAGTGCCGTCAATCACATACTCATTCGGGGGAAAAGCCTCGCCATCGTGATCGGCGCAGCCAACCAGGAAATTGTTCCCTGGACCCTGAACGATGCTAGTGGGCATACAATTCGGCATCACGAAACTATTCTTGACCACAGGCCCATCGGGATTTCCCAACCGCGGATCGATTTCGTCAACGGTTCCAATGTTAGTGATTCCGATGGCATTTTCGTTGGTCTGGAGCAGGTGACCAGTGTTGGAGTTCCAGACCATGCCGCCTAACCCCGCAGGCGCGATGGCGCCAGCGCAGGTGCTGCTCGGAGTCGCCTGGTTACAGAACGCTCCTGTTGTCTGGTCAAGAAGTGGTCCGTGATGGCACGGGATGGTGTAAGACTTGCCGCTTGGGGTTATTCCGAAGCCCGGAAGGCCCAACGGGCCATCGGCAGCGGATGATCCAGAAACACCACTGAAGACGTGTGGATTTGAAGGATCCGGACAGGGGAATGTAGCTCCGACAGTGTCGACAGGGACGGTCGTGCTGAGTCCAACTCCGCCAGACGCCGCCCCTCCCGCACCGTCGTAATAAATCTGGCCAATGATGCAACTTGGGGGATTGAACGAGGAACCCGCATTCCCGGGATCCAACGTCGGCGATGGCTGAGGGATACCGGTACCTGACCCTTGAAGCGGATAAGTGGCGGGAGTGTATCCGACCGGGTAGGGCCCGTAGGCTAGGGTGGAGTCAATTGGCAGGCAGTGCCCGGTCCTGTTGACGATACTGGACATGTCGATGAACGTGACAAATGGCAATCCCGGATCGCCGTTGATGATAGCCAGCACCTTAGTGGCGGGATTGTATGCCATTTCGTCGGCGCGGTCATCACCGCAATCAGCCGCAGAGCCAGCTTCGCCGTTCCATGAGGCTACGCAAGGAGCGATACCAAAGGGACCATCATAGTCCGCAGAAACGCCGGTGGGCACAGTGGCCAGCACGGTGGGTGGCGTCGGTGGGTTCTGGGTAAGGTCCATCGTGGTCAGATCAAAGACCGCGACGGTCGCATTTCCGATCGCTGTGAATAGAGTCTTGCCGTCCGGCGTCACTTCCTCACCATCGGGGCCAGACATTGGATTGACCCCGTTGGCACGCGCGGCACAGCACTGGGCGCCCGGAAACCCGCCAAAGTGGTGATTGGCGCCAAAGCCCGAGATGAGGTGAAACGTGGGCCCTGGAGGTGTGGCCGTAGATAGATCTGTTCTACATCCGAAGCGAGTGAAGTTGCCAAACACGTCCGCGATAGGCGGGATAATATCGTTGCCAGCTGCATCCATGGCGCATGGACTGGCCTGATTTCCCGCGCCGGTGACGGCATTGCTTCCTTGAATCGCATTTACGGCGATGTTGTTGACAGTATCAAATACCACAACCGCCAGTCCGATTCGATCCGACGTGTAGCCGAGGTGCGTGGGCGTATTGATCCAGGTTATGTCGAACGAGTTGAATGGTCCGCCCGGTTCGCCGGTTGGATTGTGCTCCGGCACGGTGATGTTGACGATGTCGGCGTAGCCGCCGGCCTTCGTCGTACCGCACACCGGACAACCTGTCACGCTCCCGCAACCGGTCGCGATCACAAACAACGCAGTGAGAAGAAAAGTCAGTAAAATCCTGGATCTCATCGAATCTCCTCCTAACAGTTTCGCTTTGAAACCAAGGCTGCTGCCAGCCTGGTGTTTTAGCAAATCTCTTAACCGCGACATCTCAGTTCATGATCAAACCCATATCTAGAACCGGAACTGCAGCTCCTGCATCAGAACTGTGAAAGTCTGGGGCAACTGCCCGGTGGTGCTGGGCTGCTCCAGTCGGTCGAGGTTGACGTTGAACTGGTACTTCACCCAATAATTCAAATACCAGTTGACTCCAAACGTGAACTGGTCAGTGTGATAGTCGAACTGAGGGACGAAGCCCGGCGTAAAGAAGCCCAAGAAGTTCGCAGCGGGCGCATTCGCCTGAATACCGGAGTACCGAAGCCCGAGTTCCCATGCTCCCCAGCCTCGTCCGGTTCCACCGGGAGTGTCGGGACCAAATAGCGGGTGTTTCACCCTAGGTGTGCCGTTCTCTGGCCGTTTTTCGCCGGTGAGCAGGTAAGTGGCGCCAATATTCCAAGCCTTCGCCCCGATGCCGGGAAGGGTCTGAAACCCAAGACCGCCGGGTGTTTCTGATCCCACTCCGTCGCGCTGCTCTTGCATCTGCACATATTCACCGCGCATCGCAAAAGCTCCCTTGATATAAGTGAACTCACCTTCGTAGCGCTCGATGGGGCCGTTGATGGCCAGCTGCGGGAAGAACGAGTATGTCGCATCAGGCAGAGTTCCGCTGAAGCTCTGGTCGGCCGACAGGCCTCGAGAGCGGCCATGCGCGATCGAACCGCCGAAGGCGAACTGCTTCAACCAATCGTTGCTGGTCTTGCGCCAGGGATAAAATCGCACCCGGCCGACAAATTCCGGCTCATCGGTGACGTTCGCAGCAACCCCGTTGCGGCCGTTGAATGCCCCGGCCCACCACTGCATTACGCCACCGTCAATATCTCCGTGGAGTGTGATGCCAGGGCAGCGAAAAGCGGTTCCTGAGCACGGGTAGAGCAGCGACTGCAACCCACGTTCAACAAAGTCAAGGTTGGTGGCGCCAATGCCGGTCTCCTGAGCGAACGGCTCTTTGAACTGGCCGGCCTGGAACTGGAACTCGGGCCGGACCCTCACGTTGAGATAAACGTCGCGGACAATCGCTCCGGTGGTGGAGTTGGCATCGGTCAGCAGCGCGAAATCGAAGTGCGAGCCGTAGTTACCCTGGAAGCCGAAGCGCGCGCGGCGCACCAAGAAGGTGTCGGCAGGCGCTCCGTCACCCTTGTAGGCGCGGTAGTCGGTGTCCACATAGCCGTAGGGGCTGATGCTGAACTGTCCATCTGGACTTTTGATGAAGAAGTGTTCGCCGTTCCAGCCTGCGGTCAGGGGAACGTCCTTCTTGGGCGTCGCGGCCGGCGATTGTGGCGCCTGTTCCAGCAGGACCGTATTCATCAGATGGACTCCGTCGCTCGCCGTTGCCGGTGCCCCGCCGACAGGGTTGGAGATCGCCGCAGTGGGCTCCACCCGCGCAGAGTTATCGGCAGACGATTGAGACTTGTCCTCCGCCAACTTCAGCACGATCGCCTTCAGTTCCTCAATCGTCTTGCGCTGCGCGGCCACCTCGCTGCGCAGTTGGTTGACCTCTTCTTTGCTTGCGCTCGCGGATGCCGATGTTCCGGCTTTGTCGGCAGGTTCCTGAGTTTGAGCCAGCGACCGTGAGGTTGCGAAGAACATCAGGAAAACGATGTAGGTTGTCAGCCAGCGCATGGTGTCCTCTCCGATGATGATTTACAAAGCAGGCCTGTCCTCAAGGCATGCAGACACACTACCCGCACCCTGCCTTGTTCGTTGTGGCCACGAGCCAAAAAAATGTCCAATATTGCGTATGAGTTCTGTCCGGTATGAAAAGCGGACCAGTTGGGCGGTTTACCACATCGAAATCTAATCTGTCAAGAAAACTTTTTTCCAACTCGTCGCCGGAGATGACTCGGACAATCATCGAGGGTGCGTAAATACGTTAGTCGGAAGCAAATGTCGGCAAAAGAAACCGCGCCGAATCTTTCCGCAATGGTGCAGACGTGATTCGCCGATCCCTGTCTGGTTCCCCCGAACGCGGGGTGCATGAATCAGTTGCCCGGAAACCGTTCTCGGAATTCTGGAGATTATCCGTTCCGTGCCGTAATATCTAGCTGGATCGTTGGTTAGGAATGAGGGCCATGAGCGTTACAGAAGAGAATCTACCCGCGCTGAAATCGTTCCCTCCCTTGCAGCCACCTCGCCGTTACTTGTTTGGACCGGGACCCAGCATGGTTGATCCGCGCGTATACGCGGCAATCTCCAAGCCGATCGTCGGGCATCTGGACCCGTACTTCATTCAGGTGATGGGAGACAATCAACAATTGTTGAAAATGGCTTTCGGAACGAACCACGGCGCCACGCTGGTGATTTCCGGAACCGGCAGCGCAGGCATGGAAGCTGCCGTTGCCAACTTCGTAGAACCCGAAACGAAGTTCGCGGTGTTTGCTAACGGGTATTTCTCCGATCGCATCACAGAGATGGCCAAACGCCACAGCGCTCAGGTCGTCCGCTTTGAGAAACCCTGGGGCGAGAGCTTCGGCGATGCCGAAGCGGCGGAGTTCATTCGTCGCGAAAAGCCCAAGGTCGTGGCGTACGTTCATGCTGAAACATCGACCGGAGCTTTACAACCAGGCCTTGCGATCTGTGCGGCCGCTCACGATGTCGGCGCGCTGGTGATCGCCGACTGCGTCACTTCGCTCGGCGGAATGCCGGTAGATTTCGACCAGACGGGCATCGATGTGGCTTACAGCTGCACCCAAAAGGGGTTGAGTTGTCCACCGGGCTTGTCCCCAATGGCCATATCGGCACGGGCCATGGATTGGCTGCGGGCTCGGACCACTCCGGTACGAAGTTGGTATCTGGATATCAAGCTGATTCATGATTACTCAACGGTGTCACACCGCTACCATCACACCGCCCCGATTTCGATGTTTTACGCATTGCGCGAGGCACTGCTGGTCATCGCACAGGAAGGTATTGAGAACCGCTGGGAGCGCCATCGCCGATCTCATCAGTCCTTCGTCAATGGCGTCGAGGCGATGGGGTTGCGCCTGCACGTCCCCGTCGGACACCGAATTCCGACGCTGAACACAGTCTGTGTTCCTGCTGGAGTTGACGAGGCAAAAGTGCGAAAGCGTCTATTGGATGAGGCCGGCATTGAGATCGCCGGCGGTTTCGGTCCACTTGCTGGTAAAGTCTTCCGCATTGGCGTTATGGGCCCGTTGGCCAGCGAAGAAAATGTGCAGTTCTTTCTGAAAGAGTTTGGCAAGGCGCTGAACGCCGAGGGCTATTCGATCTGATTTCACCAGGATTCTTCGCTAGAGGCGACAACGAATGACTCTGAAGTCGGTCGAAACTCTTCTTGACGTTTTACACTTCGCGGACAGCCACACTGCAATCATCGTTCCCGAGCTTGGAATCCGGGTCACGTATGATTCGCTCCGGCAACAGGTCCTCGCCATGGCGAATGCTTTGGCCTCCGCCGGCATTCGCCGCGGTGATGCTGTGGCCATCGCATTGCCGAATGGATTGCCTGCGATTGTGAGTTTTCTGGCTGCCTCCATCGCTGGAACAGCGGCCCCTTTGAATCCAGCGTATCCCTACGAGGAATTTCTTTTTTTCCTCGGCGACACCAGTGCCCGGGTTTTGCTTTGTCCTCCAGTCGGGATGGAATTCGCGCGCAGCGCAGCCGCGGACCGCAAGATTCCGGTGATTTCGGTGGAAATGAGCGACCAGGGCAACGTTCATCTGGCCAATGCGGCCACTGGAGTTTCGGTAACCGAGCCTACGCCTGATGACATTGCTCTGATCCTGCACACTAGCGGAAGTACAGGGCGGCCCAAGCGTGTGCCCTTGCGCCATTTCAACCTCGCAGTCTCATCCGCGAATGTCGCGAACACCTACGCTCTGACGGAAGAAGACGTTTCGCTGTGCATCATGCCGCTTTTTCACATTCATGGGTTGATTGGTTCAACCATGGGAACCCTGCTATCCGGCGGGACTGTAGTGGTTCCGACCAAGTTCAACGCGCTTTCTTTCTGGCGGACGGTTCAAGAACATCGTGTGACCTGGTATTCCGGAGTACCCACCATGCATCAGCTTCTGCTGGCCCGTGCCCGCCAGAAACCGGCAGAGGCTGAAACTCTGCGCTTCGTACGTTCCTGCAGTGCGCCCTTCTCACCGGGGCTCATTCACAAGATCGAGGAACTCCTCGGTGTGCCCTTCGTCGAGGCCTACGGGATGACTGAGGCTGCCCACCTTATGACCTCGAACCCTTTACCCCCGCGACATCGGAAGCCGGGTTCTGTCGGCGTGGGCACCGGCCTACGCATCAGCATCATGGACAAACAGGGCAATCACCTGGGAACTAATCAGCGAGGTGAAGTCGCCATTCAGGGAGCCAATGTATTTCGTGGATACGAAAACAATTCCGAAGCCAATGCTCGCGCTTTTGTGGATGGATGGTTTCGCACCGGCGACGAAGGCTACCTGGACGCCGACTGCTATTTGTATTTGACGGGCCGGATCAAAGACATCATCATCCGCGGAGGCGAGAACATCGCGCCTCATGAAGTCGACGAGGTTTTGCTGCGGCATCCTTCGGTGGCGGCTGCAGTGACCTTCGGATGTGCTCATCCCACGCTGGGTGAAGAAGTCGCCGCCGCCGTGGTGTTGCACCAGCCCCAGAGCGTCACTGAATCAGCGCTCATCAAGCATTGCCGCGAGTCGCTGGCGGAATACAAGTGTCCCACGAAGATTTACCTGGTTGAGAGTATTCCCACCACCGCTACCGGAAAAATTCGACGGCGCGCAGTCGCCGCCGCGCTCCTGGATGAACAACGATGAGATTCCTGATCGCGGGGGCCGGGGCCATCGGAGCCTATATCGGCGCGCGCATGGCACGGGCTGGATACGATGTCACTCTCTTCGCGCGCGGGCCACATCTTCGCGCCATGCAGGAGCACGGCGTTCAGGTGAAGAGCGCCGAGGGAGATTTCGTGGCGCGACCCAGAATCGCCAGTTCTCTCGAAGAAGTGGGACCGGCAGACGTTGTCTTTCTTGGGGTAAAAGCGCATGGCTTAACCCAGCTTGCGCCTCAGTTGAAGCCGGTGTTAGGGCCTCACACCACGGTCGTCAGCACACAGAATGGAATTCCCTGGTGGTACTTTCACGGCTTCGGTGGCGAATGGGAAGGAATGAGTCTCGAGCGCGTCGATCCCGGCGGCGTAATCTCATCGGCCATTGAAACGCATCGCGTGGTGGGATCCATCGTTTACTTTGCCACCGAGATTACCGCGCCCGGAGTGATTCAACATATCGAGGGAGACCGCATCACACTTGGCGAACCGGATGGCACACGCTCCGAACGCAGCCGCCGAATTGCGGATGCCCTCATCGCCTCGGGCTTGCGCTGTCCAGTCACCACCCGCATCCGCCATGAGATCTGGGTGAAGATACTGGGCAACGCGTCCTTGAATCCGGTCAGCGCACTGACGCGCGCAACCCTGGGTGAGATGCTGCGCGATCCGGAAGTGCGCTCGCTGATTCGAAACATCATGCAGGAGGTGGAGGCCGTCTCCCACAAATTAGGCATGGAACTGCCAGTTTCCGTCGATCAGCGAATCGCAGGCGCGGAAAAAGTCGGGGAGCACAAAACCTCAATGATGCAGGATCTCGAAGCCGGTCGGCCGATTGAACTGGAAGCCTTGGTGGGCGCGGTGGTGGAACTCGGCGAGCGTGTGGGGCTTCCGATGCCCTGCACTCGAGCCGTGTACGGTTGCACCAAGCTGTTGGCTGAGCATGCGGCGAGGCAGGAACGAAAATGATCGCGCATCCGAGACACTCGGGCCGGTAGCACGCCGGGGTTGGTGCGGCGAAACACCCTGGTCAAGACATTTGCACTGTGCGACTCCTGGCTTCCCTCGCCTTTTCATCGCCCAACAAAAATACTTGCTAGGATCTTGACGGCGGAGCTATACTCCGTTGGTTGGCTGGTCCACTTATCAGACCACTTGGAGTCTTGAATTGCCGGCAGGAATCAAATCCGACTTTGAAGCAATCCGGCGGAACAAGGTTTACGAAGAAGTCGCTCAGCAGATTGAGCGACTGATTCTGAAGAAGCTGCGTCCAGGCGACAAACTGCCTTCCGAACGCGAGTTGGCCGAATTGCTCAAAGTCAGCCGCAGTTCCATTCGAGATGCGATTCGCGGTTTGGAATTGATGGGCATGGTTGAGCCACGACAAGGTGCGGGGACCATTGTTCGTGAAATCTCGAGCGACTCACTGATTAACCCTTTTTCCAACGCCCTGAAGCGCCGTCGGGAATCGGTGAGCGAACTTCTTGATTTCCGCAAGATGCTTGAACCACCGCTGGCAGCACGGGCCGCCACCCACGCTTCCGCTGACGAAGTTTCCGAGATGGAGGAGATTCTTCAGCGGCAGGAGGCGAAGCAGGCTCAGGGAGAATCCACTGTTGCCGAGGACTCGGAATTCCATTACAGCGTCGCGCTGGCCTCGGGTAACAGCGTCGTGTTGAAGGTGCTCGACATACTCATGGACCTGCTCCGCGACACGCGTGAGCGTTCCTTGCAGGTCGAAGGGCGCGCGCAAAAGTCGATCGCCGGCCACCGCCGGATACTGGCTGCCATCAAGCGACATGATGCCGAGGCCGCGAAGTCGGCCATGCGACGGCACATTGAGGACGTTGAAGAGATCGTACTTGACAAGTTTTGACCAACAGCTTTTCGAAGTGGGCCTTGAGGACAATCTTGCCTGACTTGGGGAACAACATGAGCCGTGGGTCCATCGCGTCTCGCGATACGGACCACACGGAGGAGCAGAAGAGGGTGAAACTCTTCGATGGAATCGCTCGCCCAGAGCAGGATGAAATGCCCCCTGCATTTCTCACGCTGCGCGTCGCGGAGGCACGCGTCGAGGATGTCGGCCATGCCATCGCTCGGCTGGCCCCAGCCGATCTGCTGCGAATGTGCGCTCGGGCTGGTGACGTATTGAAAATCACCGGCGGCACGGTCGGCGTCGCGCGTGCCGAACTTTCGGACGAAGCACACGAAGGCATGATCCAGATTGACGGCACCTGCCGCAGTAACTGCAGCGCCGGGTTGCAGGAACAGGTGACGGTGACGCCCATCGAGCGCGAGCAGGCGGTGGCTGTTCGTTTCGCGCCGTTATGGGTAGGAGCGGCGCCGGCCATCATCGCACTCGAACGAATGCTCGAGGATCTGGAAGGCGTTCCGGTCATGACAGGCTGCGTGGTGCGGGTGCCGACGTTTGCCAAGGCGGTGAACTTCCAGGTGGTGCGCACCATTCCCTCCGGGCCTGTTGTCATCGGGAAACGCACCGACATTAGGGTGGTAGAGGGTGAGCAGACTGCGGCCCGCGCTCCGGCGGTGTCCTACGAAGATATCGGCGGGCTGGAGCGGGAAGTAGCGCGGGTGCGGGAAATCGTCGAGCTGCCGCTGAAGTATCCGCGCATCTTCGAGCGGTTGGGAATTCTCGCGCCCAAGGGCGTGTTGTTATACGGTCCGCCAGGCACGGGCAAGACGCTGCTGGCTCGCGCCGTCGCGGCCGAGAGCCGCGTGCACTTCATTCATCTCAACGGCCCTGAGATCATGCGGAAGTTCTACGGCGAGAGCGAGGCCAAGCTCCGCGAGGTTTTCGAGGAAGCGGCGCGCCACGCCCCAGCAATTCTCTTCATCGACGAAATTGACGCCGTCGCCCCGAAACGCACCGAGGTGGTCGGTGAAGTTGAGAAGCGCGTCGTGGCACAGCTTCTCAGCTTGATGGATGGTTTCGTTGCGCGCGGCCAGGTAATCGTTATGGGTGCGACCAACATTCCGGAAGTTCTTGATCCGGCGCTGCGCCGTCCGGGCCGCTTCGATCGCGAAATCGAAATCGGGGTTCCCAATACTCAGGCTCGCTTGCAAATTCTGAGAATCCATACCCGCGCCATGCCGCTCGCACCTGACGTCAACCTCCAGGAGATCGCCGAACATTCTCACGGCTTTGTCGGCGCTGATCTCGAAGCTTTGGGGCAAGAAGTGGGCATGATTGCCTTGCGCGGTTTCATTTCAGCCTTCCCCCTTGACACTGACAGCGCGGCGTCCGCCGATTTGGCAGCGCTGCAAGTAACACACGAAGACTTTCTCGCTGGATTGAAGGAAGTTGAACCCAGCGCGACCCGCGAATTCTTGATTGAACGAAGCCCATCGACGTTTGCGTCGTTGGGAGGGCTCGACGAAGTGAAGCGTTTGCTCGATGGCGTGATCGAGCATTCCCACATGCGCGACGAGATCTATGAGCAGGTTGGACTGGCGCCTCCGCGAGGCATCCTGCTGGTCGGCCCGTCGGGCACAGGGAAGACAGCTATGGCGCGAGCGCTTTCGGGCGAAAAGCAGATCCCGCTCATCGCCGTGGATGGACCGCAACTGTACTCGAAGTGGCTGGGCGAATCGGAGAGAGCGCTGCGCGAAGTTTTCAAAAAGGCGAGACGGGCAGCGCCTTGCATCCTGTTCTTCGACACCATTGACGCGGTCGCGCCCAAGTTCGGCGGCGATCAATTCGGCAGCGACGTCTATCAGCGAATTCTTAGCCAACTCCTGCGCGAGATCGACAACCTGCGCGACGTCAAAGGAGTCATTCTGCTGGCCGCGACGAATCGACCGGAGAGAATAGACCCTGCATTGTTGCGAAGCGGGCGGTTCGACTATTTGCTGCAATTCGCCAAACCTGATGCTGCCGAGCGCACCGCCATCCTACGGCTTTGCTGCCGGCGGGTCCCGCTGGCGCTTGGTGTCGATCTCGACGAGTTTGCGAGCTGCACAGAAGGCTTCACCGGCGCCGACATAGAAAGCCTGTGTAAGAAAGCAACACTATCGGCGATCGTGGAATTTCAGCACGGAACGCACCTCGAGCCTTTTGTCGTCTCGCGAAGCCATTTCCTGGCGGTGCTCGAATCTGATCGTGGCAGTCCCAAGCAATTAGCAAGAAGCGAAGATGCTGCCGGGAATTCGTGTCCTGACGCATCCGCTCAGCAATAAACGAGGATTTGATCATGTACACAGAACTTACGGTTTGGACGCGCGGCATCATCATGGACAAAGAGGGGCGCGACATCGTCAACTCCATCTCTGCCTCCGCCCGTATTGAGGGCAAGCAAGCGCAGGCGATGGAAAACTATGTTGACAATCCTGATCGCACCAATGCCCCGACGCGCAAGTATTGCCGCGTGAGCGACACCGTCCTCGAGAACGAACTCACTTACGAAAACGAACACCCCAACATCGTCGTGCTCGTCGAAGGCACGATGGTGAAGGGTTGGGATTACATGCGCGGCATGCCTCCGGGCGGAACGCTGGTGATCAACACCCACTACACGCCGGATTACATGATTCGGTTCGTGCCGGGCGCGGAGCGGCTGGCTCAACTCGTCTGTGTTGATGCCGCCAAGATTGCGGACCACAAATGGCTCTACTACCGGCTGGGCGAACTGGGTCTCGACCGGCTATCGACCGAGGGCGCTGCCGAACGAAACAAATCCATCGCACCCGATATTGCCGCTCCGCTGATTGCGGCGGTGGTGAAAACCACGGGCATCGTCAAAATGGCGACGATTGAGCCGATGATCGCGAACAAGCACGCATTCCAGGTAGCACTGAATGATTTGCATATCATGTCGCTGAACCCAGTGGCAGTGTAGGAAGGAATCATAATGTCGACTAAAGGCACACGCATCCCCGATTGGCTTACCGTTCCGTTCGCTGGCATCACACCAGCGCCCTCGCAGGAAAAAGGGCAAGATCTCTTCCCCACTGGCAACTGGCGCTCCATCCGGCCGGTATACCGGGACAAGTTACCACCCTGCAACAACGCTTGCGGAACCAACGAAAAGATCCAGGGCTATCTCGACCTGGTGAAACGCGGCAAGTATCTGGATGCCTACGCGCTCATCAAGGAAGACATGCCGTTTCCGTCGGTCACCGGCCGCGTGTGCTATCACCCATGTGAACAAGCCTGCAATCGCGGCCAATACGATGAGGCGATTTCGATTCGCGCGGTCGAGCGGTTTCTCGGCGATCTGGGACAAGCACTGACACACGACGTGGTCAAAGCCGGGAAACCCAATGGCAAGAAAGTCGCCGTAGTCGGATCGGGTCCCGCCGGCCACAGCGCCGCGTATCAACTCGCTCGCCTCGGTTACCAAGTCACGATCCTTGAGAAGTCACCGAAGGCCGGCGGACTGAATCGCGGCGGCATTCCGGATTGGGTCCTTCCGCAGGACGTGCTTGACCGCGAGATCGAGCGCCTGGTGGAACTCGGAATCACCATCAAGACCAACTGTGAAGTTGGGAAAGATGTTTCCTGGGACGACTTGAAAAAGAATTACGACGCCTGCGTGCTGGCTGTCGGTCTTACCGATCCGAACAGCGTGCGAGCCGAAGGCGAGAACAAAGCCGGCGTGCTTTACGGACTTCCTTTCCTTCGCGACATCGGCATGGGCACCTCGAAAGTGAAGTTGGGCGCTCGGGTCGCAGTCATTGGCGGTGGAAACACGGCTATCGATTGCGCTCGCGAAGCTCTACGGCAAGGCGCGATAGAAGTGACCATGATCACGGTGGAGGCCAACCCCAAGGAAATGCCAGCGGTGCCGGAAGACCTGCACGACATGGTCGAAGAAGGTGTGGAATTGAAGCATGGCTGGGCTGTGACTGCCGTTCTTGGCAATGGCAAAGTCGAGGCGTTGCAGTTACATCCAGCGCGTTTCTCCGGTGCCATTAACGCTTCACCCATCACGGTGAATAAAGAAGCTCCGGCAGAGAAATTTCCCGTCGACAACGTGATCATCGCGGTAGGACAACATGCCTCACTGGCCTGGTTGCCGGCCGAATTTAAAAACGAGCGTGGCACCATCAAGATCGACAAGTTCGGACGCCTCGGCAACACGAACTTTTTTGCCGCCGGCGACATCGTGCAGCTTGGTTCCGGTCAGCCGCTCATGGTCGTGAATGCCGTCGGCGACGGCAAGCGTGTGGCATTTAATCTGGACAAAGTGCTGCGCGGGGAGACATTGCAGCCGCGGACGATCCCAATCGATGTGATTGTCGATTTGAACCGCATGAACATGACGTATTTCCCACACTTCCCGCGCGTACAGCAAACGCTGCTGCCGCCGGTGAGCCGGCGCAGAACCCAGGATGAAGTAATCCAGGCTTTAACGGAAGAGCAGGCAGTCGAAGAGGCCAGCCGTTGTTTCAGTTGTGGCACCTGCAATGCCTGCGATAACTGTTATCTGGTCTGTCCTGAACCATGCATTGCGCGTCCGGAGCGGTCGAACGGCCTTTATAAAATTTTGGTCGACTACTGCAAAGGCTGCCGCGTGTGCATCGAGGAATGTCCGACCGGCTGCCTCGAGGGCGTGCCCGAACTCGACTTCGATACCGGCGTGGTGCGAATGGATACAGCATTCGCCATCTCGCCGGGCCTGCACGGACGGCAGGCGGAAGAACTGCGGCACTTGGGCGACCGGCCAGCAAAGAACATTTAGGATCGGAGTAAATATGGCAACGACTGCAGTTAAGAAGAGAATGGTCCGCATCAACGGCTGCGTGGCATCGGCACAGGCAGCCAAGTATGCCGACGTCGATGTAATCGCGGCGTATCCGATCCGGCCTTACACTGCGACCATGATGGCGCTCGCACAAATGGTGGCCAATGGAGAACTCGATGCCGAGTACATTGTGGCCGATAGCGAGCACTCGCAGTTGAGCATCGCCCACGGTGCTGCGTCGGCAGGGGCACGCGTTTTCACCGGCAGCTCAGGTGTGGGTGTGCAATTCGCCTACGAGTTGTATTCGCCCATCTCGGGCAGCCGTATGCCGGTGCAGATGATGATTGCGGACCGCACCCTCGATCCTCCCGGCGATTTCGGTTCCGAGCATACCGACGCGCTGTCCACGCGCGACATGGGCTGGATCATGGGCTGGTCCTGCGATGCCCAGGAAGCGTTCGACAATCATTTGATCGCCTATCGAATCGGCGAGGATCCGCGTGTGCTTTTGCCGCAGATGGTCTGCCAGGACGGTTTCTTCGTCTCGCACATTACCGGCGACGTCGAGTTGCCCGATTCGGCCCAGGTGAAGGAATTTCTGCCACCCTACAAGCATCCTTACCCGCTTGATCCCCGGCATCCGGTGTCACACGGGCCTCAGATTATGCCGGAGCAGGGACCTCCGCTTCAGTTGGAGCGGGCGCGCGCCATGGAAGATTCGATGGCCGTGATTGAGCAGGTCCATGAAGAGTTCGCGAAGATCTTTGGAAGGAAATACGACCCCTGGCTCGAAGAGTTCATGACCGATGATGCCGAGGTCGTTTTTTTCCTGCAAGGCGCCCACGGAGTCACTGCCCGGTTCGCGATCAAGCACATGCGCGATAAGGGTTTGAAGGTCGGTATGGTGCGGCTGCGGACCATTCGGCCGTACCCGACTGATCGCGTGAACGAAGTCCTTAGCAAGTTCAAAGTAGTAGGTGTGATCGAAACTAACATGGGCCTCGGCAGCGTCAGCAGCGGCGGATCACTCTATGCTGAGGTCTGCGCGGCTCTTTACGAAAACTCGAAACGCCCGCTGGTCATGTCGTTTATGGCTGGAATGGGTGGCGAGGCCATCGTGCTCAAGGAATTCTATTGGATGACCCAGAAAATGACGGATGCGCAAAAGCGCGGGAAGATCGAAAAGCGCACGCATTGGGTCGGGTTCGAAGAGTAAACGACTTTTGTTTTGGAGGAACTGATATGGCAACCATCGAAGTTCAGCGGCAGATATTGCCGATTCTCGACAGCCCGAACCAGGGAGCGCGTTTTTACAATCCCGAGTTGCCGTCGAGCGAGCCGTTTGTCCCCGGCCATCGCACCTGCGCTGGCTGCGGGCCTTCCATCCAGTATCGGATGACGAGCAAGGCAGCGGGCGACAACACCATCCTGGTCGGACCGACCGGCTGTATGTATGTGGCGAACAGCTCGTATCTGTGTACGCCCTACAACGTGCCGTGGGCGCATACTCAGATTGGCAGCGCGGGCAGCTTCACTGCGGGCGTCGCTGCGGCCTATGAGGCCATGATCCGCAAGGGCAAGTGGAAAGGCACATTTCCAAATATTATTTGCGAGGCCGGCGACGGCAGCGCGTCCGACATTGGCTTGGCTTCGATTTCAGGCGCACTCTATCGCAACCACGATTGCCTGATTATCTGCTACGACAACGAGCAGTACGCGAACACTGGCATCCAGGCGTCGTCGCGCACGCCCTATGGCGGCATGACTACTTTTTCGCCTCCCGGCCCGCTGGTTCCCGAAGGCAAGAAGCTATTTCCCAAGGACCTTGCTCGCATGATGGCGGCAGGCCATCCGCACTGCTACGTGGCAACCGCAAGCGTGGGATATCCCATCGACCTGATGAACAAGGTGCGCAAGGGACTCAACCACAAAGGCGCTGCGTATCTGATGGTCTACACTCCGTGTCAAAAGGGCTTTGTGTATGAGACACCGCGCTCGATCGACTTGGGTCGCCTGGTCGTCGAATGCGGACTCTATCCGATGTGGGAGTGGAATCCGGAGAAGCGTGCCTACGACTACAGCTTCCGGCCGGCGAGTATGCGACCGGTGTCCGAATACTTGAAATTGCAGGGACGCTTCGGCCACCTCCACGCCGAGCACATTGCCACGTTGCAAAAGTTTGCCAACGAGCAATGGCGCATGATGGGTGTCCAACTGCCCGAAGCCCTGATTCAGGCCGCGGATGCGAAGAACCTGGTCAACATGGCCTCAGCAGCACAAGCCGAGGCGGTGGCACAAACTATATGAACACCAAAGCTAGTACTCCCGCTCCTCCTGTCGAGCCCGAAGTTGAACCCGAGGGACAGGAAAGCTATATCGTCACCGAAGGCAAGAAGCGCGGCTCTACGCGCGATGTGCGGCCGGAAGCGGCATTTGACCGCTACTACACCGTTCTGCGCGTGCATGGAGGCGACGCTATCCTGACCGACAACTGGCACACCAACGAAGTTCTGAGCCACGCGCGCAACAACTTCGAGGGAGTCACGTTCGCTATGCGCACGCTGGAAGCCTGGGGCGCAATGATCGAGAACGACCACCGTGCCTACTACACGGCGGGCGGGCGGGTCTGGGTCATGGACCTGGAGCCTTCCGAAGGTAAGAAAAAGCGATTGCCCGGCACCGGACCCGGCAAGAAGTAGGGTACGGTTGCGCCGCATCCTGCTCATCGACGATACGCCGGAGATTGCCGAGCTGCTGACTTTTGCGCTGCGTGACCGCGGCTACCATGTCTTCGCGACGGGATATACCCCTACCGTCAATGAGTTGATTCTGGAGCAGCACGCCGATGCGCTGGTGCTCGACTGCACCGCCTATGACATGGGCGAGGCGCTGTTCGATATGGTTCGTCACCATCCTAATCACACGCGGCTTCCCGTTGTCATCATCAGTGACACGCCGGAGATAGCCGATGTGAGCCTGCGTTCGCGGAAGGCGCAAAAAGTCTTGCTGGTGCCGAAACCGTTTACCGGCTCACAGGTCGCAAACGCGATCGATCAGTTGCTGGGATAAAAAGAACTATGCCGTTGTGGAGCATGGACGATTGGCAATATCTCGAGCGCGAGGTCGTTACCGACCCGACGGGTAGACGGTGGACAATTTCGCTGATGGATGTGCTGGGCCAGGCGGGCGATCCTGACATGCCGAACAAGATGCTCGAACTGCAGTATTCATCGGGCCGCTACTTCACGCTCATCTATTCGGATACGGGAGCGCTACAACGGGAGCGTGGCTACGCTTCGCTGGATGAAGCCACGACCGCGTACGGACATCTGGTGGTCGCTGTGATCGATGGCAGCCTGGACCCGTCGCAGCCGGTGTTCCGGCAGGATTTGGAAGACTGAGGACTGGACCTCTAGCGATTCATTCCTTCCCCCCCGCTCGGAATTTTGCCACCGATCGTCTATTCGAAAGCCCTGGACGCACGTCCATAATGTTCGCGCGGCAAAGTAAAAACGATGATGAGGGCAATAAGGGCCAGGACAGCCAGGATAAAGATGCTGCCTTCGGGGCCGGTGGTTCCTCCGCTCAGGATGGGCTTGCCGACAGGATGAGTTGCAAAGAGATGGTGCTGGACCATCATTCCGCTGTCAGCCACGCCATAGAGGAAAGATTGGCCCCAATCCCACGAAGTGTGTAAACCGATGGCCCACCAGAGCGAGCCGGTGCGCCAGAGACTAAGGCAGAACACGAAGCCGGCCAGGCCGGCAGAAAGCAACCCGATGGGAGATTCGCCCGGATTATTGCGGTGGCCGAATCCGAAGAGCAAGGACATGATGACGGCTGCGGTCCAGAAGCCCAACGCCGCACTGTGACGAGTCTTGAATGCCCACTGGTAAATGCTAGCCAGGCCCCGCGTGAGCGTGTATTGGATATAGCCGCGGGTGATGTACTCCTCGAGCAGGCCGACCAGGAGGAAGCCGAACAACCACATGGCTCCATAGCGGAAGACGTCGCTGCCAAAGAGCAAACGGCTGTCGAAGACGAGGAACCCGGACTTCCAGAGGGTCAGGATCAGGAGCGAGAGACAGGCGATTCCCCAAGCCATGCCGCTAAAGAAGTGCGAGAACTTGCGGGTGTCGCCGAGGCCATAGACACCGAGGGGACGGCGCTCGATCTTCGACATGATCCAGGTGACGAAAACTACGATAACGAAGGGTATAGCCTCGGCGAGGATCCCGAATAACGGGGACATCTCTGCGCCTGGCTTTGCGCTATTCGGATCAGGCACGTGGAGCTTGTGGCTGATGCGGTTCGTACAGAAAGCAATGGCGGCGATCATCGCAATGAAAATGAGAAGACTCCAGCCGGCGCGCAGGCCGTCTTGGCCGATGAAGACGTCACGCAGAGTGGAAGACCTCGTTGGAACTACCTGGTTGACGGGTGTAGGCCCTTCGCTGTTAAGCGGCGAGTGGTATTCAATAGGATCGTTCAAAGCGAGCCCCTTCGCGTAAGTCCAACAATAACGTATACGGAAGGTCCCGTGCGATTGTTCCACACGGGCTCTAGCGGCCAGGATCCAGATCTCTCATCACCACATGCAGCACCTGCCCAGCCCGTCGGGCGTCCTTTTCAGAAACCGCCGTCTGCGGGCCGTTCTCGCTGGGATCTCGATACGTCCAGGCGACTTGCGGCAGGCGCGCGCATCCGCCACGGATAAGTCCCGCCTTCTCCGCTACGGTTAGCCGCGTCGCGAACGACCAATCGGCAATCTTCTCTGGAGGCGCTCCCGAGGCAGCCAACGCACTCAGCCCCTTGTGTTCCAGCACATCGGTCACGATGGCCTCCAGGATTCCGCAAGAGGTGAGCAACGCCTGGCCGTAGTCCCCTTCTTCAAGCGCGCGACGGCTGTCGATGTAGGCCTGCTCGACCACTGGCCGGAGCTCGAGGTTGTGAACGAAGTCGAAACGGTGGGGCGGTGGCTGTGCCGATGATGCCGAAATGACCGGGCTTTCGTCGGTTTGGGAGAGCGAGGCCACAGCCTGGTCGAGGACGGCGAGCAGTCGCTTGACGATCTCCGCCGGTGCCGCTCCTTCGACGGCATCGCCGGTATCTTTCCGCATCAAAAAAGCCTGGCTAAACGACCTGGCAAGCCAATGGGCCTTGCTGCCTCCGGACAATTGATTGATTGTGATCCCGCACTCTTCCTGCCAGGCGCGGGTAGCAGCGATCTCCGATCCGTCAGCGGGATCAGCCGTCAGGTTGCCACTAAGCTGCCGGCCGCGGCGGATCAGGCTATCGAGGTGGGAAAGATAGGTCTCGATCTGGGCTCGCAGGTTCTCGTCCATCTCTTGCGTCACCACCCCCTTGACAGTCCGGGTGAGGGGTGTTAAATTTCCCGGCGCAAGTGGTTCGGTCATCGGACCAGTATAGCAAGAGTCTAGCGCTGTCAAGGAGCTTAGCCTATGGCTGCATCTTCCGGCTCGTTGATTCACCCCTCGCGTATTGTCAACCGTTGGGCCCAGTTGATTGCCGGAATTGTCGCGATGATGGCAATTGCGAACCTGCAGTATGCCTGGACCCTGTTCACCAAACCCATACAAGCCCACTTGCACGTCTCGCTGGTCGCCGTCCAGTGGACATTTACCTTGTTCGTCGCACTTGAAACCTGGCTGGTGCCGTTTGAAGGGTACCTGGTCGATAAAATCGGCCCGCGATTCATGCTGGGCATTGGCGCGGTAATGGTCGGATTGGGCTGGGTCGGATCCGGCTATGCCGAAACCATCAACGGCCTCTACTTTTGGTACGGGGTCGGCGGCGTCGGCGCCGGAGCCGTTTATGGAGGGACCATCGGCAACGCACTGAAATGGTTCCCGGACCACCGCGGTCTATGCGTCGGCCTGACGGCCGGTGCTTTCGGGATAGGCACGGCAACGACGATTGCACCCATTGCGGCCATGCTGAAAGTCTCGGGCTACCAGCATACCTTCATCGTTTGGGGAATCATACAGGGTGTCGTTGTAATGGCATCTTCGCTTTTCCTGGCCAGGCCGCCTGAAGGATGGACGCCGCCAAACTGGAAAGCGAAAGAAGCAAAGATAAAGGCCAAAGTGAACACCTCAGCTATCGACATGACGCCGGCGCAGATGATGCGTGAGCCTTCGTTTTATGTCATCTACGTGATGATGGTCATGTTGGCCTTCGGTGGATTGGTGGTTACCGCACAATTGAACCCCATGGCTTCCTCGTACCACGTGGATAACGTCATCGTGGCTTTCGGTATGACCGCGCTGGTGCTGGCCATTACGGTCGATCGGCTGCTGAATGGGTTGACACGTCCCTTCTGGGGATGGGTCTCCGACAACATCGGCAGGGAGAATGCCATCTTTGTGGCCTTCATCCTGGAAGCCATCGCGGTGTTCGCCTTGCTCCAACTGATTGGCCATCCGGTGTGGTTCGTGGCCTTGTCAGGCTTGTGCTTCTTCGCGTGGGGCAATATTTTCTCGTTGTTCCCCTCGATCACTGGCGACCTGTACGGAAACAAATGGGCGACTACCAACTACGGGGTTGTGTACACCGCCAAAGGTGTGGCTGCAGCCTTTGCCGGGCCCGGCGCTGCCTGGCTGTTTGCTAAGACCGGCTCCTGGAACAAGGTTTTCTGGGCAATGATTGTGTGCGATCTAGTGGCTGCATTCATGGCCCTGCTATGGTTGAAGCCTCTGGCGCACCGCATGGTCCAAGACACGGAGCGTGCAGCTGCGACGGGCAATTTAGGTGCACCTATGAAAGCGCGAGGAGTGGCATAGACGGTCGTTCTCTTGGGCTTGCTGGGTGGGCTCTCTTCCAAAGGGAGCCCTTAATTTTGTTCTCTGCCGGCCGTTCAAGCCGGCAATTGTCTTCCGCGCGTTTCCGCACCGAATGGAATCAAAAGCAGCCCCAGAGCGAAGGCAATCGATGTCATTGCGACCGGAGTCCCGAGCGAGCCGAAATTCCGGATACCTGCTCCCACCAGAAAGGTGATTCCAGCCCCGGCAAATCGCGCGAACGATGTAGAGAAGGCGAAGGCGCTGGCCCGGCACTCCGTGGGATATTGCTCGGGCAACCACAGAGTATAGACAGAGAAGTTGGCGCCGCCCAATCCTAAAAAGAAGAGACAAACGAAAAACCACGGAAGCGCTGCTGCTCCGAGATAGAATACCTTACCGAACGTCAGTGCGATGAACACCATCATGAGAGCAAAGAAGAGGGCCAGAGCACCACGACGGCCCACACGCTCGGCGAGCCACGGCATCGCCAGGCAACCGAGGATCGTCGCGAACGCCGCCAGCATCACACCCCAGGAGGCGAGTTGTGCGGCTTGCGGAGCGCTGCGTCCGCTAGCTTCGGCGACCGCAGTAATCGCAGATGGAACATAAACAGTCCCAGCCCACAGCCCACAAATTGACGCCAGCATAAGTAAGGAATTAAGAATGGTGCGGCGTCGCCAGGCGGATGAAAACAAGATCGCCAGAGGACGCCAAACCGCCCAGGCGCGGACAACCTTTTCTTGCCGGGTCCAGGCGGCAGGCTCCGTAACTCCATGCCGTACCCACGCCAGAAGTAGCGCCGGCAGCCCTCCGACTATGAACATCGCCCTCCAGCCAAAGCGGCTGCCAATGCCGTAATTGGCGAGGGCGGCGAGAAATATGCCGACGTAATATCCGGTATGCATCAAACCCGCGCCTACCCGGCGGCGGCTCTCAGGCCATTCTTCAGCAACGAAGGTCCCGCCCATGGCCCATTCTCCGCCAATACCCACTCCGGCAAGCAGGCGAAGAACGGCAAGTTGCCAAACCCCGGTGACAAACGCGCTCAGAAAAGTGAATACCGAATACCACAGGATGGTCAGCATCAGCGTGCGTACGCGGCCAAACTTGTCTCCGATCGGCCCCCAAAGAAACGCCAGCCCCCAGCCAACCAGGAACAGGGCGAACAGCGAGCCTCCGTACAGACCGATGTTTCCCTTGGTAGCCGGAATGCCGGAGCGCGGGAGGAGTTCGCGCAGAGAAGGTACAAGGACCAGCGCATAGACAAAGGAGTCCATGCCGTCCAGGGCCCATCCTCCCCACGATGCCCAGAAGCCACGGATCTGATTACGCGTGAGAGGATTCGCTTCGTTCGCGGTCGAACGCGGCATGGGGAACTATACCAAAGAGTGTCTCTGTGGCATCGGAAAAATCTACTTCGTTCTTCCGCCTTCGACCTTCAACTTATCGCTGGCGCCAGCCTGCGCCGCCGCCAGCCGTGCGGTCAGTACGCGAAATGGCGAGCAGGCAACGTAGTCCATCCCCACCTGGTGGCAGAACTCGACTGATGACGGATCGCCGCCGTGTTCGCCGCAAATTCCCACCTCAAGACCGGGGCGAGTCTTGCGTCCGCGCTCGATGCCGATGCGAACCAGTTCGCCGACACCATCACGATCAATCACTGCAAACGGGTCCTGCTTAATGATGCCTTCCGCGAGATAGGTTGGCAGGATCTTGTTCACGTCATCGCGCGAGAAGCCAAATGTGGTCTGGGTTAGGTCGTTGGTGCCGAAGCTGAAGAACTCGGCTTCCTTGGCGATTCTGTCCGCGACCAGGCAGGCCCGCGGCAATTCGATCATGGTTCCGACGAGGTAATGTACCTTTTTGCCCTTCTCGCGGAAAACTTCCTCCGCCACACGCCGCACAATCGCTGCCTGATTCTCCATCTCCTTCACAGTAGCGATCAACGGAATCATCACTTCCGCGTGGGTCTTGATTCCCTCCATCTCGACCGCAACCGCGGCCTCGAAGATGGCGCGCGACTGCATCTCGGTAATCTCGGGATAGGTGATGCCAAGCCGGCAGCCGCGATGCCCGAGCATGGGATTGAATTCGTGCAGTTCCTCGACCCGGCGGAGCAGGGCTTTCAGCTCTTTCAATTTAGGAGACTTCGGTTTCGATCCTTCCAGCACCGCGATTTCGACCATCAGGTCTTCACGCTTGGGCAGGAACTCGTGCAGCGGCGGATCCAGCAGGCGAATGGTGACCGGCAGACCATCCATGACCCGTAGCAGGCCGATGAAGTCGGCGCGCTGCATGGGCAGGAGTCTCTTCAGCGCGGTACGGCGATCTTTCTCGTTGTCCGCCAGAATCATTGCCCGCATGTGCGGGATACGGTCTTCAGCGAAGAACATGTGCTCGGTGCGGCACAGGCCGATGCCCTCGGCTCCAAACGCGCGCGCTTGTTTCGCATCGCGCGGAATGTCGGCGTTGGCGCGCACGCCTATCTTTCGGAACGGCTCCGCCCAGGCCATAAACTCCATCAGTTCCGGCTCGTCTGGCTTGGCGTCAAGAGTATTGAGCTTGCCCTTGATCACACGGCCGGTGGTTCCGTCGAGCGAAATCCAATCGCCCGATTTGAATAGCTGGCCTTTCACCCGCATCTCGCCGGCTCTTTCGTTTACCGAAATGTCGCCCGCGCCGGCGACACAACACTTGCCCATGCCGCGAGTGACCACCGCCGCGTGACTGGTCATGCCACCGCGCGAAGTTAGAATTCCGGCGGCGACTTCCATGCCATGAATATCCTCCGGTGTGGTTTCTGCTCTCACCAGGATGACTGGTTTTCTCTGATTGCTGGGCCCTGCCTTTTCGACTGCCTCATCCGCCGTGAATACAATCTGTCCGACAGCTGCACCCGGGGACGCCGGCAAGCCGGTTGCGAGCACTTCGACTTTCACTCTCTTCTCGTCCAATCGCGGAACTAGGAAGTCATAAAGCTGGTTGGGCTCGACGCGGAAGATTGCTTCTTCCTTAGTGATCAGCCCCTCGTCCACCATCTGTATGGCCACGCGCACAGCGGCCAGCCCAGTGCGCTTGCCATTGCGCGTTTGCAGCATGTAGAGCTTGCCTTCCTGGATGGTGAATTCGAAATCCTGCATGTCGCGATAGTGTTTCTCCAGGCGAGTGGTGATCTCGCGGAGCTGCCGGTAGACATCCGGCATGATTTTTTCCAGTTCGAGAATCGGAACCGGAGTACGGATGCCGGCGACTACATCTTCGCCCTGAGCATTCATCAGGAACTCGCCGTAGAACTCCTTGTTGCCGATTGCGGGATTCCGGGTGAACCCAACCCCAGTGCCGCTGGTGTCGCCGAGATTGCCGAAGACCATCGCCTGCACGTTTACCGCAGTACCCAGGTCGTCGGAGATATTGTTGATACGGCGATAGTGTTTGGCGCGGTCGTTCTGCCAGGAACGGAAGACGGCATCGCGCGCCATGATCAGCTGCTCGTGTGCATCCTGCGGGAAGTCGCGTTTGGTGTGCTTTTTGACCACTCTTTTGTATTCGTCGATAACTTCCTTGAGTGCCTTGGCGTCCAGTTCGGTATCGAGTTTGATCTTCTTCTGTTTCTTCTTTTTGTCGAAGACTTCGTCAAAGGCCGACTTTGGGATATCCAGCACTACGTTGCCGAACATCTGGATCAGGCGGCGGTAGGAATCATAGGCAAACCGCGGGTTGCGGCTGCGCTTCGCCAGCGCCTCCACGCTCTGATCGTTCAGGCCAAGGTTGAGGATCGTATCCATCATTCCAGGCATGGAAAACTTTGCGCCCGAGCGCACGCTGACCAAGAGCGGGTTCTCACCTTTGCCGAGCTTCTGGCCCTGCAGCTTTTCGAGATCGGCCAGCGCCGCTTCGATTTCGCGGTCGACTTCCTTCGAAACGCCCCCGTGCCGCATGTATTCGCGGCAGGCTTCCGTCTGAATGGTGAAACCGGGAGGCACCGGCAGCCCGGCATTCGTCATCTCGGCAAGCCCTGCGCCCTTTCCGCCAAGTTCGTCCTTCATCTTGCCGTTTCCGTCAGCCTTACCCCCGCCGAAGAAATAAACGTACTGCACACGGCTCATAACAGTTTGCTCTGCGTGCGTTTCAGGAAGTATGGAAGTGCTCACTGATTTGTCCTCTTTAGGAAAACTGGGTTTTTGGGTTCGAGCTCGTGCCTGGTCTTCCGCGGCCGTTGTGACGCCTCTCGAAATTGTTCAGCGGAACTATTCAGTTTACCCGATTCTTGCTATGGACACTGGGGAGCGTGGGGGCAAGGTTGTCGCTCACTCACTCTTTGTCGCCTGAGAAGCGTCCCTTCAGCGACCGGGCGCGCAGGCAACCGCCGTCTTGACAATAGTCGTTAGCACGACTAATATTATTTCGTGATGAAGAAAACGGTCGAGTCCGACAGGAAAACACGGCGTGCCGGCGGTCCCGAGGAAGCGGCGTTCTTGGACCTGCTGCGCACCACCGACATGCTGTCCCGGGGGCTGGTTGGGGTTCTCAAGAGCGAGGATCTTTCCTCGACTCAGTACAACGTCCTCCGAATCCTGCGCGGGGCTCCGGACGGACTTCCCTGTGGGGAGATAGCCGGCCGGATGATTACCCGAGATCCAGATGTCACCCGCCTGCTCGACCGGTTAGAGAAGCGCAAACTGATAACTCGCAGCCGCGAAACCCGTGACCGCCGGACCGTGATGGGCCGGATCTCACCGGAAGGCTTGAAACTCCTGGCCCGGCTTGATGAACCGGTGCAGGCGGCCCATCGCAAACAATTAGGCCACCTGGGACGGGAGCGCCTGCGGGCTTTGGCAGAACTTTTGCGCGTTTCGCGCAGCCAAGTGGCCTGATTTATTGGATTTAATGTTTGTTGCAACGATTATTGGTGTAACGCATCAAATCTTCTGAAAAGGAGCTTACTATGAACGCACTCGCTACTCCACAAACTGCGACCACAACCTGGAACATCGATCCCGCCCATACGGTTGCCGAGTTCAAGGTTAAGCACATGATGATCTCGAACGTGAAGGGGCAGTTCACGGCAGTCAAAGGTGTCCTGGCTCTGGACGAATCGGATCCCACCAAATCTCACATCGAGGTCTCAATCGACGCGGCTTCCATCAACACCCGCGAACCCCAGCGGGATGCACATCTCAAGAGCCCTGACTTTTTCGATGTGGAGAAGTTTCCGACCTTGTCCTTCAAATCGACGCACCTAGGCCGCACCGGTGACGGAGAGCGGACTGTAGCCGGAGACTTGACCATCCACGGTGTCACCCGCAACGTTGTGTTCACGGTGGAAGGACCCACCCCTGCCGTCAAAGATCCCTGGGGCAACACCCGTATGGGTCTGTCGGCAGTGACGAAGATCAGCCGCAAAGACTTCGGCCTGACCTGGAATGCTGCGTTGGAGACCGGCGGCATCCTCGTCGGCGACGAGGTCACCATAACACTCGATGTCCAGTTCGTGAAAGCCTGACGAATGTCCTCAGCGCCGCACGTCCAAAGGCGTGCGGCGGAATGGCCGTTCATGGCTACGCGGCTGCTTGACGCAGACACCGCTGCAATTTGTCGATCGTCCAAAAGGTCTTACGGGAGTTAATCGCCGGCCTTGGCTGCCAAAGTTTCCACTACTGCGATGTTTTGCAGCAACTCCTGCGGCACGCCGTGGCGCTGTTGCAAGTACATGGGGCTGTTGTATGAAATCCAGGCTTTTCCGTTGGGATCTTCCCACACCAGAATCTTGAGCGGAAGATCAATGGCAATGCTCGGAGCGGCCAGCATCAAGGGCGTGCCGGCCTTGGGGCTTCCAAAAATCAACAACTTTGTCGGAGGCATCTTCATTCCCACCTTGGCCGCTTCTCCGCTGTGGTCGACCAACGCAAACAGGGTGACTCCTTTGGCTGCCAGAATCCCCTTGAGTTTTTCCACTGTCTCGTCTACCGAGTGATTGCTGAGTGTGTCGATGATCCCCCTGTTGTCTAGCACCATAAATGTCTCCTCATGAGAGTGCAAACTGTGAATGAGTGGAACCTCAAACGAGGTTGATCGCACGTTGCCAGCTCAAGCCATGTTGCTCAGGATTGCATGGCTATCGGTCAGCGTGGAGTCCATTGCGGGTGGCCGGTAAAAAGACCATTCGCAAAACCGATCTGATAAGCAAGTAATACCCCGAAGGCCAAACTCACCACGCCGGAGGCAAGTCCCAGACGATGAGAAAATTTCTCGTCTCTCCCTCCGAACAACTTGAATGCCGACGCGATACTCATGGTAATCAGCATCATGCCGCCTATCGTGCCAGCTCCAAACACCAACAAGTAAACAATCGCCCAGTGAGGGTTCCGGATGGTGGTGAGAATGAGCAGGGCCACCGCGGCTGAACCCGCAAGTCCGTGCACCAGGCCCACTATTAATGGACGCACCGCTTGATAGAGACCGGTCCTGCCAAATGTTCGGTCGAGCCAAGTCAGCGAAGTGTGATGGGAGTCGTGAGAATGTAGCTCGGAAGAGTGGGAGTGTACGTGGCTGTGTACATGCTCATCGTGGCTGTGAGGATGCCGGTGGACAATGTCAGATTCTTCCTGGCGCGGAAACGAGATTGAACGGACAGAGCGGAAGAAGCTTCCTATATTCATCACACCCAGGACAATTAGCATGAGTCCTACCG
>Ga0207153_1002_pt1 | contig 59833 bp, 58 predicted proteins | sample Alteio_BWMinHeat_27_FD_153580 | JGI IMG/M metagenome (GOLD analysis project Ga0207153, IMG submission 153580) | Enriched cells from forest soil in Barre Woods Harvard Forest LTER site, Petersham, Massachusetts, United States -... | ecosystem: Environmental > Terrestrial > Soil > Temperate forest >...
CGAGGTTTCAAGCAATGAAGAAAAGGCCGACTACGGCGTGATCAAGGAAAAGATTCGCGCCGATTTGAAGCGCTACATCTCCAAGCAAACGCAAAAGCGCCCGCTGATCATGCCGGTGATATTGGAGATCTAGATTCCGATTTATCTGCGCTTTCAGCGTGATCTGCGGCAAAATAGTTTGAAGTGAAATGGTCACCCTCAACGACATTCGCGAAGCTCAAGCTCGCCTGCAGGGGGTCGCTCTCCATACTCAGCTCATCGAATCGGACATTCACCGCCGCGACCGATCTGACGACCGAACACTCTTCCTCAAGCCAGAAAACCTGCAACCCATCGGCGCTTTCAAGCTTCGCGGTGCCTACAACAAGATTGCCTCGCTCACTCCGGAGCAACGTGCTCGCGGCGTCATTACTTACTCCAGCGGAAATCACGGCCAGGGCGTTGCTTATGCCGCGCGAGCGTTGGGTACGGCTGCAATCGTCGTCATGCCCAGCGACGCTCCCGCGCTCAAGCGTGAAGCCACAATAGCACTGGGTGCGGAAGTGGTTCTGGTGGGGCCGGGCAGCGTGGAGCGGCAGCAGCGTGCTGAAGAACTAGCCGAGCGTCAAGGGTACGCCATCGTTCCACCCTTCAACGATGAGAAAATCATCGCCGGACAAGGCACCATTGGTCTCGAGATTCTCGAAGATCTATTCACCGTCGAGACCGTCCTTGTACCTGTAGGCGGCGGAGGCATGATCAGCGGCATCTCTGCCGCCATCAAACTCAGCAATCCATCCATCAACATCATCGGAGTCGAGCCCGAACTGGCAGCCGATGCGCAAGCCAGCCTGCGCGCAGGAAAGATTTCTGAATCCTCTGCCGACGAGGCGACGCGTACCATTGCCGACGGCCTGCGTAGCCAAAGTATCGGCCCCATCAATTTCGAACACATCCGAAAATACGTGGACGACATCATAACTGTCAGCGAGTTCGAAATTCGGCAAGCCGTGCGCATATTGGCCGCCAATCCGAAGACTGTTGCGGAGCCCAGCGGCGCCGTCACCGTAGCCGGATTCCTGTTTCATCGTGCGCAATTGCCCAAGGCACGCGTGCATGTCGCTGTCATCAGCGGAGGGAATATCGATCCGCAGTTGCTGGAAGAAATCCGGCAATCAGCGACCGTAGAGAAAGTAGAGACATAGCTTGCTGCGCCTCCTGTTTGGACGTTTAAGGATATGAACGTGAAGTCCGCATTTGTTTTGGTGACCATCGTGTTCGCCAGCGTTTTGCCGTCTGGTGCGATTATCCGCGGCGCCATGATGCGTGTAGCGACCATTTACGTGTCGCCTGACGTCACTTCCGCCAAGCTGGGCGAAGTCGAACGCGGCCGCGAAGTGGTCGTCATTCAAACCAGCCGTGACTGGATCAACGTCGAAGCTCAGCTCACCGAAGAGCGCGTCCTCACCGGCTGGATCCTCCAAAAAGGCGTGGTGCAATCGTCCACTCCCAACGGTGACAGGATACTGTTCGGCGAAGCAGTCGACGCCGAAGACCAGGCCAGCCAACGGCACGGCCGTCGTGGCGCCGCCCAGGATGCCCTCCGCCTCTACTACGAAGTCTCCCAACTCTTCCCCACTTCGCCCATTGCCGGAGAGGCCATGTATCGTTCCGCCGACATTCGCTGGCAAATCGAGAAGGCGGATGTGATGACGCGCCCCTCGGCACATGAAAAGGAGGCTTACCTGCGCGAGGGCATGAACGAAGATTACTTCACGGAAGTAAAAAAGAAGTTTCCCGGGACCAAGTGGGCCGATCTCGCGGTCTTCCATTTGATCGACAACAAGCTCTGCGGCGACTGGCAGGGCACTTCCAAATGCCCGGAGAAGGAAGCTGAGATGTACGAAAAGTACGTCAAAGAGCGTCCTAATTCCCCGGCCGTGGCTGAGGCTCTCTACGACGCTGCCTGGCGGTACTCCGCGCTGATCGAGATCTACAAAACCGAGGACCAGCCTAAAAAGTCCGAGGAATCGCGTGCCAAAGCGGTGGCGTTGGCAGAAAGAGCCTCACAAGCATCGCAAGGTGACTGGGCTGCCCGCGCCCAGCGGCTGCTCTACCTCATTCAGCAAGGCGTGCCCACCTACGGCAATGAGCAAGATTGAAGTGTTGGTACCAAGTGGGTAGCTATTCAACCAGCAATTTCTGAGATACTCTTAGCACCTTCTTCATAAAGAGGACGCACCTTGCCCATCTATCAAGCTGTAGTTCTGGCTATCATCCAGGGTCTCGCGGAGTTTATTCCGGTTTCCAGTTCCGGCCACCTGATTATCGTGCGCCGCCTGCTCGGCTGGAACGAGCTGTCGCCGGCCCACGAACTCACCTTTGACGTGGCTCTCCACTTCGGCACCTTACTCTCCGTCCTGTTCTATTTTCGCCGCACCTGGATTCAGATCATTCGAGCAGCTTTCGGGGGTAAGGTGGTGCGATTCTCCGAGGGAGGCAGCGCCGAGCAGGACCTGACGCCCGCCGAACAGCGCGAGGAACGTATGCTCCTCTGGTTTCTGGCCTTTGCCACCATCCCCGGCGCCATTGCCGGCAAACTGCTGGAGCACTCGGCGGAAGACTATTTCCGCGAGCATATCTACCTCATCGCCGGAGCCATGATCGCCGTAGCTCTGGTGATGTGGTGGGGCGAGAAAGCTGGCCAGCTCAAGAAATCCCTGACCGGCGTCAGCTTTGCCGATGCCATCATTATCGGCTGCGCTCAAGCCGCCGCTTTGGTTCCGGGCGTATCCCGCTCGGGAGCGACCATCACGGCGGGCCTGTTCCGCAACATGACTCGCGAAGCCGCTGTTCGATTCAGTTTCCTGCTCTCTACCCCCATTATCGCCGGCGCGGCCCTACTCAAAGCCCACGAATTGCGGAAAGAGGGCCTACCGCCGGGCATGCATACGCCCTTCTTGGTCGGCGTGCTGGTTTCAGCCATTGTGGGATATGGCGCCATCGCATGGCTGATCCGCTATCTGCAATCGAACAGCCTGAAGGTTTTCATTGTTTACCGGATCGTAGCCGGAGTCATCGTCATCGGGCTAGCCCTTGCCTGGCATTTGCAGTGACCTCAAACGCCCACCCAGCGCCGGTACTCTCAACTACCCAGCCCTACAGGTTGTGTTTGTCACTCTGGGTACCGGAGGAAAATCCCCCGTTGTACGCCGCCCCACTTCTTGTCATAATTAAGGGGCTCTGGCGTAGTCGCATTGCAGGCGCTGATTGTGTCTCTGCGTGACGAAATACGCCCATGAAGTATTTCAATCAGATTTTCACGCCAACCAACAACCGGCGGCTCAATGAGCTGATCGGGTTCCTGTTGTGCGTCTCCGCGCTCCTCCTGTTTCTTGCGCTGGCCTCCTATTCTGCACTAGACCCGTCCCTGAACAGCGCCTCCGTGCTGACCGGGTCGCGCGTCGCCCGCAACTGGGTGGGGGTGGTTGGGGCATTGTTCTCCGATTTGATCCTGCAAGCCCTGGGCATCGGGGCTTTTCTGCTGCCCATCTTTCTCGGCATGTTGGGTCTCCGCTGGTTCCGCTCCCGCAAGATTAGTTCTCCCCTGGCCAAGTTCCTGGGCGCCACCTGGATGCTGATTTTTCTTCCAGCCATGCTGGCTTTGCTTCCCGGCCACTTGCGCTGGATGGGTGCAATCCCTCTGGAAGGCTTGCTGGGCCGCATCGTCGGCGATTTCCTCATCCACTACTTCAATCCCGCCGGAGCTTACATAGTTTGCGCCACCGTTCTGGCTGTCGCTCTTTATCTTTCAACCGCGTTTTCATTCTCTGCGCTTGAGGTGTGGGCTCCGACCCGCTTTGCCTTCGTCGTTGCCCTGATGAACCGCTGGAGAGACTGGCAGGAACAGCGTGCGAAGCAACGAATGCAGAAGGACCTTGAGAAGCGGCGCGCTTCTCCCAAGCCGGTAATCACCACGCAGATGTTCCCGGCGCGAGCACCTGCTCCGCAGCCAGTTTCGCCCCGATCCGCCGAACCCGTGAAAACTGGCATCGACCGCACCTTTGCGGAGGAAGAGCTGCCCATGCAGCCCGTCGAGCCAATGATCGCCGCTCCCGAGGTCACCGAGCGGGCCGACAGTAGCCAGAAACCGAAGACGACCATGCCCCGCATTGCCGGCGGCTTCAAGCTGCCGCCTAGTTCCCTGCTGCACCGGCCCGATGAGCAGCAGGTCATCGACGCCGATGAACTCAAGATCCTGGCTCAAGTACTGACTGAGAAATACGCTGAATTCGATGTCACCGGTCAAGTCACACAGATCAATCCCGGCCCGGTCGTCACCACGTTTGAGTTCAAGCCTGAGGCTGGCGTGAAGTATAGCCGCATCACCAATCTCACTGACGATTTGTGCCTGGCCATGAAGGCTGAGAGCATCCTGATTGAGCGCATGGCCGGTAAATCTACTGTGGGGATCCAAGTTCCCAACCGCGAGCGCGAAATCATCTGGCTGCGCGAGAACATCGAATCCCAGGAATTCATCGGCTCCAAATCCAAGCTCACGCTGGCCCTGGGCAAAGATATCAACGGGCGCATCGTAACCGCCGACCTCAACGCCATGCCGCACCTGCTGATCGCGGGGTCCACCGGCGCGGGCAAAAGCGTTGCCATCAATGCCATGATCATGTCTGTGCTGTACAAAGCCACGCCGGATCAAGTCCGGCTCATTCTGGTCGACCCGAAACGGCTGGAACTGGGCAACTACGAAGGCGTCCCGCATCTTTACACGCCCATCATTACCGAGCCCAAACTCGCGGCAAACGCGCTGCGTAATGCCGTCCGGGAGATGGAGCGACGGCTGAAGCTGCTGGCCGAAAAAGGCGTTCGTAACATCGATCAGTACAACAAGCTGTTCGATGAGAACGGAACTCCCAGCCTGTTTGGTGACGGCGAGGACGAGCGTCCGCTGCCCTACATTGTCATCATCATTGACGAATTGGCCGACTTGATGATGCTCGATTCCGGCAACGTGGAAGAATCCATCACCCGCCTCGCCCAAATGGCTCGCGCCGTCGGCATCCACCTGGTGCTAGCCACGCAGCGGCCTTCCGTAGACGTCATCACCGGCTTGATCAAAGCAAACTTTCCCGCCCGCATCTCTTTCCGCGTGGCCACCAAGGTCGACTCACGTACCATTCTCGACGCCAACGGCGCAGAGGCACTGCTCGGCCGCGGCGACATGCTCTACTTACCCTCAGGTTCTTCGCGCCTGCACCGTCTGCACGCGCCTTTCGTTACGGAAAAGGAAATCGCCGCTGTGGTGGAATTCTGGCGATCGCAGGGTACTGCCGAATATCAAGAGCAATTCCTGCAAGCGCCACAGGACGAGCGTGAGATCGGCCCGGGTGACGAGAGCGTCGGCGAAGACGGCGAGGTCGAGCACGACCCGCTCTACGAAGATGCAGTCAAGCTAGTGGTCGAGTTCGGCAAGGCGTCCACTTCCCTGCTGCAACGTCGTCTGCGCATCGGCTACGGCCGTGCCGCCCACCTGATCGACCTGATGGAGCGCGACGGCATCGTCGGCGCCGCTGACGGCCCCAAGCCCCGCGAAGTTCTCAAGCGTCCCACTTGGCTCGCGGAAGTAGAAGAGTCGCTGCGCTAGCCTGGATATACTCTCGACGACAGTCTGCAACTCCCAGGAGCATTCCCCATGAAGACTCTCACCGAATATCTCAAGTTCCACACCAAAACCCATCGCGCCTACGTCCACATCACGCCGCAAGTCGAGAGCGCGGTGAAGAAGAGTGGCGTCCAGGAAGGCATGGTTCTGGTCTCAGCCATGCACATCACCGCCGGAGTCTACGTCAATGACAACGAGCCGGGCCTGATCGAAGACATCGACAGCTGGCTGGACAAGCTTGCCCCGTTCAACAAGGACTACCAGCATCATCAAACCGGCGAGGACAACGGCGATTCCCACTTAAAAGCGCTTCTCATCCACCACGAAGTCATCGTCCCCATCACCTCAGGGAAGCTCGACCTCGGAACCTGGCAACGCATCTTCTATGCCGAGTTCGACGGCCAGCGCGACAAGCGGGTCATCGTGAAAGTCATGGGAGAGTAAGCACAAAAAAAGGCGGCCTCATATCGAGGCCGCCCTTTCACCCGAGCACCTTCAGAAGGTGAGTTTGCCCTGGAACTGGATCAACCGTGGCGACGCATCCGCGCCCAGACCTGAGCCATAGATACTGGTCGGGGAGCTGACGGTCGACAGAATCTGTCCAAATTGCGGGCTGTCCGCGTTTCCGACCGGGAAGAAGAAGTTCGGATGGTTAAAGATGTTGAAGAATCTCGCTCCAATCGAGAACGTCGCCCCTTCCCATTTGGGGATGCCAAACCCCTTCTCCACCGCGAAATCGCTGTCAAAGTACCCCGGTCCGCGGAACTGATTGCGGGTTTGGTTGCCGAAGCCAGTGGTTGGATCGGGGAAATTGCCCTTCGAGAAGCACGGGGTGTCCACCTGGGCTGCCGCACCCGAACAACTGGTGGCCGGTGTGCCCACGATATCCGAAAAGATATATTGGGTGCCGGTTCCATAGCCGGTGTTCGACAGCGTGTTGGTGACCGCGTTGGAGTAGATCGTAAACGGCAATCCGCTGTGACGGAAAATGGTCCCCGAGAACGTCCAGTTCTTCATCAGTGCACTCGGGCCCCAATTGGTCAGGTGACGCAATCCGTCACTCCACACGTAGTTCATGGTGAAGTTGTGCCGGATGTCATAGTCCGCGTTCCCGTAGTTGTACTTGCGGATGTTCTGCGGGTCCTCCGGAAAAATGACGTCAGCATTTTGCGCGTTAACATTGACGCCAAACGGAGACAGTGAGTTGTTGGAGATTTCGTCCAGTGCGTGGCTGTAGGTGTAATTGGCCTGGAACTGGAACCCTCCACTGAAATTGTGCTTGGCGCTGATCACCAGCCCGTCATAATTCGAGTTGGCCACGTTCTGCTGTTGAAACACCGTGCCGAAATTCTTGTTCGGCTGGGTGGTCGGAAGATCGCCGAACGGGGTTGGACTGAAGGCATTCAGCGCTCCATTCGAGATTTCCTCGTTCGATCCATGGTTGCCCACGTACATCGTACTCAGCGTGGTGTGCCATCCCAGGCTCTGCTGCAATTCCAGGCTCCACTCGTAGTACCGTGGGACCTTCACCGCAGAGGCGTTGTAGAAGTTAAAGGGCGTGACCGCCTGACCACCGGCAAAGCCGTTCACAAAACTGGTGTTGGCGGCTTGGGCTGCGGTGAACAGGTTGCCCGTCTGGGCTGGTGAAATGGGGCCAGAGGCCACATGGAACGCAGGCACCAGAGGAGCGTTGACCAGGAAACTGTCAATGGCCCCGGTAGGAAGCGCATCGGCGAATATGCCGACGCCCCCGCGAAGCACGGTGTTCTTCAGACCAAAGGGTGACCACGCGAAACCGACCTTCGGCTGCGCCACCACCGCGGTGACGGAGGGAAAAGCCGTGTGCAGGCCGGTAGAGATGGCGGTGTTGACCGGCGCATTGGGGTTCAGTTGATCAAACGGAGCGGAGAAACGCTGAAAGCAATCGGTTTGACAAACCGGATTGGACAGGTGGTCCAGCCGGACGCTCAACGTCAGCTTCAGACTGGGTGTTACTCTGATGTCATCCGCGGCATACGCCCCCAATTGATACAGTGCGATCGGAACTTCCTTTTGCACCGGGAAATTCTGCTGAATAAAGTCACCCTGAGGCCCAAGTCCGCCGGCGGCAAAATCCGCCAGACTGAACACCACCAGTTCCGGAGATTGGCTGAAGGGCGTCAGGTTCTGGTCGCTGATGTCATCCCGCCGGAAGTTGGCCCCAACCTTGAAGTTGTGCCGTCCCCGGATCCAGCTGAAATCGTCCACAAACTGGTATTGAGTGATGTTGCGGCCTTGGGGGAAGTTGAAGTTGATCCCACCCAGTCCAGTCAGAGACCCGTCGCCGAAGAACAAAGAGGCTGGGAACCCCGTTGTCGAGCTGGCGGCCGCGGCCGGGTTGGATAGCGCAAAACCTGCGCTATACCACAGCAGAGACGCGTTCAGGTTGTTCACTTTGTCGCTCCCAAATGTATGTGTCTCACCGATCTGGGTCGACCACTGCGGCTGATTGCTGACCACATTGAAAGCCGAGCTGATGGGATCCGTGTAGCTGGCTTGCAGTCCGTGTTCATGTTCCACGCGGACAAACAGTTTGTCGTTGTTGGTCAGGTTCTGATCGTAACGGCCCACATAGAGAACATCGTGCGAGTGCGCCGAAAGGCCACCAGCAATCTGCACGGCGCAGGGATTTCCAGCCCCGAAGGCCGCTCCATTCAGTGTGGTGACGTTGCTGCATCCCCCTCCTGCGATGGGCACCGTGCCCGCCTGGGGTACGGCATTCCACAGACTGAACATGTGTTGGTAGAACGGGACCGAAGCAGTCAGCCCGTTCGCGTTCAGATTGCCAATCACTGCATTCTCGAAAGCCGTGGTCGGCAGGTTGATAGTCGTCGGCGACGGGATGGCCAGTTGCAGCCCCTCATAGTCAAAGAAGAAGAACGCTTTGTCCTTCTTGATCGGTCCGCCGATCGAGGTCGCCCACTGGTTGGCATTCACGAAGGGCCGGGGAGTGACCGGCGTCGTCTGGTTCCTGAAATAGTTGTTCGCGTTCAGTACGTCCCCATTCCACCAGTATTCTGCATTCCCATGAAAGCCGTTGGTTCCGGACTTGGACACGTAGTTAATGTTGGCTCCAGCCAGACCGCCGTAGGAGCCGCTATAACCGTTGACCACCACTGTGCTTTCCTGCACATCGTTCAGTCCCAAGGTAAGGTTGGTGGCGCCGGAGTTGTTGACGTTGAAGTAAGGGTCATTGTCGTTGGAGCCATCCACCGTGAACAGGTTCGAGGTTGCCGGCAAACCATAGACCTCGAAATTGCCGCCGCCAAACGTCGCTCCACCCGCCGTATTTACTACCGCCCCAGGCGACGTGAACGCCACCGCCGAAAGGTCGTTGCCTGGGTTGGGCAGCAGTGCCACCTGCCGGGAATCGAAATTGGTATTGAGGTTGGCATCTTCCGTTTCCACTGAAGTACTCTGCCCGATTACTTCAACCGTTTCCGTCGACGAAGAAACCGTTAACTGTACGTTGGCAGCCGTGTCCGCCCCCAGCGCGACCGAGACTCTTCGTTCAACCGATTGGAATCCGCCGGCCGCCACGGTTACCGAATAGTTTCCCGGTTGCAACAGCGAGAAGTGGTAGACTCCCGCGGCGTTGCTCTTGGTTACCTGTGAACTGCCGGTATCTGCATTTTTCAGGCTGACCGACGCATTCGGCACCACCGCGCCAGTTGGATCGCTAATCACTCCACTGACGTCGCCGGTAGTCGTAGTCTGAGCCCATGTTTGCGAAACCATAACACTCACAAACACTGCCAGCATCAACACCAGAAAAGGTTTTATCCCTTGAAAACTCATTGCCCTCTCCTTTTTAGTCATCGCTCTAGAGCGCAGCGCATGACACCCTAGACAATGCACGCGACCCGCCGCGAGGACATCCTGTGGACTGGGTGTGACGGGTAGTGACTTCTCAGGGACGAAGCTGAACCGAGGAAATACCAACCGCGAAGACAACCTCAACGTTACGAGTAGACAGACACTGTCACACTTCAGGGGGATACGTGAATCCGTAACTTCCGCGGGCAGTGTCTACAAAATATCGGAGCGGCCGAATTCATGCGTCGAAGCAAGAGTGGAGGGGCAACGCGATGAAGTCGTTATGTTCCCTGCCTTTGCGCACAGCATCGAACGCCGACAGAACAGGTACCAATTGTGCAAGGTGAGGTACCGGACAACAAAAGCGCGTGACCAACCTTTTCTCTCTCTTCTGCGTCCATAGGGTATGGGTTGGTCTCAGCAAATTACTTTGGGTCTGCCTGAGGCACGAATGATGGTTCCCGAGATCCGCGCCATCGTTGCTGATGAGGAGCAATCCGCGCGCGCCGTTCTGCGGGTGATGCTCGAATCGGAATCTGGGGTTCAGGTGCTGGCTGAATGCAGCAACGAAACCGAGACCATTCGCGCGGTGCAAGCCCACAAACCTGACTTGCTCGTCCTGGACACGCGCGTACTCGGCATGAGCGGTCTTCCAGTTCTTGATCCGGTGCCGCCGGCCGAGCGCCCGCTGGTTGTCTTCACCAGCTCTCACAATGGCTACGCTGCTTACGCCTTTGAGGCGCAGGCTCTCGACTACCTTCTCAAGCCGCTCGACCAGACCCGGCTCCACGCAGCCATCGAAAAAACACGCGCGGAGATTCTCAAAGCACACGATCGCCATCTCACCCGCAGGTTGTTGGACTTCCTTGCGGAGGCAAAATCCGAGTCACCCATGGACCGACGCTTGGTAGTGAAGTCAGAGGGCCGCGTGATTTTTCTAAAGATGGATGAGATTGACTGGATCGAGGCCGCCGCTAACTATGTACGGGTGCAGGCCGGCAGCCAGTCTTACCTGATGCGGGAAGGCATCAGTCACATCGCCGCCCGGCTCGATTCCAACCAATTTCTGCGTATTCACCGCTCTATCATCGTGAATGTTCACAGGATCAAGGAACTGCAACCCTGCAATCGTGGCGAATACATGGTCATTCTGACGAATGGCAAGGAACTTTCTTGCAGCCGCGGTTATCGAGAGCGTCTCCAGCAGCTCATCGCCAACGTGTAACCGCTAACGAATACTTCTGGCACCATCTAAATCGGGATGCACGAGTACACCCGTGTCGTAGAGGCTTGCAAGATGTCGGGCCTTTAGCACCCTGAAGCGAAAATGTTTATTGCTCGAAATCTTCGATCGTGGCATCCACATCGGTGAACAGAGAGACAAACTCCGTCGCCGACACCATATAAAAGATTTCTGTTTCGGAACCGCCCACCGTGATCGTGCCTCGACTGTTGTTATTAGGCAAAGAATAGGTTCCGTTGGAAGTCAGGTTCTGAGACGTCCCAGCACTGCTGGTATCTATATCCGTGTCAAAGTTCACGGTGCTGACACCGTCGGAAACGGCGATGTCCACTTGAGTGCCCGCAGCTCGCAGCACCGGTGCAACCGAACCGCCTGCGTATGTACCTGACAAGGATGAAGTGGTGAACGGTCCCGCTTGATCCTCCATGAATCCGAAGGTGACATTAGCGTCGGTTCCCATTACGAATCCCTGATTGGTGTTCACCAGATAAATCACGCTCTCGGCGCACGCGGTTCCTGAGTAGCTGAGTGTCGTTCGTCCGGTCGATTGGCCAATGGTGCTGAAGGTTCCCATGCACAGCGGCGATGTCATAGCGCTTCCGGTGTTCTCGTCGGTGCTCACGGTGAAATTCACGACTCCATCGCCGCTAAACAGGCCTACCTGGCCTTGCGTCACTGCACCAGCTCCTGAACCGCTGATGGCGGTCGTCTGCAACACGCTCGTCCCACTCAACGAAGACCCGCCAAAAGACCCCGACTGCTGCAACATAGAGCCACTGACGATCGGGCTGGTCTGCCCCGCCACCTGGTCAATCTCCATCAGGAGCAATTGCGTCGTCGACACAATGTAAAAGCTGTAGGTCGTCGTTCCCTGCCCAGCAATACTGATCGTTGCCGTCCCCCGCCCAGTAGCAGCATCAATGCCCGCGTATGCTCCGGTGAATGCCACATTCTGCGCGACGCCTGCGTCATTCGAATCCAGCAGACCGTTCATGAAATGACCAGCGCCATCCGCGTGCATGGCGCCCGCCAGGGCATAGCGGGCCGCGACTGCGTCAGTCCCCGAAAATCCGAAAGCATAGTTGCCAACGATCTGTCCCGTGGTAAAAGCACTCGTACTCTGCTTCAACAGCACTCCGGAATCTCGTGTGCCGCTTCCCGTCTTGTCGTCAAACTCAATGATCTTGGCATTGCCATTCGTCATCACCGACACAGCAAAACTCCGCGTGCCCAGCACCATGGTTCCCAGATTGTTGGACCCGATCGCATAGCTGCCGTTGAACCCCTGTGCCAGTTGCAGACTCACCGGATCATTCGTGTCTATCACTCCGTTGGAAATATGTCCTGCGCCATCGGCAATAAAACTCCCCGCTGCCACGAAGTGGCCGTTTGGATCAGTGCCGCTCACCAGGAAGGCATAGTTGCCATTCAGTTCTGCGTCGTTTGAAGTGCTGGGATCGATGGTGATACTCAGGTTCGCAGTCGCCGTTTGCGGCTTCGGAGAGGTGGAATCAGTTACTTGTACGGTGAAATTCGAAGTTTCTGCAGTCGTTGGAGTTCCCGAAATCACCGCGCCAGTCAGAGAGAGTCCAGACGGCAAGCTGCCCGCCGTGATTGTCCAGCTATACGGCGGCGTACCACTGGCCGCCTGCAACGTCTGACTATAGCTCGCACCAACTGTGCCCACGGATAGTGACCGCGTAGCCACCGACAACGGTGGTGGCGGATTGATGGTGATGCTTAGGGTCTGAGTCGCTATCGTTCCAGCGGCGTCGGTTACCTGCAGCGTAAAGCTCGAGGTTCCCAGTGCCGTCGGTACGCCGGAAATGATGACTGAATCCGTAACGCTCTGGGGCAAGGTCAACCCTGGCGGAAGATGTCCCGCGGTCTGCACCCACGTGAACGGTCCCACCGCGCCGCCTGCGGTCACTACACCGGTGTAAGCAACCCCCAGTGCTCCGACCGGCAGTGAGGTGGTGGTGACGGTCAGCACCGAGTTGACCGTGATCGACAGACTTGCGGTAATACTGGTATTCGCGACCGACGTGGCTGTAACTGAGGCTGTGGTGTTCGCCGGCAGCATCGGCGGTGCCTGGTATGTCACCGAAGTCTTGCTTGGATTAACTAGTGTGCCGCCCCCCGAAAGACTCCAGTTGACTCCCTCGTTGCTCGGATCGTTGGCCACTGCAGCAGCGATGGCGACATTCTGTCCCTGATTGATCGTAACCGTAGCCGTGGTGGCTGGGCTGAGCGTGATGGTAAGCGCTGAGTTCGACGAACACCCGGACCAGGTCAGCGCACAGGCAGAACCCGCCAGCGCAAGCAGCACTCGAAGTCTGAATTTTCCCACGGCCTTCCTTCTCACATGGACTCACTTGCAGAAAGTCTGATGGTATAGATGCGCATCCCGCAAACCACGGCAGCCAAACCCTGGGCGCGGACGATTGCAGACATGACCCGGCTTGGAAGCATGCATCCGAGGCACACCCCTGATCCTGCTGCAACCCGCTAGAACGAGAATAACACTTGCAGGTCAATCCGGCGATTGGCTTCAGCCGAAGAATATGGACCGCCCGCCAGCGCAATGGACTGATCGAACAGCGGTGAGCTGAGGTTCCCCACCGGCGGGGCCAAATTCACGCGGTTCAACACATTTCTCGCCGAAACCGTGAAGGTCAGGTTATAGCGCCGGTCCGTCGTCACTCCTCCACCGAACATTCCACCACCACCGCCCCCGGTCAGTCCTCGTCCGCCCAACCCTCCTCCCGGCCCGCCTCCGCCCCGGCCGCCGCGGCCTCCCGGCCCACCGGAATCAGGAGTGCCGCCGCCCTTGGTTTCTCTTCCAAAGCCAAAAGTTTTGCTCAGCCTCAAGTTCATGGTGAACAGCGTCGGCCCAGTGCCGGAGTTGACTGGAACAATTGCTTCACCGGCAGTGGGCAGCGTGTTGAAAGTTCCCAGCGGCGTGCACAGCACCGAAGACGGTGTCTCAATCGTGGTGTGAGCACAAGTGGCTGTCGAAACAATCCCCGGCCGGTCATTGAAAATCGAGTCTCCGTTGAGGTCCTGACCAACTGTGAGGTCAAACGGCGAACCTGACGTGATCAGTATGAACGGACTCACTCGAATTGCATACGGAAACGAAAATGTGCCCGCAATCAGACCCCGCTGCCGTATATCGAACGACGACCGGCCATAATCTGCCATGGGATCGTACTGGTTCGACAAAAAGCTGGCGCTCGCCCCCGCGGCTCCCCCTCCAAAAGCGCCTAGGGAGCTGCCTCCTCCCCCTCCTGTGCCCAGATCGCTGTTCGAGTAGTTCAAACTGTAGAAGCCGAAAAGCGAAACCTTTGTCCCCACGCTGATCCGCGCATTCGCGATGAGCTGGTTCTGCCGGAAGATTCCTTCCGAGTCGTACTGATAAATGTTGTCCGTGTTCCCCATCGGACGCACCGCGCTGGCCGGGTTGGTCAGACTAAAAGTTCCCGGCAACGGCGCATTGATATTGCGCAGAAACAGCTGATGCTCGCCCCGCGAGTTGAGGTAAGTAATGGCCGCCGTCCCCCTCCTGCCCAGTTGACGCTCTACGCTGACCGCGGACTGCCACGTCTGTGGCGCTCGTAGCGTCGGTGAGATCTGATATATCGTCGGGGACACTTGGGAACCGGCGGTCAGGGGCGGGATATTGGGATAGCTGGTTGGATTTACCACCACGAATTGCTGCTGCGTCACTCCGTTCAGGCGCGCCGCCTGCAATACCGAAGATGAACCAAAGCGGTCGTAGAAAAGCCCCGATCCCACCCTCAATACAGTCTTGGGCGAGGGATTCTTGCCTCTTCCCAACCCCCAGGCAAACGAAAGCCGTGGGGCCCAGTCGCCGTGATCGTGAATATCATCCTGTGTTTCAAAGCGCAGACCATAACTGAGAGTCATATTGGGCCGGATGCGCCATTCATCCAACGCATACAGGCCCCCATCCACCAGCGTCACCTGACTCAGCGCCTGCCCCGCGGTAATCGCAAACTGGCTGGGAGGGCCCCCAGCCTCGAATACGGCAATCGAGGAAAAAGTAAATGTCCCGTTGAAATTCGAATTTGAGCTGTTCGAATCGGTCGACGCCCTTAGCCGGCCGCCAAACTTGATCAAATGATTGCCATGCGTCATCGACGTATAGTTCTGCAACTCATAGCGGTTCTGCGTGTCCGCCACCTTCGGCGACGAGTTGCCGCCGCCGGTGACTGCCCCGTTAATCGTCGTCGTTGGCTGCAGGCAGGAAAATTCACCGAGAAACGACGCCGTTGGCTGTAGGCAAAGTGGGTTCTGATTGGTCGTGTCACGCAGAAACTGAAACCGCGTTTCATTCACGATGGTTGGGCTCACAACCTGAGTATCACTCACCTGAAACGTATGTTCGATTTGAGTGGAGTTAAAGCCTTGCGACAACAGGGAAAATTCGCCGACGCCCTCATTGTCCTCAACGTTGCGAAAAAACTGATAGTGCACCGTCAGTGTATTGTTCTTGCTGATCTGGTAGTCAATTCGTGGTCCCAGGTTCAGCCGGGTCCGCGGGTTTGGAATCGCCTGCGTGAACTGCACCGGGCTCAGGTTCGCATTCAGTATCGTCGCATTCACGATGTTGGAATCGTCAATGGTTCTGCCTTCCACCGTAAAGAAGAACGATGCCTTCTTGCTCAGCGGTCCACCGATGCTCGCGTTGTAAAGCACTGAATGGTAGGGGGGCGCATTCGACACAAAAGGATTCGACGTATTGAACGACGAGTCATTGCCATCCACCATGACCTGTCCGTGAAATTTGTCAGTTCCCGGCTTGGTGAAGATTTCAATTCGCCCATAGCCCAGTTTGTCGAATTCCGCGGAAAACGGATTCTGGTTGATGCGGATCTCGCGAATCGAAGCCTTGGGCGGAAGTTGCCCGGCAGTGAAGCCGTCAATGTATATCTGTCCGCCGTTAGGCCCGGCCGAGGGTCCTGCCAGCGCCTGCAAGTCCTGCAGCAACTCATCCGGATCATCTGGCAACGCCTCGAGGTCTTTGCCCTTGATCACAATCGCGCTGGCATTGTTCGCGGCCTCCGTGCTGACGGTCGCACCCTCCTCTTGCACCTCGACTTTCTCCGCCTTCACCGCGATCTCCAGCGCCACATCGAGGTGCTGCGCCTGCCCCGCAGCCACGGTTACCGTTTGCGGCGCTGATTTGGAGAAGCCCGTGGCTTGCGCGTTCACCGTGTAACTGCCGGCTGTCAGCCCCTTGATTTCGTAATTCCCCTGGTTGTCCGTGACCGCACGGCCTGGTTGCCCGCTGGCCGGCGTCGCCGTTACCGCTGCTCCCGGAATCACTGCGCCCGAGGGATCAGTGACGTGCCCACGCAGGCTGCCCTCCTGCGCCAACAAAGAACACGGTGCGGTTACGAGCCAGAAGAATGCTGCCCAAACCACTAAACTTACACTGCCAACTTTCATTGAGACCCCGAAGAAACGCCACCCTCGCCAACCCGCACCCAAGTCATGGATTGCCCCCCGCCTCACCCCCGGCTCCGCCCAGGTTCCACGGGGATAGCAACATCGCCGCCTGCCCACCCTTCGGTGCCGCCGTCAGAATCGGTTCTACTCCGGTCAGCAACGTAATCGCCGTCGGCGCGTTCGTCGCTGAACCCTCCGTCGCCACCACCATCACCGCGCTACCCTTCTGCAAATCGGCGATGGTCACCGCCGGTAGCCTGCCCAGCATTTGCTGAAAATCTCCCCGTCCACCTGGCCTTTGCCCGCCTTGGCCGCCTCCGGTACCGCCTTCGCCCGGTTTCGCTCCCGAAGATGGCGATGCCGCTTGACCCGCCGCCCCCGCCGCATCGTCCGTCGCTCCGCCCTTCAATCGTGTCGCGATTCGCTGCGCCATCATCGCGGGCAGTTCCCGCAACTGCGAATCCGCGGCGATCTTCAACACCACAGGTTTCTTGGTCGCCAGATCCATTACGTTGATTTCTTGTTTGAATGCATCCGTCGAGATCACAGTCCCCGCCACGTTGCGAAATGTCCCGGAAACAATCTCGTCCGCCGCCAGCTCACTGCCGTCGGCGTTCTTCGTGCCGCGCGCGCGCAATTGGTCGCCAATCTTAACCTGATCGAGCGTGCCCGGCTTGGCATCGTCGAACTTCACCGAGTCGGACGCATAGCGGCGAATCACAGTCTCTTTCGCCACGTGGACCGTCGCCGCTTTGCTGCCTCCCAACGTCGAAATCGAAATCGTGATGTTTCCATTGGCCGCGTCAATCGCCGTGATCAGCCCGCCGATCCCGCGCTTCTGCCAGTCATCGCGTTCCTGCTGCTGCTTGGCCGCAATGTCGGCCGCCTTCATCACAATGACGACCGTCGCCACCACCGAACTGCCATCACTCGACGGCGTTCCCCGCGCCAGAATCCGGTCGCCCACTTGCACGTCCTGCAACTGGGCCGGGGCCGCACCCTTCAAGTCTTTCTGTCCCGGAGCCGTGCGCACCATCCGCGTGGTTTCCCCCACCACCACGTTCACCGTGGCGCCAGCATCAGTGGTCAGTGTGATCGCATTCCCCGCAACAGCTTTCACCGTCCCCACCGGCTTTGCGATCGCGGCCGCCGGTTCCTGGGCAAAGCCAATCCCCGCCAAAGCCAGCGCAGCCACACACACCATCACTAGATTTTTCGCTTTCGACAAGGTTCTCCTCAATGTGTGGGCACAGGCTTCCCCGCTCTCTCACGAAACCCACACTACACTGGAACCCTAATAGGATATTCGACCACGCCCCGCGCCGGGTAGTGGTAAAGAAACGTCAACCGACTGTAAAGTTTGTTGGAGGAAGACAGAAACGTTCGGCTGTCACGCTGAGGGCCGTCGTCGCAGTATGATTGCAGAGCTACACAATTGTGTCCCGCCAATCGAGAACACTTTAAGGAGACGGAAAGATGAGAGAGACAACCATCCTTTATCGCTGCCGGGGAATTGCCTTGAGCGCGCTCCTGATGACCGGAGCGCTATTTCTCTTCGCAACCGGCGCTACTGGACAGGTCAACCAGTGCGTCAAGGGCAAAATTAATTCTGAGGAGTGTTGGGTCGGTATTCAAGTGTCTGGCGATAGCGTAACCGTTATGCCTCCAGACGTCGCCGTGTATTCCGACACAAAGATCTCCTGGAAGCGAACCGACACCCTGAATCCCCCAGATAAGCCTGATTTTGCCGTGGATTTCGACAGCAGCGGATGCACCCCCTTCCGCGGCGTCTCTCACTTCGACCAGTCGGCGGCGTCGCCTATAGCCGACGAGCTCCCGGCTACCCATTTCGAACTCTGCAAGTACAAGGTAACGATAGGTAGCCTGACGGCCGATTCGCAAGTGATCGTGATCGGAGGGCCAAAACGCCACAGCACTTCATGGAGCAAACGGCACCTTGGTGATTGGTAGATTGGAGCGGGCGCCAGGAATCGCACCCGCAAAATCCACCTTGGACGTGGACCACCCCGACACACAGCAAGCCCGGTAGGGGCTTTCAAGGCCACGCCCATGCTAGAATTGGCGGCCTTCTCGGGAGGGAAGCGAATATGCGTAAAGCGTCGATTTGCCTGCTGGTGCTGCTGTGCTTGATTATCGGGGGTTCCGCGCAGAACAGGGTTCCGCAGTGGAAGGTCGTTAAGACGGGAATTCTTCTCAATGGCAATACTGCTCTCAGCGGTACCCTGTTTACACCCAGCCAGTCAGGGCTCTATCGAATTACAGGTTACATTTCATCAAATACGACAGGAAATTCGACTATCAACTTCTTCTGGACGGACATTAACGGGCGGCCAACCAGCTACGACCTAACAGGCAGTGGAGGGGGTACGCCTGCCGCGGTTGTATTGCCCTTTTTCCCCAAGGCCGGAACTCCCATCGAATACGACGTTTTTGGCTCTTACAACGTAGCGTTTACGCTTGAGCAGCTACAGCAATAGGATGCCCCGCCTACCACGCAAACAGCCCGCTCCCGCAATCCCACCCTGGAGTCTGAATGGAATGGAGCCTCCTAGCTATTGCACCTTCGGCCCGATTCGTTCCAACGCGATGTAGACCTCGTATGTACTTGTGGCTCGACCACCTGCCCGCATTTCCCAAAAAATGGGGAGCGCGGGGGTAGCCTTGATGATGAAAATCGAGGTTGCTGGAAGGCTAGGGTTGCCACATGGAATCGATGAAAGAAAAGAACCCTCCCTCCCGTTGTCGTCTGCCCAAAGAAACTCTGGGTCGAGAGTACCTTGGGGTTGTTGATTCCCCGTACACTGAACCATGAGATTGACGCGAAACACACCAGTCTCTGAAGGAGTGAACAACGTTCCACCCGTGTCGCTGGTCTGATTCGTGAGCGAGACCTCGGCCACAACTTCCACCTCGCGAGGCGACTGGGCAAAACAAACTCCCGCCAGCACGACCACAACCACCGCGATGATCTTTTTCATACTACCCTCCCGCGAAAACGATATCTAAAGCGGTCGGATTCTCTCCCGGCCAGGTGGGGCTGTCAAGGCCGCGCCCCGTGCTAGAATTGGCCGCCTTCTCGGGAGGGAAGCGAATATGCGTAAATCGACGACTGCTCTGCTAGTAGTGATGTGCTTGTGCTCATGGGTCAGCAGCTTTGGCCAGAATGACGGGCGTTGGAAGGTTGTCCAACATGTGGTGTTGACTCGCCAAACGAATCCGGTCCTACCAACCACACTATTCACTCCCACAAAAACGGCGGTGTATCGCCTGAGTGTCTATATGTCTGCGGATTCGCTTGAAAGGCAATCCACTACCTACGACCTCCTTATCAACTGGAATGATGTGACCGGAGTGCGGGCGGACACCGCTCTTAGCGTGAATCTAAACGGTGGCAGTTCCTGGACTCAGTTGGGTGGGTATTTATTCAGTCCGCAACCCGGTACGCCGTTTTTCTATTCCGTATCGATCAACAACAGTGCCCCGATCGACGCAGTCTACAATGTTGTGTTCACCATCGAGCAGCTACAGTAGTCATCCGTCTTTCAGCGGTTGGAACCTTGGAGCGGGAGAGACGGGCACTGAACCTGCGACGCCCAGCTCGTAATCGGTAGGATAATTCCCGTTCGCGAATCCAGCCTAAGGTTGTGCCCTTTTGCTCGTCACACTCGACTTGGCAGCCTTCCCATTGTCATCATGTTCCTTGCCACAATTGGGGCACACCACCTTGGCATTCTTTTCCGCCAGTTCGTGTAGAAAGGCGGCAAACGTCTTGTTACAGTGCGGGCACAAAACATCCGTTGTCTGATCGCTCATGTTTGCCAGTCGCCTGCAAAATTGGAGCGGGAGACGGGGATCGAACCCGTGACATCCAGCTTGGGAAGCTGGCGTTCTACCGCTGAACTACTCCCGCTCAGTCGCACGTGACCTAATATTACCTCAGGGGCGCAGATCATTGCCAAGTTACACCCGTTCGGGCTTGACCCCTTCGTGATTTACGGCCACATGGGCTAAGATAACGTTGGGAAGGTTCTCGATGGCCGTTGCCGACGACATTATTGTCAAAGACCGCGATGTGCTTGGCGGCACGCCGGTTTTTCGCGGCACGCGGGTACCATTTCAGGCCTTATTGGACCATCTCGAAGGCGGCCAAACTTTGAACGATTTCCTCAGTGACTTCCCAACTGTGACTCGCGAAGCGGCAGTTTGCGCTCTCGAACAGGCCAAATCACTGCTAGTCAGCCAACTGCGATGAAGGTTCTGCTGGACTAATGTATTCCCCAACGATTCAAGCAGAGCATCCGGCCACGAATGCCGTACCGTCCCCGAGGTCGGTCTGGCCGGCAGGAAAAATGGAGAGCTGTTAGCTCTCGCCGAAGCCGCCCGGTTTGAAGCATTTCTCACGATCGACCGGGGAATCGAGCACGAACAGAATCTCAGAGGCCGGTCTATTGCGGTCGTCCTTATCCGTGCTAAGTCCAGCCGACTGTCCGATCTGCAACCGACCGCATCAGACATTCTAAGGGTTCTGGACTCCATCCACAGCGGAGAATTAGTCCGAGTGGGTGGCTGACCGTAGCCGACCCCGGCCCCTACGTCCACCGGAACCACTTCACCGCCAGCACAAACGAAATCCCTCCCCACAACGCCAAAACCAGCAACCGTCCCGACTGCGCCCCCAGCGACGCCCCTTCCAGGATCGTCGCCCGCAAAGCATCATTGAGCGCGGTCAGCGGCAGCGCCTTAATAAACGGCTGAATCACCGCGGGAAACCGTTCGTAGGAAAAGAACACGCCCGAGAATATCCACATCGGCATCATTACTAAGTTGATCAGACCGCTAACGCTTTCAATCTTCTGAGATCGGCTGGCCGTCAGCAATCCCAATCCAGCGAAACCCAGCGCACCAATGGCGCCAATCAGCAGAATCGTCGCAATCGATCCCAGCACCCGCATTTGAAACACCAGCGCGCCAAAACCCAAAAGCATTCCCACTTCTACGGTCATCAATATGAGCCTGCTGCTGGCCAGTGCCAGCAGGAAATCGCTCCGCCGCATCGGAGTCGCCACAAATCGCTTCAGCAGCTTCCGCTGGCGCATATCCACAATCGCGAATCCGATCCCCCACATGGCCGCGTTCATCACGTTCATGCCGATCAATCCCGGAATCAGAAAGTCTATGTACCTCGACCCCGGCTCGCTCGATGTGACACTGACCGTGGTCAAAGCATCCTGCCGTCCCGCTGCCGCCTGCAACGCGTGATCAACCTCGGCCCGCGACAACACGCTCTCTGGTCGTGCGGGATCATAAACGTATTTGTACACTCCCGTTCCGTCGCTCTCGACCACCAGATCATACTTCCCGACCCGAAAGCCCTTCAGCGCCGGAGCCTCCTCCAACACATCTGCCTTGATGGACGCCTTCTGCGGAGAGCGATCAATCAAACTCAACACCTGCTGGGATCCAGGGCCCACCACCGCAATGGAACTCACATTGGCCGGCTTGTTGCGGAAAGCGATTCCCAGCCCTAACGCCAGCAGCAACGGAAATCCGAACACCCAAAAGATCACTTCCGGCTCGCGCTTCATTTCCTTCATACGCGAAGCCAACAAGTGCCAGTACCCCGCCCAGCGCCCGTTGTGCAGGCGAGTCCCGCTCGTTCGCACTTCCGCCGGAGTCTGTTGTGTCACGCTCATATCACTGTTCCCGCAAATGGCGGCCCGTCAACCGCACAAACACATCTTCCAGACTCGCCTGGCGCGTGGTCAGGTGTTGCAGTTGAGAACCGCGCGCTTGCACTGCTTCCAGCAGCGCCGGAATCGTCAAATGCGGCTCACGCACATTCAGACACACCAGCCCATCATCGTGCCGCACTGCCTCCACGCCAGGCAGCACTCGCCAATGATCAAGCGCCGCCCCGTCCGCCGACTCCCCACTCGCCTCAAATTCCACCACATGATGTCCACCCAGGCGCTCAATCAAATCCGGCGGTGTGCCTTCCGCAATCACCTGCCCGTGGTCAATGATCGCCAGCCGGTCGCACAAGCGCTCTGCCTCATCCATATAATGCGTCGTGAGCAGCACCGTGCCTCCGTTCTTCTGGAACGCCCGCACAATGTCCCAAAGCTGCCGCCGGCTTTGCGGATCAAGACCCGTAGTCGGCTCGTCCAGAAACAACACTTTCGGATTCCCCACCAGCGCCGTCGCCACAGCCAAACGCTGTCGCTGCCCGCCGGAAAGCTTCCCCACCCAGGCGTCGGCCTTTTCCTCCAATTGCAACTCCGCCAATACTTCATCCGACGAACGCGGCTCGCTGTAAAAACTGGCAAACAACTCAATCGTTTCCCGAACCGACAATTTCTCGGAAAGCCGCGTTTCCTGAAGTGAGATCCCCAGCCACTCGCGCAGTTCGCGGGAATCCTTCTGCCAGGTCCGGCCCAGAATCGTGACCTCGCCGGAAGTCGGCGCCAGCAGTCCTTCAAGGATTTCGATGGTCGTCGTCTTCCCCGCCCCGTTCGGCCCCAGCAGGCCGAAGCATTCACCTGCCTCGATTTCCAGGCTCAACCCTCGCACGGCTTCAACTTTGCCGTCATACGTCTTGCGCAGATCGCGGCATTGAATGGCGACCGTCATGGTGGAATTCTAGCGTAACCCGATGAATGTCTTGTGAATCGCACCGGAAGGAACCGCAAACAGCTCAGTGCACGCCCGACACAAGAAAGAGGTCCGACAGTTCCCGTGTATAGGAATATCCGTAAGTCTTACCGTCCGCCGCCATGCGGACGCTCACAATCGACGTCACCCCATCAGAATTGCTGGGAGCGAGGGTCATGGCCAGGTCTCTTTTCCCCGTCGTCAGATCAAGCCGGTAAACCGGCGCGGAAGTTTTTTCGTCCTGATACACAAAAGCCGAATGCCCATCGGCAGACCACATGATCCAGACATCGTTCCCCAGCCAGCCCGGCACTGGCCTTGGGTCTCCGCCAGCAATCGGATAAATCATGCCCTTTCCCGCCAGGTCGCGCGCGAATATCAGCTTGCCATCCGGCGAGACGACGTGAGTTTCGAAATAATGCGTGCGCACCGAAATCAAAGGCGTAACCGCACGCGGAGCCCCGCCGGCTAAATCCATCACGTACATCCTCCATCCGTGGCCGTCATCATTCGAAAGATAAACCGCCTTCTGGTCGGGCATAAACCCCATCGCGTTCGATTGCAGCGCCACCGTGGTGTTCAAGAAGCGTACTTCCCCCGCACCTGTGGGAATCAAAGCCGGACGTGACGTACCCACCGCCAAAGCCTCAAACGCTAACACCTGCGTACTGTCGGGGGAAATCACCGGTATCGACCATTCGCCCAGCTTGGTTGCCGGCGACCCATCGGACTTCCGCACATACGATAAGCCACTAGCACCCGCCGCCATTCCCCAGTCGTCAAACACTACCTGTGCGCCATCCGCCGAAAGGTCTCTCAATTCCGCGTAGTCGAGCCAGGAAAGATCCCGTTCCTTGGTGTCCTTTGGTCCGCGGTACTCAATCCCGCACCGCCACGACTCTTGCGTCAGCAGAATCCGGCCATCTCGCGAAACATCCTGCAGCCGCAGCATACCCGGCAGCCGAAGAACGACCCGCTCTTTTTTGTTGAGCCCGATGGCGCGGATCTCATTCGCCCAAGCCTCATGCGTCGTGCCCCCAACCCACACTTCGTCTCCTGACGGCGACCACGCCAGCCCTTCCACGCTGACGTACGTGGCCGACCGCAATAGCTGTTTTCCACTCCGGTCAACGGCCATTGCCCATCCCGCATCGCCGTCCACACCCACAAGCGTCGCGAACGCCACCGCATCACCGCGCGGAGAAATCCGCAAGAAACGAAGCGGGTTGTCGTTCTCGTAAATCATCTTCCCCCGCGGAAATTCCACGCGGTATTTCCCGTCCACTTGCCGGATCACGGCCATCTCGCTCGCATCCGCCGTCCAGTCCGCGGCCAGAGCATCCTTAACAATCTCTCGCGGAGTCCCGCCGGAAATCGGTACCTGCCCCAACGTGCCCTGGCAATTCCCGATATAGCGATCGTCGCAACCGAGAGAAATCGCCAGATCAGTGGAGGAGACCGCAAACAACGTCGAGTTCGTCAACCCTAGCGATCGTGATTCCGGGCTGGCGGGGTCGGTCGAATAAATCTGCAGTGGCTGCCCGCTCCAGCTTGCACTGTAATAAAGCGACCGCCCATCGGGAGCAAAGCGCGCGGCATAGACTAATCCGCGTTCGAATGTGAGTTGATGGTAGAGCGGCAGCACGGCAGTGCCTGCTCCGCGTGAGATCATCCAGCCTGCCAATCCTCCAGCAATAAGCAACACGCTACCAACCGCGAGCGGCACGAGCCATTTATGCGGTTGCGCGACCGCCCCGGCCACCGTTGCTACGCTCGCCGACGAACTACCAGAAATCCCTTCCAGATTAAACGCCAGGTCCCGCGCCGATTGAAACCGTTGTAGCGGCTTCTTCTCCAGGCACCGCCGGACAATCCGCTCCATCGCAGGTGGAATCGCTTTGCCCGATCCACTCAGTTCCGGCGGATCCTCCTTGAGGATCGCGGTCATCGTCTCAGCCGAAGTATCCCTGCGAAACGCGCGCTGACCGGAAAGCATTTCGTATAAAGTGGTTCCCAGCGCAAAAATGTCGGAACGAGCATCGGCCGCTTCGCCCCTTACTTGTTCCGGAGACATGTACCCGACCGTCCCCAGCACCGCCCCCGCCGAAGTTGGTACTGCTTCGACCGTCGCGGCTTCCTTCGAATCCGGCTCTGGCGTGGCCAGTTTGGCTAGCCCGAAATCCAGAATCTTCACCCGGCCATCTTGCGTTATGAAAATATTCTCCGGCTTCAGGTCACGATGAACGATTCCCTTATCGTGCGCCGCGGCCAGCCCCTGCGCGATTTCTCTCGCGTACTCCACTGCCCGGCGCAGAGGCAGTGCACCGCCCTCCAATTCCTGCCGCAGCGAACGACCTTCCAGACATTCCGAAACCAGGTATGGAGCGCCGTTATACGTGCCAATGTCGTGGATGGAGAGTATGTTGGGGTGATTCAACGCAGCTACAGCGCGGGCTTCGGTCTCAAACCGCCGCAAGCGCTCCGCATCCCGAGCCAACACTTCCGGCAGGACCTTGATGGCCACATCGCGCCCGAGCCTGCTGTCGCGCGCGCGATACACCTCGCCCATACCGCCCGCACCCAGGGGAGATTGAATTTCGTAAGGACCGACTTTGGTGCCGGAGGTGAGGGTCACGCCGCGCCATTATATCGCGACCAAAGTACGGTAAGGTTTTCATTTACAATAATCCCAATCCGCCGGGATCAATGGCCGTCGCAGAACACCAAGAGGAGCTAGATCATGCGTCGTCATCCATTGCTTTTCGCACCGTTGGCGCTGCTTGCCTTGTCCCTGCTCGCTTCCGCCCAGGAGACTCGCCACTTCACTTTCCACTATGCCTTCACCGTCAAAAACGTTCCCGCGGGAGAGAAGCTGCGCGTCTGGATTCCCGCCGCTCACTCCGACAATTCCCAGGAAGTAAAAGTCATCTCCGCCAGCGGCGACCTGCCGCTCAAGAAGACTCACGAATCACGATACGGCAATGAGATGTACTACGCTGAATCAAAGGCCAAGGAGCCGGAGTTTCACTTTGAAGTTGTCTACGACGTCGTGCGCCACGAGCGCCTGACGCTCGGCGCCTACACACCTCACCTAGCCGACCTGTCCCTTCCCGATAAAGCGCGCAAGCTCGACCTCGCGCCTGACGTGCTCGTTCCCGTCACCGGTCTGCCTGCCGATCTGGCCGTGAAAGTCACAGAAGACAAAACCGTGCCGCTCGACAAAGCCCGCGCCATTTACGACTACGTTTTCACCACCATGCGCTACGACAAAACCGGCACCGGCTGGGGTCGCGGTGACGTGCTCTACGCCTGCGACGCCAAGAAGGGTAACTGTACCGACTTCCATTCCCTGTTCATCGCCATGGCGCGATCACAGGGCATTCCCGCGCGCTTCGAGATTGGTTTCCCGCTGCCGCCTGACAAACATTCGTCGGATATTGCCGGCTACCACTGCTGGGCCGACTTCTTCGATCCCGCCCACGGATGGGTTCCCGTCGACATCTCCGAGGCCTGGAAGCACCAGGAAAAGCGCGACTACTTCTTCGGCGCCCACGACGCCAACCGCGTGCAATTCACCATGGGCCGCGACATCGAGCTGAATCCGAAGCAGGCAGGCAAACCGCTGAACTATTTCGTGTATCCCTATGTCGAAGTTGGAGGCAAGGAGTTCTCCAACGTTTCGACGGCGTTTTCGTTTGCGGATGTGGAGGGTGCGGCCACGGCTATGCGCTAATCAACCGAAGCGGCGCAGTCCGCAGCGGCTGTCGAGGTGGGCGTCTCGGACGCCAAACGCGGGAGCAGACGGCGCTTCGGTGGAATACCGCCCGCACCCGCTCACTTGTACTGTATGTTTCGCACGATCGCCGTCGTTTCTTTCAACACTTCGTCCAGGTCCTTATCTCCCCGCGACGGCAAGTAATCCGGATCCCTCGTGGCAAATGTGAGCGCGAGGCTTAGCATCCCTTCACCGCCACGCCCGGCCGAAGGCTTGCCGGTGACCCGTGGATAGCTAATGTAGAAGCTCCCGCATTCATCGTCTTCAGGATGCGACCTCGGGCAGTTCTCCACAAAATATGAACCGTACCAGAAGACTGCCTTGCCTTCTGGATTACCACACGACTCGAGAGCATCTTTGCTGGCGTGAATGCTGTCGAAGTATAGGTCGACCCGCGACAATCTGAGCGTAACCTTAGTAGTTTTATGCTGCAGGAATGGCCCACACAGCCCCTCCTCGAGGTCCGTCCACGGCGCCACAATACTGGCAAGTTCAACAAACCGTCCTCCCTCAACCGGGCTCGTGTGCCCAGTATGAGTAATCAGATACAGACGGTAATTGTCCTGCTTTAAAATGCCGGTCCCCGGCTTGCTTAATGCCTGGCCGTGATCCCCTTCCGAATGGCAGAATGACCAACCATTCGGAATCGACACTTTGATCCAGTCATCCTCATAAACTTTTATTGGATTACTTTCGTAGACGCACTCGGTACCAGTTTGTGCAGGGGCGCCGAGTACGCTAACGCTGGCAGCCAAGAGCAAGAGAACTGCAATCTTCATTATTGTCTTTCTCGTTATATAGAGCACTCACTAACACGCATCTTACTCCCCTTGTGGTCGGCCAGGCAGAACCGTATGCATGGGCTTGGGCACCCGCGCATCCCCCATCCGGTCCCGCCACAAAATCGCGTTGAGCACCGCCGGATTCACCTTATCCGGCCGCGAGAAATCCATCTTCGCCGACTCCTTCGCTCCCGGTGCCTTGGCCGGGTTTGTTTGATAGATCAACCCGTTGTCACGATTACTCCAATCCGCAACAAACGGCGGCTGATCTCCCTTGCCCGTAAACAGAGGCGTCATTACCGGCGCATATGCGTCGTTCTGATTCATCGGCGGCAAACCAAGCAGCGCCTCCAATGTGTGAATCATATTGACCGTGGTATAGAACTGGTGAGCAACAAACGGCTGCTCCGCCGATCCCGGCGAGTATTTGCTGATCACAAACGCAATCGAGCGATGAGCATCCACGTGATCGCCCCCATCCTGTGCGTCATCTTCCAGCATCAAAATCGCTGTGTCATCCCAGTACGGACTATGCGACACCGCTTCTACCACCCGTCCCACGGCCAGGTCGTTATCCGCTACCGACGCCGCCGGACGCGGTTTTCCGGCAGTAGTCCCGTGCGTGTGATCATCCGGCATGTAAAGCAGCACGAACGCAGGCAACTCTGTTCCCTTACCTGCCTTGCGCGCCCGCACGAATCCTTCAAACTCGTTTAGGAATTCGTCCGCCCGCAACTGGTCGGGATACTCAGTATTGAAGTCCGGATAGTTCGGATCGAAATGTCCCCGCAAAACCGCCTTAGTCGCCTTGTCCAGTTTCAACATCGGCACCGCCCACGGCCACGGACTCTTTGCCCCGTGTGGCCGCCCACCATTCGCCGGCAGCACCTCGCCCTTGTTTACTGCTGCCCGCGCGCACTGGGCCGAGAACGGTGACGGTGTTCCCTGCTTCGGCGACTCCACACGCTGCGGCTTGCACCAGATCGTGGTCACGAATTCTCCGTAATCACGATAGCTCAATCCGTGGCTGGCTACGTTGTCCCAGATGTATCCCGTCCCCGGAGCATCGACGTCGGCTTCGTCATGCTCCAGCGGGAACTCGTCCGCGACCGTCCCGCTAAAATCGTACGTACGCTCCCTGCTGCGATACGCGATCTGCCAGGTGTTCTCGTTGTAATCGCTGGCAACCGCAGCCGTCGACCAGTCATGCCCGTCGCCGGAAACTTCGCCGCTGTCGTAAAAGTTGTCCAACACCCCGAATTGCAACGCCAGCTTGTGCTCGTTCGGCGTAACATCGGCGCCATACATGGTCAGTGACGCATCGCCGTTCCCAACCTTCAGATCACCCAGCACCTGGTCGTAGGTGCGGTTCTCCTTCAGGATATAAATCACATGCCGGATCGGATTCGAACCTTGCGCGAACTGAATCTCGCCGGGATCCGATTTCAGCAGATCGTTCTGTTCGACTCGTTCCGTCAGCTCCGCCAGTCGAGTTTCCACATCACCAATGTGCAGCCGCGCCACCGAGCCGTAAAGCAGCGTCGGTATATAAGGATGTTCATGATGACGCCGCTCCCACGAAGTCCCTCCTGGCCCGGCATTCGGCGAAGTTCCCTGCCCTTTAGAGGTCGCAATCAGCAAGTCATCCCCGACCGTGGCCAGCGCTGTGGGATACCAGTCGGTCGGAATAAAGCCCAGGGGTTCGTCCAGAGGCAGCACGGTAAGCGATCTGCGACCCATCTGCGAAACGTCAAACACCGCCACCGCGTCCAGCGACGCATCGGCGACAAACAAATGTCGCCCATCCGCCGACTGGGCCAGCGCACCCGGATAAGCGCCGCCAAACTTCTGTCCCGGCGCACGCGTGTCCAGAACTCCTAGGCGACTTCCGTCGTCCGTAGCCAAAACAATCACCCGGTCCGCATTCGCCAGTGCTACATACAGCAAAGACTCATCCGGACTCAACAACAGCGCCGTCGGATGCGAACCCGGCGCCAACGGATCAGCCGGGGGCATCACCGCAATCGCGTCTTTCACCTTGCCCGCCGCCAAATCCAGTTCCACCACCTGTGATGCATTCCACAAGCTCACCCATGCGCGGGAACCATCACGCGTCGCGACCGCCGTGTACGGGAACTCCGACGGAATCAGATCATGCGCACTCAAATCAAACGTCTTCACAATCTTCCCGTCCGCAGTATCCATCAGCACCACATTGTCAGCGTAATTGTTGGCCACCAGCAGCTTGTCCGGCTTTCCCTCGGCCGCAATCACCGCCAGCCCGGCTGGATATGGCAACACCGTCCCCGGCCCGCTCTTCCGCACTGCGTAGGCCACTTTCTTACCTGCGGCCACGTCTTGCAGCGGAATCTTGAGAAACTTCTCCCAAGCAACTTTCCCCTGCTGAAAGCGGTAAACCGCAATGCCATTTCCGGTGTTAGCGGGCTTTTCTCCCGTAGGGTCGGTGATCGATCCCATCGACGCATAAAGATGAGCACCATCCGAACTAAACGCCAAACCGATGAAGTAACTCTGGTGGGCTTCGTCCGACAACCGCCCCTCAGGAAAATCACTGAGTTGGTTCGTGTTCAGATCGAGAATCGCAATGGACTGGTGGGCCTGGTTCCGCTGCGTGCCATAGCCATCATTCAGCAGCGCCGCGTAACGCTTGTCGGGACTCAACGCGATGGTCGGAGTAAACCCGTTAAGCGCTCCAATCACTCCCGGCGAAGTCCCGATCAGCCGTTTGCTGGTGGGCAACGGAATTTGCCGCAGTAGGACTTGTTCCTGCTGTGCCAGCAGAATCACCGCAGAGAGAAAGAGAGAGGTAAAGAGAATCTTGCGCAAAGGCACCTGCCCCGTCACAGATGACTCTAAAAGGTTATCAGATGAGTTCGGAAAAGTAGCGCCGCCGTCAGGCGGGCATCGGTGACCCTAGTGCGTGTCCGTCGCCGCCGTCTGCACCGGCGTCTCCGGCCCAATATTATGCCGCACATCCGCTCCCCGCACCCAGAAGATCACATCCTCCGCGATATTGGTCGCATGATCGGCGACTCGTTCCAGATTGCGCGCAATCAGCAACGCGTCCAGCGCCTGCCGGGTCGTCTCCGGATGCTCGTTCATCCCCTTGACCAGCGTAATGAAGGCTTCATCCTTCATGCGATCTACGACGTTGTCCATCTCCAGCACAGCCTGCGCCAACTCCGCTTTGCCCTCAATGAACGACTCCAGCGCCCGCCGCACCATCGCCGATGCCGCCGCCGCCATGCGCGCAATGTCCACCGGAAGCTCAACCTTCGGCAGCTCCACCATGTCCATCACTCGCTCGGCAATGTTCACTGCCTGGTCGCCCACTCGCTCCAGGTCGGAATTGATCTTGGTCACCGCCAGAATGAAGCGCAGGTCCACCGCCATCGGCTGCTGCATGGCCAGCAAGTCGAACGCCAGCTCGTCGATTTCCCGCTCGATCAGGTTGATCTGTGTCTCCCCCTCCAGCACCAGATGACAGCGGGTTAAATCGCGGTCAATGTAAGCCTGGCAGGCGCGGTCCACCGCCTGCTCCGCCAGTCCACCCATGCGAAGCAATCTTGTTCTCAGATCATCCAGTCCTTGCTGAAAGCGGCTGCGCATCATCCAAACCTGCCTGTAATGTAGTCTTCAGTTCGTTTGTCGGACGGGGTCGTAAAAATCTTTTCCGTCTTGTCGAACTCAATCAGTTTGCCCAAAAGAAAGAAGCCTGTAAACTCCGCCACCCGCGACGCCTGCTGCATGTTGTGGGTCACAATCACGATGGTAAAGTTTTCCTTCAGTTCAAAAATCAATTCTTCGATCTTTCCCGTGGAGATCGGGTCCAGCGCCGAGCACGGCTCATCCATCAACAAAACCTCGGGTGAGACCGCCAGTGCACGCGCAATGCACAATCTCTGCTGTTGCCCTCCCGACAAACTTGCCCCGGACTTCTTCCGCAGCGTGTCTTTCACTTCGTCCCACAACGCCGAAAGTTTCAGCGATCTCTCAACAATTTCATCCAGCCGTTGCCGGTCGTGGAAACCATTCAGCTTCAATCCCGCAGCCACATTGTCGTAAATCGACATTGTTGGAAACGGGTTGGCCTTCTGAAACACCATCCCGATCCGCCGCCGGATCTGCACCGCCGCCGTCCCGTTGTACACATCCAACTCACCCATGCGCACTCTGCCGGTGGCGCGCGCATCAGGAATCGTCTCATGCATGCGATTCAGGCAGCGCACAAACGTCGACTTCCCGCATCCCGAAGGTCCAATCACCGCCGTGGCATGGTTCGCGGGCACATCAATACTGATGTCATGGAGCGCCTGGGTCTTGCCAAACCAGGCATTCAGATGCTCGACCTTGATGCCGACTCCCATACGCTCAGTTTGCTCCCTTGAGCATACCGCGACTGGCCGCAATTCGCACGGCGCTGACCGAGGCCACAATCAGCACAATCAGAATCAATGCCCCCGCCCAGGCCTGCCGATGCCACTCGTCAAACGGTGAAATGGCATAGGTAAAGATCTGCAATGACAATGCCGCCGTCGGCTGGTTCATCTTCCAATTCCAATACTGATTTCCAAACGCCGTAAACAGCAGTGGCGCTGTCTCGCCAGCCACGCGTGCGAACGCCAGCATCACTCCCGTGATCACTCCTGACGTCGCTGTCCGCAGGGTAATCGAAAGCGTGGTCCGCCAGCGCGACACTCCCAGTCCATACGCTGCCTCTTTCACCGCATTGGGCACCAGCAGCAACATTTCTTCGGTGGTGCGTGTGATCGTCGGAATCATCATGATAGCCAGAGCTACTCCGCCCGCCAGCGCCGAAAAATGTCCTTGCGACAGCACTACGATCCCGTACGCCACAATGCCCACCACAATCGAGGGCACGCCATTGAGTACGTCTGCCGTGAAACGAATCACATCCCCAAAGCGGTTGCGGCCGTACTCCGCCAAATAGATTCCTGCGCCGATCCCAATGGGCACACCCATGACGCTGGCAATCGCCAAAATATATGCCGACCCCGCAATCGCATTTGCCATTCCCCCGCCCGCCTCGCCCACCGGCTTCGGAATCTGCGTCAGGAATGCCCAGTTGATCGAGCCTAAGCCTTTGTAAATCAAGTAACCAAAAATTGCACCCAACGGCAGCAACACTAAAACCACTGCCAACGCGGCAGCCAGGGTCACAAGCCCATTCATCCCTCGCCGCCACAAACTTATCGGCGCAATCGCAAACTGGCCAGTCTGTGCTGAGTTAGGCATGGCTCCTCGCCGGCATCCCGCGCGTTACCGACCACACCAGCAACTGTGCCAGGATGTTCACAATGATGGTCACCAGGAACAACGCCAGACCCACTTCCACCAGCGCGCTGAGATAAGTGTCGCTGGTAGCTTCACTGAACTCATTGGCAATCACGCTGGCCATGGTGTATCCCGGCGCAAACAGCGAACGCGCAATCTCCGGACGGTTCCCAATCACCATCGTCACCGCCATGGTCTCGCCCAACGCGCGCCCCAAACCCAGGATCACTCCGCCCAGAATTCCCGCTCGGGCATTTCTCAAAACCCCGGTGCGAATCATCTCCCAGCGTGTCGCCCCCAGCGCCAGCACCGCTTCCCTCTGCTGCTGCGGTACCGCCGTCATCACTTCGCGAGTGATCGACGAAATGATGGGCACCACCATGATCGCGAGAATCACTCCCGCTGCCAGCATCCCGATTCCGTACGGCGTCCCTTCAAACAGCCCAGTCCAGCCGAAGTATCTCGCCAGAAGCGGTTCCACATATTCGCGCAGCAGCGGCACCATCACGAAAATCGCCCACAACCCATAAATCACACTCGGGATCGCCGCCAGCAACTCGGTGGTAAATGCCAGCGCACCTTTAAGCCAGCGAGGACACATCTCAGTGATGAAAACGGCCACCCCGATCGCGAGAGGAACCGCCAGAAGTAGTGCCAGCAACGAAGAGATCACCGTGCCGTAGACAAATGGCCACGCTCCGAACTGTTCATTCACCGGATCCCATTCGCTACGGAAAAAGAATTTCCAGCCGAAAGCGTGCCAGGAGAGCGAAGACTTAGTAATCAGTTCGTAAACAATCACACCTACCAGCGCCAGCACACAAAGCCCGCAGCTCAGCACCGCCACATGGAAAATTCCGTCGGAGATATGGCTATCTCCTGCCTTGATCAAGGGCGCGGCCCCAGCCCTCTTACCGGAGACAACCTCTAATTTTTCAACAGGTTGCGGTCCAGTCAAACGCGGCGCTCCCCATGCCTGATTCGCAATCTTCGCGAGCCTAGCAGATTCGTGTTACAGCAGTGTTAAAATAGCCGTTCGCTCTCAGGCTGGGCGGTGGCACTCGCTGTTCCGGGCCAACTCCCTCAACTCAACATCTGTGGTTGCATTTTCCCGGTTTCCCTTGTAGTTTTTCGTACTCTCAGCCTTGCGTTATGCCGATTGATCCAAAGCGCAGCCGTTCGACCTTTCAGAAGCTGGGTCGTGAGTTGACCAAGCTGGTGAAGAAACCGGCACCCGAAAGTGTCCACAAGTTTCGCACCAACAGCCGCCGCGTCGAAGCCCTGCTCAGCGAAGTTGTCGTCGAGTCGCACCGCAACGACGAAAAACTGCTGCGTCTGCTGGCACGCCTGCGCAAGAAAGCGGGACGAGTCCGTGACCTCGATGTGCAGATCGCTGCCCTGCGCAACCTGAAAATTCCCGGGGGAAACGGTCACAAGGTACAGTTCATTGAAGCTTTGGTCGAAGAACGCGCCCAGCGGGAAAAGAAACTGGCCCGCGCCTTTGATCGCAAGACTGCCGACGAGATTCGCCGCCGCTTGAAACGCGCCGCCACCCACATGGCGATTCCCGCCGACACCGAGCCTCTCACCTTGACCTTGGCCAAACTCGCACAGCTCGGACGCGACTACGTCCCCCTTACCGAAAAGACGCTGCATCAATACCGCATCATCGGCAAGCGCGCGCGTTACATTGCGGAACTGAGCGACAATGAACCCGAAGCCCGTCGTGTGGTCGAACGCCTCAAGCACATGCAGGACGTCATCGGCGACTGGCACGACTGGCTTAAGCTCACCCAGAAGGCCGAAAAGCTTCTCGGCGAGGTTCGCGACTCCGTGCTGCTGGTAATGCTGCGCAACGTTACCCAGGCCAAGTTCCGCCAAAGCCTTGACGCCGTCGCCGAAATCCGCAAGGAACTGGCGGGCAGGATCCTGCGCCCCGCCACCCCTCAGATTCGCAAACCCTCCCGCGACGAAGCTCCTCGCACCGCCGCCGTTGCCTGAGTCTTCAAGCCTCTCTTGTCGCCCACAGTACCCCTGAGAACTGGGAACTGAGATCTGAGAACTGCTTCTGGATCACTGCCCTGTGCAACGCATCGTCGCCTTCGCTGTGACGGGGCAGTTGCCCTATCCTTGCTTTCTCTCTCCCTCGCGGTAAACTATTCCCCTCGCCATGCCGACGCTAGCCGCAGTTGATATCGGATCCAACTCCGTCCGCCTCAAAATCTCTCGCCTCGCCCGCCATCGCCTCACCGAAATTCATGAAGACCGCGAAGTCACTCGCCTTGGCGAGTCCGTCTTTCGCAGCGGCTTTCTTTCTCCCGAAGCCATTGCCAGTACGGTCAAAGTTCTACGACGCTTTCATCGCACCGTGCAAAACGTCGGCGCCGACTCAGTCCGCGTCGTCGCCACCAGCGCCCTGCGCGACGCTCGCAACTCCCAGGCGTTTCTCGAATGGGTCCGCTCCGCCACCGGCTGGAAAGTCGAAATCATCTCCGGCCTCGAAGAAGCCCGCCTTATTCACCTCGGCCTCGTCTCCAGTTTGCGCATGAATGTTTCGTCCATGCTCATGGTGGACCTGGGCGGCGGAAGTTGTGAGCTGACCCTCTCCGGCGCCGGCCACATTCGTAGCACCATCAGCCTGCCGCTGGGCGCGGTGCGGCTGACCAATGAATTTCTTCAGCACGACCCTCCCCGGAAACCAGAAATCCGCCAGATGCGCAGCTTTATCGCGCGCGAGATTGAGCGCACCGCCGACCGCATCCGCCGTGCCCGCCCCAAAGTCGTAATCGCCACTTCCGGCACTGCCGAGTCGCTCGCCGCCGTTTGCCACGGCCTCTACAAGACTCGCGGCTCACGCGCCACCGCCGTGTCCCGCGCCCAGATGAAGCGTATTGCCAAGCTCCTGACCCGCTTGCCTCTCGAAGCCCGCCGCGAACTCTCCGGAGTGGGTCCACGGCGCGCCGAGATCGTCGTCGCCGGTGCCGCCGTCTATAGCGGCCTGCTCGATCGCTGCCAGCTCTCCGGATTTCGCGCTTCCCCGCTCGGTCTGCGAGATGGACTGCTGGCCCAGATGGCAGCGGAATACGATCGCAGCACTCGCTCCGGCAGACAAATCGAATCCGAACGCTGGGATTCCATTCGCGCTGCCGTCGCTCACTATCGCGTAGACATGGACCACGCGCTCCAGGTGCGCGGCTCCGCCATGCTTCTGTTCGCCACTCTGAAGTCGGTCCACGGACTGCCGCCGGAATACGCCGAATGGCTCTCCGCCGCCGCCATGCTCTACGAAGTTGGCGACTACGTGAACCGCAATGGCCGCCATCGCCACACCTACTACATTATTTCTCACTCCGAAATCCTGGGCTATACGCCCGAGCAGCGCCGCATCATCGCTGCCATCGCCCGCTATCTGGGAAAGTCGCGCCCTGCTCCGGGCGATGGCGCCATCAAAGTGCTGCCCAATGCCGATCGCGAATGCATCCCCAAAGCCTCGGTGCTATTGCGCCTCGCCCGCGCCCTCAATCTCAGCCGCAGTCACGCGCTCCGCAACCTGCGGGTTCGGGCGCAGGACGGCGAAGTCCGCCTCGCGTTGCTGACCAAACCACGCAGCACGGTTGACTTGGAATTGTGGGCGGTGGAAAAAGAAAGGAACTACTTTCGGGAGGTCTTCGGCCGCGAACTCTCGGTGGCCGCCGCATAGATCTCGCGTAATACTCTGGGGGTAACACACCACTGTAGGACGCCTGCATTGCGCCCGATCTCCACTTTGGCCACGGCGCCTTTCTTCAGCTCAACGCCGGCCTCGCATCCCGCTTCGGAGATGGCCCGTCCCAGAAACTCGCTCAGATTGGGATTGTGCCCAACCACCATGATCGATTCCTGCTTGGCGTATTTTTCCAGCAGACGTCGGAAGTCCGCATACGTCGCCCCCGGCCGCAGTGCGTCCTCCAGCTGCAGCTTGCCTTCATAACTGAGTTCGTTCCCCACCAGTGACGCGGTCTGCGCCGAGCGTTTCAGTGGGCTGGAGATAATTGTGTCCACTTGCACATTCAGTGCCGCCAGTGTCCGGCCCACAATTCCGCATTGTTCGATCCCATCTTTGTCCAAGGCCCGCTTCTCATCTCGTTTGAGATTGCTCATACTCACACCGGCATTGGCATGGCGCAAAAAGTAGATGATCATTTCTGGTTAGCGTTCCTTTCCCGCTACCGTTCTTCTTCTCTTTGGCGCAGCTGCTGCGGGAATGTCGTCAAGCGCCTGCTTCCCCTCGGCCAAACGCAGGAAGAATTCCTGGGCGCTGAACGCAGCCGACGCCGGCGGTTTCCGTTTTCCCTGCGCCTGCCAGTTTCGAACATAAGAGCCATCTCTCTGCAGCAGACGCGACTTCACATTGTCCGCCAGATAGGCCTCCAGAATCTCCTGATGCACTCGTTCGCGCAGCAGTTCATCCTTCACCGGAAAAATCACTTCCACTCGCTCATAAAGATTCCGCGGCATCCAGTCCGCACTGCCCACGTAAGTCTCTTCCTGGCCTCCATTGGCGAAATAGTAAATCCGGCTGTGCTCCAGAAATCGCCCCACCACGCTGCACACTCGAATATGGTCGCTCACGCCTCGCACTCCCGGGCGCAGCGCGCAAATCCCGCGCACGATCAAATCAATCTTCACTCCAACCTGCGATGCCTGGTACAGCGCCATGATGATGTTCTTGTCCAGCAGCGCATTCATCTTCGCGATAATGCGCGCCGGCCTCCCATGACGCGCGTGTTCGGCCTCCCGTGCAATCAGCGCCAGGAAGTGCTCGGCCAGATTCAGCGGCGCAACCAGTAACGGATCGTAGTTGGGATGTTCGGCGTACGCAGTCAGAAAGCTGAACACATCGTGCACCGCGGCCGTGATCTGCGGATCAGCCGTCAGCAGACTCAAGTCGGTGTAAATTCGCGCCGTCGCAGTGTTGTAATTCCCCGAGCCCAGATGCGCATAGCGCCGCGTCACCCCGTCCGGATCGTGTCGCACCAGCAGCGACAGTTTACAATGGGTCTTGAGCCCCACCAACCCGTGAAACACCTGCACCCCAGCGTCTTCCAGATCGCGCGCCCAGCGAATGTTCGACGCCTCATCGAACCGCGCCTTCAACTCCACCACCGCCGTCACTTCCTTACTCGTAGCCGCCGACATCAACGCCGATACGATCGGCGAATGTTCGCTGGTGCGGTAAAGGGTCTGCTTGATCGATACCACGCGCGCATCTTCAGCCGCCGCTTCAATAAACGACACTACTGCATCGTAGGAATCAAAAGGATGGTGCAGCAGCACATCGTGACGGCGTAGCTCCTCGAACAGGTCTTGCGATTTGGCCGTCAGCCGCAGTTCTCGCGGATTGAACGGCTTAAACTTCAATTCCGGATGTTCCGTCTGCTCGTAGATGTTGAACAGCCGGGACAAATTCACCGGCCCGTTTACCGGGAAAACCTGCCACGGCTCCAGCTCGAAATTCGTCCGCAGACGCTCAATAATCTCGGGGTCCGCGTCGGATTCAATCTCCAACCGCACCGCGTCCCCTTTGCGGCGATTGTGCAACTCGGTGCGGACCGACTCCAGTAGATTGCGGGATTCTTCCTCCGCCAGATAAAGATTGCTGTTGCGAGTGACTCGGAAAGCCGCCGCCGACACAATGTCATATCCGTGGTACATCCGCGACGCATGGTGCGCCACCAGGTCCGCAAGAAAGATGAAATCCACTGTGCCTTCCGAAGGCAGCCGAACCAGCCGCGGCAACGCTCGCGGCACGGTAACCACTCCGGTGTAGGTCATCGAAGCCCGCCTCCGCCGCCGCAGCAGAAACGCCACACACAGCGCCTTGTTAATCACCCGTGGGAAAGGATGTGCCGGATCCACCGTCACCGGTGTCAGGAGAAGATCCAGTTCACGCTCACAGTACTGATCGACGAATTCCCGCGCCCGCGTGTCCAACTCATGCAGGCCCAATACCCGAATTCCATTCTCCGCCAGCAACGGACGCAGTTGCTCATTCCAGCACCGGTACTGGTCATCCACCAGTTCGTGCGACTCCCGCGAGACCACCTCGCGTTCTTCAAGCAGCGTCAAACCATCCGGACCAGCTTCGGTGTAGCCGTCTTCGATTTGTTGCACCAGCCCTGCAACCCGCACTTCAAAGAATTCATCCAGATTGCTGGCCGTGATGGCGAGGAATTTCAATCGTTCCAGGGCAGGATTGTCGGCGTCCTCTGCCACTTCCAGCACGCGGCGGTTGAATGCCAGCCAGGAGGCTTCCCGGTTTATGTAGTTGGCCGAATTGTCCAGCGAAGGACGAACCATATTCCGGGCGAATCAGTCAGGAAGTACGTGCAGTCGTTCTATCACTTGCTCGCCGGTGCAGTCACGGAACTGCTCGGCACAGGTTTCACCACCGGGGTCTTGGTGAATGCAAAACTCATCTCCGTCCCGCCCGGCCGCTTCAGCACCAAATGGTGCCCGTCGACTCTGGCCTGGACCGCAGCACCCACCGTCCAATCCTCAGGCAAGGTATCGTGGGAATGCATCGGTGTGTAGCGCCCAAAGTAAATCGTATCCTTGATCCGCACCGAGACTTCGTAATACGGATCATCCTGCGTGATCGGCGTGTCCACTTGATAATACAAGACCCGGGTGGTCGCTTTCTGCTGCACATCCACGATGGCGCCGTCGACATATTGCTTCTTCGCCGCGGCCCCCAGAAACAAGCCCAAGGCCAGCATCAAACCTGTCGCTCTCAGTAGTCTCATCCAGCACCCATTCTACCGCCTAACAAAAACGAGCGCCAACCACAAGGCTGGCGCTCGTCTCATGCTCTTCTCAGGTGCACTGAGCAGCTCCTAAGGCAGATAGTAACGGAACGACGTGAAAAGCATGTTCTCCGTCGCGTTCGGTCCCCCTCCCGTGCCCGCCCAGATGTTGCGATCAATGTACGAGTACTGCGGACCCCACTGTAGAGTGCCCTTCGGTCCTTTGTAGAACCGATACCAGAACCCGATCGAGCCCTCCATGATGACCCGCGTATCGCCATTGCAATTCTTCAGTCCCCCTGGGTTATACCCGCCGGTGAGCGGAGTTCCCAATGAGCCTGGAGTCGGAATGCTGCTGGTGCCGGTCGGCCCTCCTCCGGTCCCAGGAGTAACCACTGTGGTTGAAGTGGAAGCCGGAACGGTTTCCGAGTCGCAACCCGAGTTATTGAACAAAGGTGATCCGTAGCCAACCTTTCCACCTTTGAACGTTACCCTGTCTTCATACTCGGCGCCGTAATTGAGGTACACGTCCAGCTTTTTCGCGTGGTATTCAATCGTTCCCAAGGCCTGATAATTCGTAACCGGGGTCAGCAGACCGCCGGGCGACACGACCACGTCGGCAAGCTGCGACGTACCGTAGCGGCCTGTCCCCGAACCACCTAGGAAGTGGATCCCTATGTCGTAGTTCTTGGCGATTGTCCATCGGGCGTTGGCTCCTGCCCCGCCGCCGACGGCGTTGTTGTTGAAGGCCCCATTAGCCGAGGGCTTTGCCAGTGTTGCTCCCGGATAAATGCGGTTGCGGAAATCCGAAATGATTCCAAACACTTCGTAATGTCCGAAGCCCGGTTCAAACACGATTTTCCCAATGAAATCTGGGCTCGCGTTGTAAGAATAATTCGTGGTGCCGTTGTAGAGCCCACCACTTGCGCCCTGTTGGCCGATGATGAAGTTATTGCTGGCGCCATGCCCGCCGAGGATGATCTGCGAATCTTCCACTGACCCGCCCACCCACACCTTGTCGCCCAGTTTCTTAGTGACGCGGAATCCATACTGCCGCGCCCAACTGAAGCCCACGTTGTAGTTCGGGTCAATCACCATCGGCAGTGCTTCGCTGCGGTTGTCCATACCCTTCTTGGTTTCAGTCACCAGACTCCACATCTGCCCGCCGGTGAAAGTCCAGCCGCTGTTCAAGGCTGCCTGGCCCCAGGCTTGCCGCTGGCGCAGCACATAACTGTTGCTTTGGTTGTTGTTCGAGGTAACCCCGGTACCTAGGAAATCCGCCTCTACGTAGCCTCGCATGGTGAAGTTCGCCAGCGCTCCTTCGGCCAGGAACCCGATTCGCGACTGCCGGCCGGAGCCGAAGAATTCACTCAGATGGCTCTGTGCCGCTCCGTCGAACGGAATCGCATTGAACTGGGTATTGATGTCCCCACCCGTGGCGTGCGAACGCCACACCGTTTCTGCCGCCAGGAAACCCACCGGCGTAATGTTGATGCCCTTGTAGTGCAGGGTCGCCGGACTTTCCAGGCTCGATTGAATATTCTTCTGCGTCTCCTGCAGACTGAGCGCTGCATTGGTGGCGTTCTGCTTGATGTCCGACACGTCGGATTTCAGGTCAGACACAGCCTGCTGCTGTTGACCAGCTTGTTGCACCGCCTGGTCCGCTTTGGCCTGGGCCGCTGCCGCTGCCGACTGGGCATCCTGCATCTGCTGCTGCGCCTGCTGTAGCGCCGCATCTCGCCTCTGCATTTCAGATTTCAGCTCACGAATCTGCTGTTGCTGGGCGGCCAGGGCATCTTTCAGTGCCTGCACATCGGCTGCTGAAACTGTTCCCGTCGCTGTCTTGGTTGTGGTTTTTTTCTTCGCCGGGGCAGTCTGCGCCAGCGAGCTTGCTGCCAATAGCAGAACTACGCACCACCTGAGAACCAACCTCATCTTCCTCTCCTTTTGCCTCTTGAGACGGAGGCCAACCTGCATTCCACTGATTTGCTTCAGAAACTATCGGACCTGCTTAATCTCAACCTTGACCTTCGCCGCCACCGACTCCGGTAGCGGCGCATAGCTCAACTCTGCGGCCATTTTCTGACCGCCCTCCACCATCCAGCTCAGGAAATCTGCCAGAATCTTTCCCTTCGACGCGTCTTTCGATTGCTCTGGAATCAGCAGCCACGTAAAGCTCGAAATCGGATATGAGTCCTTGCCTGGAGCATTCGTAATCGAAACCCGGAAATCCGCCGGCATACTCTTCACCGCAGCCGCTGCCGCCGTCACGCTGTCCAGGCTGGCTTTCACGAAGTTCCCTGCCCCATTCTTCAGCGACCCGTACGCGATGTTGTTCTGCACCGCATAGATCAGCTCGATGTAGCCGATCGCGCCCGACATTTGCCGGATCATTCCCGCCACACCTTCGTTGCCCTTGCCGCCCACTCCCACCGGCCATTTCACCGAAGTGTTCTTTCCCACCTGCGCCTGCCACTCCGGACTCACCTTGGAAAGATAGTCGGTAAAGATATAAGTAGTTCCGCTGCCGTCCGAGCGATGCACAATGATGATCGGTTTGTCGGGGAACTTGACCCCAGGATTTGCCGCGGCAATGGCGTCGTCATTCCACTTCGTGATCTTGCCCAGGAAAATTCCCGCCAGCGCTTGTGGCGTGAACTTGATCTCTCCGCTGACTCCGGGAACGTTGTACGCCGGAACTACCGCTCCCAGCACCGTCGGAACGTGCAGGATCTTGGTCTTCGCCTGAGCCAGTTGCTCGTCGCTCATCGGTCCATCACTGGCGCCGAAGTCCACCGTTCCCGCCAGCACCTGGCGAATGCCCCCGCCGCTTCCAATCGATTGATAGTTGATCTGAATATCTGGATGCGCTTTGTGATATTCACTGAACCACTTCGAATACATCGGATACGGAAACGTTGCGCCCGCCCCATTCAACGTGGTTTGCGCAAAAGCAGGCACTGCCACCGCCAGACACAAAAGCGCAATTCGACGTAGCACGCGGCGATTCCTCCAAAATGAATGTTGAGTACCCTCGTTTTTTACGGCGGGAATGTTACAGGACTGTTACAACGCGGTGAATTTCTGATAAATCACCCCAGACGCGAGGCGAGGCGCAATGTGAGACTTGGGATCTAGCAACTTCATCGAAAGGTTTGATCGGCGAACATCGGCGGAAATCCGCGCGGCTGTAGTTAGGGTTTAGCGCAACAGCTCTGCGCATCCAGTTTGCTGATCTCGCGCCCAAACAGCGGATTCTGGGGAAAATCATTCCGCAAAGCCACCAGCAGTTGGCGCGCCCGTGGCTTGTCTTTCTCCCGCACATACGCGATCGCCAGCAAAATCCGCGCCAGTGGTGCCAGATATTGTCCACGGTCTGCGGTTACTTGCAACTCTCGAATCCCAGCTTCCTTGTCTCCTGAGACTCCTCCCAGACGCACCAGCCAGCGCACCGGCGCTGACATGCTGCCCACAATGTACTGGCTGACGCCCGTCGCCAGATGTGCGTCATAGCACCCCGGATCCACCGCCAGCAGCTGCTGCGCCCACGCCGTCGCCTGCTTGGTGAAATGCAACGACGCCAAATTGCGCTTCTCGATTAAACCTGCATAGTCCGCCCGCAGCCCCGAAGCCATCGTCATTGCAAACAACGCATCTCGATTCTTACTATCTTTGGCGAGCCGCGCCCGCGCCCACTTCTCAGCCTGATCGAGTGCCCCGTCGAACCGCGCTCGCAGCGCCGGATCGGGAGCAAATTGCCGGCGCGCGTCAAATGCTTTGTCGTCCTGGTAAAACTGCAACTCCAGCACTCCCAGCCGATTGAACTCCGAAAACAACAATGCCGCACCTTCACACACCGGCCCCAGCGGATTGTCCGGGTATTGCTGCTGCCACGCCGCAAACGCCTGGTGCGCATGCTCGAAGTCCAGGTCATAGAGAAAACGAAACCCGCTGTCCAGCGTGACCAGATCAGCCGGCGGCTCCGCCGCCATCGCGGCCCCCAACCAGCCAACCAGCAATCCCGCCAGCAGTATGACTCTCCGCACCAGCATCTCCTGGAAAGCTTAGATGCCTCACCTTACCCCTCCACCCACCGATTTTGCAAAAGGATTGTAAAAATGTCGATGTCTTCGATTCCCAATTTCGTCTGCGTCCTCCGCGTGATCTCTGCGCCCTCTGCGTTTTAGGACCTTCCCCTGTAAATCCACCCAGTGGTAAGACGGCTCGCGTTTGACCTCTCCGCAACCCTTTGTTAGCGTGGTAAGTTCCTTCTTCTTAATAATTCCGTCTGTATCCGCAAGCAGAAAAGAGACTCCCATGTCCCTCAAATTCCGCGGCGTTGACTTCATCGGCTTCGACGCTCTCCTCACCGACGACGAACTCCTGGTTCGCGATACTTCCCGCAAATTCATTGAAGACAACCTCATTCCCATCATCGAAGAGTGCAACCGCGCCGGCCGTTTCCCCCGCGAACTGGTCAAGCCCATGGCCGATCTCGGCTTCTTCGGCGCCAGTCTCAAGGGCTACGGTTGTGCCGGAATGTCCAACGTCGAATACGGCCTCGTCATGCAAGAAATGGAACGCGGCGACTCCGGCGTCCGTTCCTTCGTAAGCGTCCAGTCCGCTCTGGTGATGTACCCCATCTACGCCTTCGGCAGCGACGAGCAAAAACAAACTTGGCTCCCCGCCCTGCAAAGCGGGGAAAAGCTGGGCTGCTTCGGCCTCACCGAACCCGACTTCGGCTCCAACCCCGGCGGCATGCGCACCCGCGCTCGCAAAGTCGGCAAAGAGTACATCCTCAATGGCGAAAAGATGTGGATCACGTCCGGCTCCATCGCTAACGTCGCGGTAATCTGGGCCAAGGTCGAAGACGAAGACAACAAAATCCGCGGCTTCCTGGTTGAGACCGATCGCCCCGGCTTCAAAGCCGAAGACATCCACGGCAAATGGTCGCTGCGCGCCTCAGTGACGTCGGGCTTGTCGATGCAAGACGTCCACATCCCCGAGTCGAATCTGCTCCCCAAAACCGGCGGCCTAAAGTCGCCTCTCATGTGCCTGAATCAAGCCCGCTACGGAATCGCCTGGGGAGCCTTAGGCGCAGCCATGTCCTGCTACGATTGCGCCCTCCAGTACTCCATCCTGCGCAAACAGTTCCACGACAAGCCCATTGCTTCTCATCAACTTGTACAAGAAAAGCTAACCTGGATGATTAACGAAATAACTAAGGCTCAACTGCTGGTCCTTCAGGTCGGAAGACTAAAAGATAAAGACAAAGCCGGCGCCCAGCACATCTCCATGGCCAAGCGAAACAACGTCTGGATGGCCCTCGAATGTGCCCGCAAATCCCGCGACATTCTCGGCGCCAACGGTGTCGCCGACGAATACCCGCTAATGCGTCACATGATGAACCTGGAATCAGTAAAGACCTACGAAGGCACGCACGACATCCACACGCTCATCATCGGCCAAAGCGTGACGGGAGTGGACGCGTTCTAGGAATTTTGGGGTTTCTTGACCTGCGCAATCCGCGGCGTAGAGTATGCGATTTCTGTTATTTACCCGACCCTTGACATCTTCGCATATTGCGAACTACAATGAACTTCGCAATATGCGAACTCGCTGAGGAGCGCGCTTGCACGTCATCAGCCGCAAGAAGCTCAAAGAGGCGGCGGCCCAGCATCGCGAAGTGGAGGCCCCACTGGACGTTTGGTTCCGCATTGCCAAGCGGGCCTCTTGGCAGACATTAGCCGACGTTCGGAAGACATTTTCCAGCGCCGACGTGGTGGAACAATGGACGGTATTCAACATCAAAGGCAACAAGTATCGTTTGATTACTGAGATCAATTACCGATTTGGGCGTATCTACATCCGGCATGTGTTGACTCACGCTGAATACGATCAGGGGAGATGGAAGCAATGAGTGTAGCCACCAGCAGACCCGAGTACGCAACCCTCCTCGCCAAAACTCTGCCCGCCGTCATTCGCAGCGAGAGAGAAAACGAGCATTACACTTCCCTGCTCGAGGAACTTGACCGCAAGGGGTCAAAGTTGAGTGCTGCCGAGCAACGCCTCGCTGACTTGCTTACCTTGCTGATTGAAGACTTCGAGGAACGCCACTATGCCCTGAAACCTGCCACTCCCGTGGCGGCGCTTGAAGAACTCATGGCGGCAAATGATCTGCAACAGAAAGACCTGCTAGATGTCTTCAGCACGCCTAGCATCGCCTCCGAAGTCCTGAGCGGCAAACGTAGACTCACCACCGGACACATTCGCAGCCTGAGCCGCCGCTTCCACGTCTCCCCCGAAATATTCTTCTAACCGACTGCGAGGCAAGATGCTCCTGTGGAGGCGGGCCGGGCCCTACACCCCGTTCGTCCGATTATGAATCAACGACAAGAACTCCGTCCGCGTTTCCTGCTCATCGCGGAAGCAACCCAGCATCGACGAAGTCACCGCCGCCGAATGTTGCTTCTCCACTCCCCGCATCATCATGCACAGGTGCCGCGCCTCAACCACCACTCCCACGCCCTGCGGCTGAATCGCTCTCTGGATCGTCTCCGCAATCTGCGTCGTCAGCCGCTCCTGTATCTGCAGCCGCCGCGAGAAAATATCCACCAGCCGCGGAATCTTGCTCAGCCCAATCACTTTCCCGTTCGGAATATAGGCCACATGCACTTTCCCGAAAAACGGCAGCATGTGATGCTCACACAGACTAAACATCTCCACATCTTTCACAATCACCATCTGGTCATACGTGACCGTGAACAAAGCTTTCTTCAGCATCGCCTCCGGATCTTCTTTATATCCCTTCATCAAATGCTCGTACGCCCGATGCACCCGCTCCGGCGTGCGCGTCAAACCCTCGCGCTCGGGATCCTCCCCCAACCGCACAATCATCTCCCGCACCAACTCCTCAAAACTGGCGCTAGTCAAAGTCGGTAGTTCGATTGGTGTCTTCACTGCTGACCTCGCTCAACTGAGAACTGAGAACCGCGAACTGACAACTGGTTGTCGATTCTCTGTGATCCCCTGTGTCCTCTGTGGTTAAAGCTCTTGCTTTTCCCCCGAGTACTCAAACGAATTCATCAAAGTCTCTTCAAATCTCACCCTTTCCAGATGAGCCAACCGGAACCCACGCTGCAAAATATCGTAAACCGCAATCGACAGATTCTCGGTAGTGGGCACTGCCTTCGCGAATTCCGGCAAAGTATTCAAGTTCTGCAAGTCAAACCGCTCCACGATCTCCCGCTCCACAAACCCATCCAGATCCACCAGATTGCACACCATCCCGTTCTCGTCCACCTGCCCGCTGACCGTGACTTCGAGAGCATAATTGTGCCCGTGTCCATACGGATTGTTGCACTTGCCATAAGTAGCGGCATTCTCCCCATCCGACATGGCATCGCTATGCAACCGGTGCGATGCCGAAAACCTATACCGCCGAGTCAAATGCGCCTTCATGCTTCCCCGTAAAAATCCACAAACAAATCCGCCGTCTCGTACACCCGCACCCGATGCAACTTGGCTTCGTTGAACTTAGGTGCAAGCCGCTGCCAGATCGCAATCGCCAAATTCTCCGTAGTCGGTATCCGGGTCGCAAACTCCGGCACCTCTTTATTAAGAAAGCGATGATCCATCGCCTCCAGCACTTCACGATTCATCGTATCTTTCAACTGTTTCAAATCGATCACAAATCCCGACCGCGGATCGACCCTCCCCTTCACCGTGACTTCCAAAGTGTAGTTGTGCCCATGCCCGTTCGGGTTGTTGCACTTTCCAAATAGCCGCCGGTTCTCCTCCGCCGTCAACGCCGGATTGTGATAGTAGTGCGACGCCGCGAATTCAGCTCTTCGTGTTAGATAAACCACAGTTTCCCCTTAAAGTTGATACCCGTGCGAAATCGGTACTCGTTCCCCTGTGGCCCTCTGTGCCCCCTGTGGTTAAAGCTCTCGCTTCTCTCCACCGCCCGACCAAGGCTAAGCACGGATATGGCCCGCCGCCTTCGTCCCACTGTTCGGGATTGCCTCTCGCTGCGGCCCATACTCCCGTCCCTTCCAACTAACCCTACCCTCGCGATGAGCAACTTTCGATCTCACCAGCAAATACGAAAACATCGGCAATCCAACCACCGCCAAGACATCCGAGCTCCACGAGAAATGAGCCATGCGAATCCGCTTCAACAACAATCCGTACAACACCGCGCACAGCACACCCATCGCAATCGCCGCACCCACTCGATCCTTCGCACCCAATCTACCCGCCACCACCCCGCTCCCCACAATCAACCCAAACTCCAGCAACCGCACCACCGCCAATCTCAACGGAGACGGAAACAGCAACGCCAGATTCTTAGTCCATCCCTCCCGCATCTGCCCAAAGCTGCGATACATCCGCGTCCGCACCGCATCGCCCCCAAAGCGAAAGAAAATCTTCCGCCCCGACCGCTTCACCGCCCGTGCCAACGCCACATCTTCGAGTAAATCTCCCGCAATCGCCGCATGGCCACCCACCGCCTCATACGCCGAACGCAAAACTAGAATGTACTGCCCATTCGCCGCCGCAACATTCGATGCCGGATCGCTCACCTCCGCCGGCCGATACCTCCCAGCCAGCTCCGCAAAGACCACCGGCATCACCGCCCGCTCCCAAAATCCATGCACTTCCTGCTCCGGAGAATACGACAGCAACGCCGCGCCCTGCGCCCGTGCCTCCGCCAACGCCCCCGCGAGCGACCCCGCACAATGCACCGTATCCGCATCCGTAAAAAGCAGCCACTCGCCCCGAGCCAACCGCGCTCCCGCAGTCAGCGCGTTATTTTTCCCACTCCAACTCGCCGGCAACGGACCCGCATCCACCACCCGAACTCCCGCAAAACTCTCAGCAATCTCCCGTGTCCGGTCGATCGATCCGTCGTCCACAACAACAATCTCGAAATTGACCCCAGCCTGTCTCACCAACGAATCCAAACACGCCCACAGGCACTCTTCTTCATTCCGCGCCGGCACAATCACCGACACTGCTGGCGCCGACACCACTTCCCGCCCCGCCACTGAATCAGACGCCGTCATCCGCCGAATTCGTTATTATAGCTTTGTGCGACGCATCCCCGTTGTTCTCGCCTTCGCCCTCTTCACCGGCTGCTACGGCGGCTCTCGTCCGCCTCACATCGGAACCGCCGCTCCCGAGTTCACCGTCCAGGACGCCGATCGCAAAGTCGACCTTCACGACTTCCAGGGCAAAATTCTGGTCTTGAACTTCTGGGCGACATGGTGTGCGCCCTGTGTGGAGGAAATGCCTTCTCTCGTCGATCTCCAGCGGCGTCTCGGCCCCAAAGGCGTCACTGTGGTCGGTGTGAGTATCGACCTCGACGGCGACGCCTATCACCGCTTCTTGACCGATTACAAAATCGACTTCCTTACCGTCCGCGACCCCGACCACAAAAGCAGCAATCTCTACGGAACCTTCAAATATCCCGAAACCTACATCATCGATCGCCAGGGGATCGTCCGCCGCAAATTCATCGGCGCGGTGGACTGGAGCCAGCCCGAAATCGTCGACTTCCTCAATAAACTATGAAGGAATCATCCCTCTATCCCACCGGATCCTTCTGCCGTGTCGCCTTCACCCCGGTCAGAATTCCAACTCCCAGCAGTACGATCGCGCCCACCGCAATCCAGTGCCCAGGCATATGCACCAGGAACGCGCCGTAAATCAACCCGCCGATCACAATTGCGATCCCAATCGCATAAAGTCCAAACGACATAGCGTCTCCTTCTCGCCTTACCCGTGGCTATTTTTCGTCATTATCTCAATCGCCTTGCCGGACAGCGACCCGGCACCGGGGCGCTGTCCGTTCTCCAAGGTCGATCTGCATTCCATTGCTACTGCGAGGAACTGGCTTTCTGATTCTTGACCTGCACATCATTCACCACCTGCTTCACGTTGGGTACGTTCGTGGCCACCGTCGCTGCGTTGTCCCGCTTCGACTGCGAGTTCACTTCCCCGCTCAGCGTCACCACGCCGCCCTTTACTTCGTACTTTACGTTTTCGTGCATCTTGTTCTGGATCAGCGCCGCGTCCAGATTCTCCTCGATCCCCTTGTCCAGATCAAAGTTCACGGCTTTGGCATCGCTTTCTACTCCCACCGGAACTACCGCAATCTCATTCGCCACAACTTGTGCACCCGCGAGCGACTTCGCAAGCGATTCCGCCTGTGACTTGTCGTTCTCACTGGTGACATTTCCGCCAAGGGTAACCACACCCTTGTCGCGGTCCTGATGGACAGTAACGTTTTTTAAGCCCGCTTGATCGAACGAAGTACGGATGTTGTCAGAAACATCGGGCGACTTTGCCGACGCCCCTGAACATCCCAATGCGGCCCCAATGGCTAACACCGTGAGCAAGCTAATAAACAACGTATGCATCTTCATAATTTATCCTTTGATCAGCTTTAGATTGAATCCGGGAAAATGAGCAACTTCCATCTGCGGAGACAGTGTCTACATTCGTTGACTCGCCGCCCCAGTGCTGTGCAGAACCGCTCACTTTATGAGGAAGAGCGCTCAATGTTGCGAAACCGGTTCCAAGACGGTCAATTCTGACCAGTATTCCCAAGGACGACGCCTGATACTGGCAACTCACCAGGTTCTGACCAACAGAGTCTCGTGAACCAAGTTCGGCTCTGTGCATATCCTGATAGGAGGGTTCCATGAATCTAAGTGCGCTCGACCCTAAGCTGATTGCGCTGGTCGCCGTCATACTTCTGATCATCGTAGTGCTCACCTGGCTGTACGTGCGAAACCGCAAGCGTACAACTGCAGAACTGCGCCACAAATTTGGTCCTGAGTACGAGCGAGCGGTACTTACGCATGGATCGGAACGAAAAGCGGAAGCGAAATTAGCCGATCGCGAGAAGCGGGTTGAGAAGCTCAACATTCGCGACCTCGATCCCCTCGAACGCGAACGCTTCCTGAAGCGCTGGGAGTCGGTGCAGTCTAATTTTGTCGATTCCCCCAAAGGCGCAGTCGCCGAAGCCGATGACCTGGTGTCCTCTCTGATGAAGACTCGCGGCTACCCCGTATCCGACTTCGACCAACGTGCGGCCGACATCTCCGTCGACCATCCCCAGGTGGTGGAAAACTACCGCTCTGCGCATGACATTGCGCTACGGGTCGGCAAAGACGCAGCCACCACCGAGGATCTTAGGACAGCAATGATTCACTACCGCTCTCTATTTGAAGAACTGGTCCAGGCGCCAGCGGCTGTGGAAACGAAAGCAGTAGCGTGATGGCTGAACCGGAATCAAAAACAAAGGAAGACGAGCTTACGCCAGCCGAGTTGGCAACTTACGGCATTTCACCAAAGCAGCCCGACGAACCTAAGGTAATCAAAGGCCAAGAGCCAGAAACGGAAAACACCAATGACACCCAATGAACAGAACACGTGTGCACACCTGCCATGCCGCTGCGTGCCGCAACCTGGCGACACCTTCTGCGGCCAGCCCTGTAAAGATGCTGGATCCGGAGAAGTCGAGATCGCCTGCCAGTGCGACCACGCGCCGTGCCCGCTCACCGTATGACAAGAAAATAGCCCATTTCATACAACAGGAGAAACGACATGATGAAACCAAGCACCGAAGATAAGGTCGAAGGCAAGATCCACGAAGTGAAAGGAACAATCAAGGAAGCAGTCGGCGAGGCCACGACTGACCCCAATTTGGAAAGTTCAGGAAACGCCGAAAAGCAAGCCGGCAAAATCCAACAAATCATCGGAAGCGCTGAAAAGGCTGTCGGCCTTTAACCGACGATTACATCGCTCATACAACACCTTAAGGAGAGCCATGTCCCAAACCGTACTGGAAAGAACCGCCGAACACATCGCCGAAACCGCCCACCACGCCTCTCGTGCCACCAGCGCCGTCGCCGATGCCATAGAGGATGGCGCAGGAGCGGTGCGGCGTGTCGCAAAACAGGGCAGCGATGTTGCCGGAGGGTTGCTGAACCACACTACTCAGCGTATCGAGCAACACCTCGTGCTAACCATGGCGATGACGTTCGCTGTAGGCTTTGCCGTCGGAACACTGATCGGCTGGACCAAACGACCCAGTTAGTTGCCACCACCCAGGAAGTTGCGTGATGACCCACACCATCGATGTTTCCCGCTCCGAGAAATGCGCCCGCATCAAGCACCTCGGCTTCACCATCTCCAAACATATAAAAATGTACGGCCAGCGCTTTGAAATAATCTCCGAGCCCTTCAGTGAAGGCGATTGCATAGCCGTCCAGGCCATCAGCGAAAACGATCCCGAACACCATCCAAAGATACGTACCTTGCGCCTTCCCACAGCCATTCTCGTCCCCAAAAGTGTTCACAATTGACCAGTCTTACCAACCGGCGTGGCGTACTATCTCCACGTAGAAAGCCCCAACGCGAAGACAGGCTGTCATGGGTTAGTGTGAACTCTACATTCGACCCTCACGACGGCCTTTTCTTTTCCGTGGCCGCTCGTCAGATGTGGCAAAGACTAATTTCTGACAGCTTTGCCCAGCCTGGCGTATGATACTGGGGCGGTTTTACCAGCTCTTAACCTCGGACGGAGATCTCTACATGAAGATGCGCGGACTTACGCTGTTGCTGGCAATTGCGGTCCCCACCGTTTTGTCACCCCTGGCCCGGGCACAAGCACCGGCTGCTTCCAGCAACTCCTCCAACGCCATGCCGCCTGCCACACCACAACCGGCTCTGACCTACGTTCGTCCTACAGCCACCGTCAAGTTCCACAACTACCTCTTCGATACCTTTGGCCCCTATAAAATCGTCGGCGCTGCCATCGCTGCCGGAATTAACCAAGCCGACAACGCTCCACCCGAATGGATGCAAGGCGCCGAGGGTTACGGCAAACGCTTCGGCTCCGACTTCGGCATCCTCGCTATCAGCACTTCCACCCGCTATGCGCTTTCAGCCGCCTTCCACGAAGACACTTTGTACTACCGCTGCGAGTGCAAAGGCTTCTTCCCTCGCTTGAGCCACGCCGTGATTTCCACCTTCAGCGCCCGCCGCGGCGAAGATGGCCATCGCGTCTTTTCTGTCCCTGATCTGGTCGCTCCCTATGCCGGCACCATGACAGCGGTCTACGCCTGGTATCCCGACCGCTTCGATGCCCGCGACGCATTCCGTCTGGGCAACTACAGCCTGCTCGGATATGTGGGAGAAAACGTCGGCCTGGAATTCATTTATCAGGGCCCGCACTCGTGGCTTTCTCGCATGCACATGGGCAATTCCCACAACGCCCCCGATTCGGCTCAACCCCACTGATCGGATTGGTGAAACAATAAAAGGAGTGCGCGACCCCGAAGTCGACTACCTTCACGCCGGCTGCCGCGACCACTCCATCCCCGCCTGCTCGCCCGCTATTATCCCCTGCTCCTCCAGGTCAGCATCGAAAGCCTTGACCACGCGCTCCACCACGCACCGCGCGCAAGGCATGGGAAACCCGAATTTGTCCTGCCCCCGCGTTTCCTCGCTTTGGCAATCGGGACACAAATGACGCTCGCCGGGAGAGATTCTGCGATTCATGAACTTAGCTCCTTGCATAGCCTACTATGTCAATAGACATAGAGACATTACCGCGCAGACGTGCACGCCCGCAAGAAGCCAAAAGTCTCTATTCAGGGAACCCCGCTGACCCGCTACTCGCTGCTATCCTCGCCGTCGTCTTCGGTCGACTCTTCGGCCTCATCCTCGCCGATGCGGAACAGCGCCGCCTGGGCCTCGGCATGCTCTCGCAACTCGCGCATTTCGTCTGCGCCGTCCATCACGCCGCCTTCCGGCTTTTCCTGCTTGCGCTGGACCCGGCGTTCGACCTTCTCACGCTGCTTCTGCTGCCGCGCCTGCTCTTTCTTCCGCTTGGTAAATGTGGACCGGCCTCTGGGCATAATCAATCCTAACTCTTTTTTGTGATTGTTGCCTGTTGGAAAGGATTTTGGCTGCCCCCCAGGGATTCGAACCCCGATAACCTGCTCCAGAGGCAGGTGTCCTAGCCGTTGAACGAGGGGGCAACTCACACGCGGCAAACTTTCATCCGCCGTTTCGATTTTATGGGCTGCGCCCCCCCGGGTCAACCGCCAGAACCTGAGAACTGAGAACCGGGAACTGACAACTGGCTCCAAATCAAGGCCGCTCTTGGTTTAAGATTTACCCAGGAGACTCCATGGCCACCACCCTCGGCAGCGTTTCCACCAGCGACTACGCCGAAATCGCCCGCCAACCCCTCGAAACCGACCGCTCCGCTCTCATCGTGGTTGACATTCAGGAAAAACTTCTCCCCCCGATCTTTCAGAAAGAACAATTACTGAAGAACTCCCAACTCCTCATCCGCTTCGCCGGAATCCTGAAACTTCCTGCGCTCGTGACCACGCAATACGCCAAGGGCCTGGGCAACACCACTCCTGAGATCGCTTCCCTGCTCCCCGATACCCAGCCTATCGACAAGCAGATGTTCTCCTGCTTTGGCAGCGACGCTTTCTGCTCCACGCTGAAACGCATGCCCGGAAATCGCAACACCGTATTACTGTGCGGAATGGAGAGTCACATCTGTGTGATGCAGACCGCGCTGGGTGCGCTACGCGAGGGTTACATCGTCCACGTCGCCTCCGACGCCGTCAGTTCCCGCACCGAATGGAATTGGAAGATTGGCCTGGAACGCATGCGTGCCGCTGGCGCCGTCATTTCTTCGACTGAAATGATCCTCTACGAACTGCTGCGCTCCTCCGGCTCACCCGCCTTTAAGGAACTCCTGCCCTATTTGAAAGGATGAAGCTGTCATCCGGGGCGCAACAGGAGTCGAAGAGCCTGCCACGAGCGAAGCCGAAGGGATCCCTGCCTGCTAATCTGCTTCTGCCTTCCTCTGTGTCTCCGTGTCTCTGTGGTAGATTTTGGGTTATCCCGCATCCACCTATTCTTTCTGCTTCACCCTCACCACTGTAATCTTCGAAAACCCTTCCTCAAACGACGGCGGCTTCAACTTGGATGCCATGCGCCGCATCGCCTCCTCAGGAACCACCCGGTCCCGCCGCTGGTTACGCGCCAGGCAAACCTCCAACGGAACATCAAACAGCACCGCCTGCACTTCATATCCATAGTCCTTGGCCAGCTTGATCCACCCCTGCCGTTCTTGCGGTGTAAGGTTGGTCGCATCCACATAATTCATCGGACGCCGTGCAATCAGCCGCGCCTTCAGCATCGATCGCAGGTTCGAAAAAATTAGGTCCTGAAAACGCTGCTCCGTGGGATCGTCAAACAATAGCGCTCGCAGCAAGTCGCTCGAAAGCGGCGTGATCTTATTTCGTTTAAACCACGAACTTTTCCCTGACCCCGGCAGTCCAATCGCCAGGACGACCGTACCCTTCGGCGGTCGCGCCGGCGCGGCAGGCACTGCACCGGCAGCCGCAGCCACTGGAACCGAGTCCGCCGGAACGGCACCTTCCACCGCCCTGACCGGCTGACTCGCCCTTCCGCGTCCACGCCCGCCTCTTCCCCGCCGTCGGCGGCGTCGACTCGCATCGTCGCCCGGACCGGGCTGAACAGGCTGCGCTTCCGCAGCATGGCTGACTTCTGGCATCGGCTCAGGAGCCTCAGGCTCGGCATGTTCTTCGGCAACTCGCGCCGGCTGATTGACTACTTCGTTGTCATAAAATGCGGGCTGCAATGGCGCTGGGGTCGGCTCTCCCGCACCTTTTTCAGGCCCTTTTTTGCGGCGCGTCAAGCGCTCGCGCATCCATTTACGCATGTTTGGCTTGTAACACACCTTGAGGCCCGTGGGCAACGTTAGCCGTCACAAAGGAACCAACCCTGCCATGTGCATTCGTGCCCATCCGCGCAAATCCGGGCTGCTTTTGCACTTGCTTTTCTTCGATCAGCGTTTATCAGCGTTAATCTGCGGCTCGTTCTACAATGTCCCCATGCCCATCCCTTCCGAAATCCAGGGCCAGAAATACATCCTGCTAACCACCTTCCGCAAGAATGGTACCGCCGTCCCGACTCCCGTCTGGTTCGCAGAAGACAAAGACAACGGCAAACTCTACCTCAAGACCCGTGCCGACTCAGGAAAGACCAAGCGCATCCGCAACAACCCCCAAGTCCGCGTCGCTCCCTGCACCATCCGTGGCAAAGTCACCGGACCCGAGTTCTCTGCCTCCGCTCGCATCCTTCCCCCAGAAAGTTCGCACCGCGCCAACCAGGCAATCAACCGCAAATACTGGATGGCCCGCCTTTCCCTCTGGAACAAGAAAAATATCTACCTCGAAATCTCCGGTTTCACCTCCTAATCCAATTTCGGGAATACACTCCGCTTTTCTCTGCGATCTCCGCGGACCGTCCTCTGCGATCTCTGCGATTAAACGCTCTTCTGATTTGTATCCATCCGTGCAACTCCGCGGCCGCTTTTGGTTGCCGTTGCCTTTGATCAGCGAAATCAGCGTTAATCTGCGGCGCATGATTTGCCGGCCCTCGAAATCTCCGGCTTTCCTGATCCTATTTTGGAACGGGGCTCCGCTTCTCTTCGCGCCCTTCGCGGTTTCCCTTTGCGAACTTTGCGGTTAAGAGCTTTCTTGATCCGTGTGTCCCCGTGCAAATCCGTGGCCGCTTTTAGTTGCCGTTGCCTTTAATCAGCGAAATCAGCGTTAATCTGCGGCGCATGATTTGCCGCCCCTCCCATTCCCTGCTAACATTTTCCATGTCCCCGGCCCCAGACTCTATTCTGTCGTAACTTCATCATCATTTTGGAGGCGAAATGGCAATTAAAGTTGGCATCAACGGTTTTGGACGCATCGGCCGCAACGTAATGCGCGCCTCGCTCACCGATCCCAACATCGAGTTCGTCGCCGTCAACGACCTCACTGATCCTAAAACCCTTGCCCACTTGCTCAAGTACGACTCCATCCTCGGCAACTTGCAAAACAAGATTTCCGCCGGTACCGACAGCATCACTGTCGATAACAAGACCTTCAAAGTCTTCGCCGAAAAAGATCCCGCCAAGCTCCCCTGGGAATCTGTCGGCGCTCAGGTCATCCTCGAATCCACTGGCCGCTTCACCGACGCCAACGACGCCAAAAAGCACATGCGCGGCCCGGTAAAGAAAGTCATCATCTCCGCCCCCGCCAAGAATGAGGACGTCACTCTGGTGCTGGGTGTGAACGAACAGGTTTACGATCCCGCCAAGCACCACATCATTTCGAACGCATCTTGTACGACTAACTGCCTGGCTCCGATCGCCAAAGTCGTGCACGACAACTTCAGGATAGTCTGCGGCACCATGACCACGATTCACTCTTACACCAACGACCAGGTCATCCTCGACTTCCCCCACAAAGACCTGCGCCGCGCCCGTGCCGCCGCCATCAACATGATCCCGACCTCCACCGGCGCCGCCAAGGCCCTCAAACTCGTGCTTCCCGATCTGGCGGGCAAACTCGACGGCTTCTCCATGCGTGTGCCCACACCCGACGTTTCCGTAGTCGACCTGGTCGCATTCGTCGAGAAGAAGACCACCAAAGAAGAAGTCAACGCCGCGCTGAAAAAAGCCAGCGAAAACGGCCCCCTGAAAGGCTACCTGGGATACGAAGAAAACGAACTAGTCTCCGCCGACTTCCGCGGCGACTCCCGCTCTTCCATCGTCGACGCGCCCATGACCCTGGTGGTAGCCGGCAACTGTGTCAAAGTAATTTCCTGGTACGACAACGAATGGGGATATTCATGCCGCGTCCGCGACCTGATCAACTACCTAGGCAAGAAGGGTTTATAAGTGAAGACGCCGGTGGAGGACGGGCGTCCTCGCCCGTCAACAAGAAATTGTCATCCTGAGAGAGGCGCACTTTGCCGAACGAAGGATCTGAGGGAGCCACCGCGCGCAATCGCGCGAAGGCGCAATTGCAATAACCGCGAGGCGACCTCCCTTATTTGCGTGGGACACTACTAATGTCAAAGCTCTCCATCCGCGATCTCCCCCTAAACGACCATCGCATCTTCATGCGCGTCGACTTCAACGTTCCGCTCGAAGACGGCCGTGTAATGGACGACACTCGCATCCGCGAAACTCTCCCCACCATCGAATACGCTCTCCGCCACGGCGCTCGCCTCATTCTCGCCTCTCATCTCGGACGCCCCAACGGCAAACCCAATCCCCTCCTGAGCCTAAAGCCTGTAGCCGAGCGCCTAAGAATGTTGCTGGACAAGGAACTCGCCCGCGGAGAAAACGTAGGTTTCTGCCCCGAGAGTGTCGGCCCGGAAGCCGAAGAAGTGGCCGGAAAATTAGAAAAGGGCCAAACCCTGCTGCTCGAGAATCTCCGCTTCCACCCGCAGGAAGAAGCCAACGACGAGAAATTCTCCAAGCAACTAAGCACCCTCGCCGAGTTCTATGTAAACGACGCGTTCGGCGCCGCTCACCGCGCCCACGCCTCCACCGTCGGCATCACCAAATTCCTGACCAAGGCCGCCGCCGGCCTGCTCATGGAAAAAGAATTGGAATACCTCGGCAAGACCATGCACCACCCCGAAAAGCCCTTCGTCGCCATCCTCGGAGGCGCAAAAGTCAGCGACAAGATCGCCGTAATCGAGAACCTCCTGAACAAAGTTGACGTCCTCATAATCGGCGGCGCTATGGCTTACACCTTTCTTAAGGCCCAAGGTGCGGATGTAGGCAAATCACGCGTCGAAGACGACAAACTAGATCTAGCCCGCCGCATCGTTCAAGACGCCAAAAAGCGTAACGTGAAGCTCCTCCTGCCACTCGATCACGTCGTCGCCGACCGCATCGAACTCAACGCCATCACCCGCATCATCGACGCCAGTCAACCCATTCCGCCCACCCTGATGGGCCTAGACATCGGCCCCAAATCAGTAGAAGAATTCTCCGAAGCCATCTCCACCGCTCGCACCATCGTCTGGAACGGCCCGATGGGCGTATTCGAAGTCTCGCCCTTCGCCAAAGGCACCTTCAAGATCGCCCACGCCGTGGCCGATAACGGCGGCGCCATTTCAATCGTCGGTGGCGGAGATTCCGTAGCCGCCGTCCACGCCGCCGGCGTAGCCGACAAAATCACTCACATCTCCACCGGCGGCGGCGCATCCCTAGAATTCCTCGAAGGCAAGAAGCTCCCCGGCGTAGAAGCCCTAACCGACAAGAAGTGAAGATGAAGTATAGATACGGATGATGAGAGAGGGATCTTCTCCCATCAGCGTGGGGATTTCGAATTTGCTTTTCTCCGCGAAGCCTCTGCGATTCAAGCTTTAGTTCGAGAGACTCTACGGAACCACCACTTTCACCTCGTTCGAAGCCACACTCTCAATACCCTGTCCATCGATCGCCGTCACCATGCAGTAGTAGGTCCCCGAGTTAACGTTTAGCACCGTCAGGCTGGTCGCGGGATCACTCGTTTTGCGCCGCCACGGATACGGGCCCCCGGAAACATACCCGCAGTACACCTTGTTGTAAACGATGCCAGGGCTGTCAGACTGGGTCCAGGTAAGGGTTACGGTAGAAGCGTTAGCGTAGGCGGATACCAGTAAACACACCAATACTACAAACTTCTTGTTCACGAGCCTCTCCTTAATGTCATGTCGAAGTGGCGGCGTTGAACCAAATCCTAATGCTGAAAGTCCTCCTTTCCAGAACACAGAAGGACATGAATCGTACTCAGAAGTTCATCTGTACATTGTGTGAAGCCGGGCAGGTGCCAGAACTACAAGTCATGTGGGGAGAACCGCACAAGCCCGCCCTGAGCGGAGTCGAAGGGGCTGTCCCCCTGAGCGCAGCTCGGCAGAACTGAGGAACCTATGCATTTATTGTGGAACTGGGACACAACAGCAGCCCACCCAAACCCGGCGATAGGTTTGGGTGAGGATTTGTGATGGTCGGCAGCGTTCTCGCTCGACCCTACTTCCCGTAAATCAGCGCCTGACCCACACCATCCGACGGCGCTCCAATCACTGCCGTCGTCCCATCCGTCGCGATCGAGACTCCGAACAAACTGCAACCTGTCGAACAAGTAAAGCGTGCGGATTGCGTCATATTTGCCCAACCGCCCGCCGGCTCAAAAAATGCGTAGACGTAGCCCTTATCAAACCTAGCGCCTTCTCCCGGCGCGCCGGCCAACACTACGTTGCCGCTAACTGCCAACGCACTCCCGAAATTGCCGGTCGCAATAAACTGGCGCTCCGTCAGTTCCGCAGTTTGGGTCATGTTCGTCCACCCGGTCGTCGGCTCTTCATAGAGATAGA
>Ga0207153_1003_pt1 | contig 56782 bp, 51 predicted proteins | sample Alteio_BWMinHeat_27_FD_153580 | JGI IMG/M metagenome (GOLD analysis project Ga0207153, IMG submission 153580) | Enriched cells from forest soil in Barre Woods Harvard Forest LTER site, Petersham, Massachusetts, United States -... | ecosystem: Environmental > Terrestrial > Soil > Temperate forest >...
AGCAAAAACCACAAAACTTTGAATTTAGAACCATGTATGCTAATGCATTGATAGCTAATAAGCAATATGATAAAGCTATCAAAACCTTACAGGAAATACAACGCATTTTAAAAGCAAGTGGTGCCGGTCGTCCGGGTTATGACCTGCAAATTGCTGAATGCTATGTAGCGCTTGATAAAAAAGACTCGGTAGCTAAATATTTGCCTAAAACAGCACCAGGCCAGGCCAATGCAGGTGGTGGCGGTGGACGTGGCGGACGTGGCGGCGGCGGACGTGGTGGTGCAGGCGGCAATGGTAATGAAGATGCCTTGCGTTATATTCGTTTAGCAGCAGCCTCGGGAAAAACCGATGATGCCGAAACGTTGTTAAAGGCACTTCCTGCAACTGGCGACAATTCATACCTGGCAGAGTATTATTATACCCAGGGCTATGTACAGCAGAAAGACAAGCCAGAGTTAGCAGCCGTTAGTTATGAATCGGCCATAAAATATAACCCTTACTTTTACAAAGTTTATCCATGGCTGTTAGAATACTATAAGAAGAACAATCAGGATGATAAAAGTGTAGCGTTAAAAGGCAATATTAAAACAATGAAAATACAGCCTGGAAAAAGTATTGCTGTTATATAACTGCATCCTTTCTCCATAAAAAAAGCGGAACCAATATGGTCCCGCTTTTTTTATGCCTTATTTGAAACGACAGGCTCCTAACTGATTAAATGACAGTGTTTTTAATTTGTTTATTTGATGGATTATTTTTTATATTTAATAAACCATTTAAACTATTAAAGCAATGAACCTTAAACTTATTATCCAATTATCCGTGTTTGGGCTAATAATGGCTTTTGCCACAGTGTCCCTGATTCCTGAAAAAACAGAATTTATATACTGGCTGGTTATTTTTTGCTTTTGCGCTTATGTTATAGCTAAAGCAGCACCCGGCAAGTATTTTTTACATGGGTTTGTACTAAGCTTATTCAATAGCTTATGGATCACTATTGCGCACTTAATATTATTCACAAGCTATATGACTAATCACCCCGGCGTTGCGGAAATGACCTATAAGATGGGCGTGCACCCCCGTTTATTCACCGCTATATTGGGTATTCCGTCAGGTATAATATTTGGTATTATACAAGGCTTATTTGCTTTTATTGCTTCAAAAATGGTGAAACAAAAGGTAGCCGCCTAAGTGCTTAAAACAGGTTAATAAAAAAGCGGGGCTTTTAAAACCCCGCTTAATCACACACCTCAATTCAACTAACTAAAAATTACCTTCTAACACAGCCATTGTGCTTAGCACGATAAATGGCATGGGTTGTCTTGTTTCATATTATAGATTGATATGCGTGTCATTAGTTTAATTTTAGTCAAAATATAGTTGCGGGTTCATGCAGATAAATATTTTTAGCTTATGTTTGTTTGGCTTTATCAATACAACGCCTATATATAAAACCGGTTAAGTTTAATGCAGAGCATCAACGAGATTAAAAAACCTATCGCTGCAGAAATTGATGCTTTTGAAGAGAAGTTTAAAGCTTCCATGCAAAGCTCGGTACCCTTGCTTGACCGTATTACCCATTATATTGTAAAACGCAAAGGGAAGCAGATACGCCCTATGTTCGTGTTTTTTTCGGCAAGTATATGCGGCGGTATCAATGAATCTACACATCGTGGTGCCGCTTTAGTAGAACTGCTGCATACCGCAACTTTGGTACATGATGATGTGGTAGATAACTCCTATCAGCGGCGCGGGTTTTTCTCGATCAATGCACTCTGGAAAAATAAAATAGCCGTATTGGTTGGCGATTACCTTTTGTCCAAAGGCCTATTGTTATCGGTAGATAACGGCGATTTTAAGCTGCTTAAAATAGTATCAGAAGCGGTAAAGCAGATGAGCGAGGGCGAATTGCTGCAAATTGAAAAGGTACGCCGTATGGACATCAGTGAGGATGTTTATTACGAAGTTATCCGCCAAAAAACAGCCTCATTAATTGCTTCCTGCTGTGCCTGCGGGGCGGCATCTGCCGGAGCTGATGAAGCTACCATTGAAAAAATGCGATTATTTGGAGAGAAAATCGGCATTGCCTTTCAAATAAAGGATGATATGTTTGATTTTGGCACGGATGATGTTGGCAAACCGTTGGGGATTGATATTAAAGAAAAGAAAGTTACACTGCCTTTAATTTATGTATTAAATAATTCAGAAAGCGGTGATAAAAAACGGATGATCAATCTGGTTAAAAATCATAATGACGACCCGGAGAAAATATCGCGAATTATAAGCTTTGTACAACAAAACGGCGGATTGGCTTATGCCGAAACACAAATGAAAAAATATACCGACGAAGCTTTTGTTATATTAAATACCTTCCCCGAAGGCGAATACAGAACCAGCCTTGAACAACTGGTAAGGTTTACTACCGAACGTAATAAATAATGTCGAACGAGTTGCTATTTATTCTTGGATTTGTGGTTTTCATCTTTATGATGATGGCTATTGATTTAGGATTATTTGGCAAAACGGATAAACCCGTGAGCCTGAAACAAGCCGGCTTTATGAGTTTAGTTTGGGTAGCATTGGCATTGGGTTTTTATGCACTCATTTTTCAATATGGCCACTTATTGCACCATATTGATAGTTTTTCTGCCTTGCAGGAAGTTAATGTGCGCAACCTGCATCATTTAACACTTAACCCTAACGACTTTGCAGGCGGGTTAAACCTGTACCGCAAAAACCTGGCGCTGGAGTTTATTACCGGCTATGTGGTTGAATATGCGCTGTCGGTTGATAATATATTTGTGATGGTGCTCATCTTTTCCGCTTTTGCGGTTAATCCTAAATACTATCACAAAGTATTGTTATGGGGTATAATTGGTGCAATAGTGATGCGCTTCCTGTTCATCTTTGTAGGGGCGGCATTGATAAACCAGTTTCATTGGATATTGTATCTATTTGGTGCATTTTTGGTTTATACAGGTGTAACCATGTACTTGAACCGTAACCAGGAAGAAGAAATAGACCCCGAAAACCATAAGGTAGTTAAGCTGGCGTCTAAATATTTTGCCGTACATCCCAAATTTGAAGGCGATAAATTTTTCGTTAAGATAGACCGAAAAAAGCTCATCACCCCGCTTTTCCTGGTGCTGCTTATTATAGAGTTTACCGACCTGGTGTTTGCTGTTGATTCTATCCCCGCCATATTTTCGGTTACTAAAGATCCTTACATAGTTTTCTTCTCCAACATCTTTGCCATTATGGGCCTGCGGTCCATGTTCTTTTTACTGGTAAATATTATCGATAAGTTCCATTTCCTGAAAGTAGGCCTTGCTGTACTGCTAACTTTTATAGGCCTGAAAATGTTGGCGGGAGAATACGCTGAAATGATAGGGCTAACTACCATTAATTCCTTGCTTATTATATTGGGTATATTGGTGATAAGCGTGGTAGCGTCGTTGATTTTTCCTAAAAAGGAAGTGGCTTAAATTATTAAATTGGGAAATAGCTGCCTTGTGTCTTCGTCGCAATCAAATCTTATTTCTTTTTTTATTTGATCCGATAATACATTGTTTTCTATTAGTAATTCCAACACATCTTTTCTATGAATTGCGCATGTTAATTTATCATATATAGCCTCAAGCGGTTGTTTACAATCAGGGGTTTTATTGGACCTATATATATCTATATAACTAATAGCCAAATATTCAGCATCATATTCGTTTTTGACTTTTTTTTGCGAAAATTGTCAATAACTTTTCATCTCCTTTTTTGTAGTTGGATTTTAAGATACGCAATAGATCTTCCGGGCTTTTACTGTTATTAACTCCTGCGAGGGCAAATTTTCTAATTTCTTTATTACTAAAAAAACGCAACGCGCTAATTGCTAAATCAACTATCTTTTTATTTGCTTTTTGTTTTTGAGTAGCCAAATTCAAGATAAACTTCCAATTTAAAGGAAATTTAAACTTGGTAAATACAGCAAGTAACTTTTGTTTGTTCTCTTCGTTTTTTTCAATTAAAAGTCTTTGTGCAAGAATCATCAATTGTTCTTCATTTAAATTTCTTTTTACAAAGCGTCTTTTGCTCAACAGTATTTCGTCAATGATGTCTTTATAAACAGGCGTATCTCTAACATAATTTGAGTTTTCTTTTGTTTGCAAGACGTTTGACAAGTATCTTTTAATATCAGGTTTTTTTATGCCTGCTTGGGTTAGTATTTGAATTGGATCTGCTTCGGGATTTTTTTCTTGAAAATAACTTATCATTGTTTCATCCTGCCAATTGTCTGGGTCGTTTTTTAAATTCTTTCCAATTTTTTCGGCTATAAACAGTAGTCCATCTAATCCACCCAAATCAATTATTTCTGTATAGCCTGCCCAATCCGCTCCATTAATTGAGTTATTATAAAACCGGTCGTAAATTGATTGTTTCGCTTCATTATCGCCTTGTAAAGCAAATAACTTCGCAAGATCAAATAGCTGGGTTAATGACCATGTGTTTTTATATTCTATGGCAAGTGCACTTAATATTTTTGAACGGATTTTTTCCTTTTTATGAGAAAGAAGAATTAATTCAAACAGGTATGTAGCTCTGCTACTTTCACATTGACCATCATAGGCATAATTTTTAATACAAGCTTTAACAATCTCCCCTGAAAAATCGATGTCAGGATGTTGATTTATTAATAAATGAGCCTCGCCTGTGCCGCGTCGAATAGAACTTCGAAATAATTGTTTTAAATGAGTTTTTGAGGACATTTCCATGGTTTAGATTAAGTAAATGTAGGCATTTACCTACTGCTAAAAGAGTGCATTTTACAATCTATAACGTTAACGCGCTCGGCAACATCAATAAAAAAGGCATGGCTTTATCATAATCTAATTCGGGATACTCCAATCCTAACCTTCGTAAATTATTATAATAAGTTTGGTGCTGCTGGTAGTAGTTTTTTTCGGACTGTATAAACCATGCTTTATCTCCCAGTTTTTGAGCAATGAACCATTTTTCTAATAATCGCGCTGTACGGCCATTACCATCATTGAACGGATGTATTTTTACAAACACCAAATGCACCATACTTGCAAAAAACAATACATCGGTCACCGGCATTTGCAATTTTAACAATAAATCAATATCGGCATAAAGTTTTTTCATTTCGCTTTCAACAGCATAAGGTGATGCTGCCACATACTCAATCTTGCCATCGGGACTTGATACATACATGTTTTGTACCCGTACTTTTCCCTGGTAATGTTTGGCTACAATATGTTTGCTTAATAATTGATGCGCTTTGGCAATGTTACTTTTAGTAAGTGGATTACTTTGAGCAAAGATATACGCACCATACAGGTCGTCAATTTTGCGGGTATAATCGGGCAGAAATTCAATTCCGAATTTTTTATGTTTAATATACGAGTCAAGCTCAATGTCCTCGCCCTCTATCTTACTCGAAAACACTGATGATACAGACATGTAAAAACTAAACGTACCTGTTGATATTTCAGCATCCTTTAAATCATTAAATAAAGTTTCCAAATTACCATTCACCTGCTCTTTATAGGTGGCAAGCAGGTTAACAGGTATAATTTGTAGCAAATCCGTCATGCTTTAATTAATTCAGTTTATACGGGTATATTGTCAAATCTAAATAAAAGTTTAGCAATATCATGACTTTAAGCTGTTAGTTATCTTCTTAAAACAAGCCAATAATCAATGCTAAATCTCCTATATTCGTAAATGCATTCTTTTGATTTTAGCCTGTTTCATTTTACATTTTTCAGCGCGCTGGATGTCCTCCTGATTGCCATTATTGTTTACCAGGTATATAATCTTATAAAAGGCACTATTGCTGCCAATATTTTTATTGGGCTTATACTTATTTATGTACTATACTTTATTGTGCCCGAGCAAAAAATGCCTTTGCTTGCGGGTATCCTGAAAAAAGTAGCTGATGTTGGCATAATAGCCGTTTTGATCGTTTTTCAACAGGAAATAAGAAGATTTTTATTGTTAATGGGCAAGAATGCATCGCTACAGCGAAACAAGGCCTGGTGGCGATATTTTTTCGGTAAAACCGAAGAAGAAAAGAATAATTATACGCGTATAAAACCAATTATTGATGCCTGTAAAAGCTTAAAGCAAACCCGTACCGGTGCGCTAATTGTTTTCGCTAAATATTATGATGAGCAGTTTTATCAAAATAGCTGCGAAGTGGTAGATGCCAAAATATCAAAGCGTTTGCTGGAAAGTATCTTTCAAAAAACAAGCCCCTTGCATGACGGAGCTGTGGTGATATCCGAAAACAAAATTAAATCGGCCAGCTGTATTTTACCACTTACCGATAAAACCGACCTGCCGCCGCAATTTGGACTGCGCCACCGTGCAGGTATTGGTGTAACCGAAGCTAATGAGGCTACCGCCATCATTGTATCAGAAGAAACCGGCGAGATCTCCTACGCCAAACAAGGCCGTGTTAAAATGAACATCAGCTTTGCTGAACTGGAAAAATTGCTGAACAAAGATTTTTAATATTATAAAAAGGCACCCTATGCCGGGTGCCTTTCGTAAACTGACTTAATTCAAGAACGAAGCATAGTTTTTTAATTGTTTTGCCCTTGCTGCTGTCCTTGTGGGGCGGCAATTGCTTTTTTAGGGCGAACGATACGGTAATTGTTATCGGCATCCGAATTAAAGTTTTTTAGCTGGATATATTTATTGATATCCTTTGAGTCAAACCCTTTTTGCTTCATCTCGGTAACAAACTCGGGTGTAACTCCTGACATTTTTAAGCGCGTAAGATCATTTAACCTGATATCTGTAAATCCAAGTTTTGTAAAGCCGGAGGCAAATTCAGGTGTAACACCCTGCATTTTTAACATGCTGAATTGCTGAAGCGACCCGCTTTTAAAGCCAAGGTCCTGGAAGCTTTTAACGTATTCAGGCGTCACCGCTTTTAATCCGTAAAAGCTATTTAGCGGGACATCCTTAAATCCTAATGCCTGGAAGCCTTTCAGGTATTCGGGAGTTATGCCTTGTTGTTTAAGTATCCAGTATGAATTGACAGGTACATCTTTATAACCAATGTCCTGGAAGCTTTTTATATACTCCGGCGTGATCTTCTGCATCTTTAGTATGCCTATGCTACTGGCGGGTATGTTTTTATAGCCAATGCTTTCAAAGCTTTTAATGTACTCGGGGGTAACACCTTGTCTTTTTAATGATAATAATCGCGGTAGCTCGTTATCAGCATACCCAAGGTCTTTAAATCCTTTCACATCCGCCGGTGTAACGTCCGACGATTTCATCATTATTAGCGTGTTATATGGGATATCTTTATAACCAACAGCCTCGAAGCTTTTAATATATTCGGGCGATATGTTCATTGATTTCATAGAACCCAATTGGCCATATGATAGATCTTTATATCCAGCCCTTCGGGTACCCGCAACATAAGCCGAATCAATATTCATAGCTTTGCTGCTAATGATCTCCCTCGGTGTTGGGTCAGCTATTGCTTCAGTGCTGCCCGGAACTTTCACCCTTGCCTTTTTCAAACCATTAATATACTCGCCGGTAATATGCTGCGCTTTAAAGCTGATCAACTGCTGAACGGTAAGATCTGTATAGCCAGCCTTGCGTATATCATTTACATAAGCCTCGTCAATCTTTAACGCTTTTAATGATACCAATTGTTGCGGACGCAAATCTTTATAGCCTATTTTTTTCCAAAAATTAATATAATCTGCATCAACTTTTAATGCAGTCATTGATATTACCTGTCCTTTAGTCAAATCATCAAAGCCATTCGCTTTTAAAAAGGCTACATATTCCTTCTTCACATCCATCATGAAAAACGAGAAGTAAATATCCTCTTCGTTACCGGAAAGGTGCTGCTTGTTCATGTAATCGATATAGTCCTTATTCGGCGTAAACTTATAATGGCCAATTCCCTGGTCGCCATCAAAGCTGCCGTTAAAAGCTACGGTGCCGGCTTCGCGGGTTAAATTAAAATCGCCTTTAGCGCCCTTTGGCAATGATGGGAAATCACTTAGCTTAAAGTTGGAGCTGCTGCTCCAGTTATGGTTCTCATCGTTATCGTCAGCTTTAAATTCAATTTCTACTTTATCGTTTTTGATAGTGGCATACCATGTTCCGTGCGACATATCGACGGTATTCATTTTGCCTGGTATTTTAATACCGCCCTGCTGCAGCGGGCCGGCAACTGCAATGGGTTTGTTTAACCCGCAAACTAATACCACCAATAGCGGCATCAGCATAAAATACTTCCACATGGTGTGGATGTTTGATCTTTTAGCGTTCATCATGATTATACGTTTTTTTAAAAGTGACTGATTATAATTGGTTGTTATGCGCATTGAAAAATTAGGTACCGATACCTTGAGCAGGCTCATCTGGTAGTCGGCTATGGCTACTTCATTATGGTGTAGCACTTCATCGTCGGTTAAAAACTCAAGGTTACTTTCCAATTCCTTGCGGTAAAGCCAGGCGAAAGGATTGAACCATTGTATCACCAGCATCAGCTCGGCAAGTATAAGGTCAAAGCTGTGGCCTTGTTGTATATGTACTTTCTCGTGAAGTAAAATCTGGTTATAAGTTTCCCAGTCATATTTTTCGGGATTAATAAATATGCTGTTACCAAATGAGCAGGGCGCTTTATCGGTATCCAGCTCAACAATACGGTATATACCATCTTTTATAGCAGGCTTTTTGTAAGCCTGTAGTAATAATGCTATAATTTGTACCAGCAGGTTTATACCAAAGGCTGCTACGCCGCACCAATAAAGCCAAAATGCCCACTTCAATACTTGCTGTATCACAGGTACTTCGGGTACCACAGGCTTTGTTGCCGGTAAAACCGCCTGTTGCCTAACCGGGCCTTGCTTTATTTCGCCTGCATCTTTAAAGTTTTCAGCGGTTGGCAGCACAGTGCTAACAGGTATTACCAATTCAGGTTCCGGGGCCTGCGCAATACCCAATGAAAACCGCTGCGGTACAGGTATTAGCGGTAAAACAAAAGCCAGCGCCAGGCAAGCCAGTAATATGGCGCGGTTAAGGCGATAGTAAGTTTCTTTTTGGAGTAACAGCTTATAAAATGCCAGGCAAACGGCAAGTATCACGGCTACGTGCAGGCTATAAGGTATCATTTTTTATTACTTTTAATGATGTTTACTATATCGTTCAGTTCCTGTTCAGATAGTTTTTGTTCTTTGGCAAAAAACGCCAGCATGTTTGAATACGAGTTGTCAAAATATTGGCTGACTATATCCTTCATGGCATGTTTCTGGTACTCTTCCTTGCCTATTAAAGGAAAGTACTGGTAAATGTTCCCTACCGCTTCGTGGCCCAAAAAACCTTTCTCTTCCAATATTTTCACCATAGTTGCCACCGAGTTGTAGTGTGGCTTTGGCTCGGGCATTTCCGGGATAATTTCTTTTATGAACGCTTTTTCCAACGTCCAAAACACCTGCATAATTTGTTCTTCTCTTTTCGCCAGCTTTTGCATATATCTAATAATTTAAATCTAATGTAATACTAATCAATTAGTATTACAACTAATTGATTAGTATAATTTGTTAAATCATTGATAAACAGTGAGATAATTTTTATATTTTATGCTTGTATGGTTATTTACTAACTAAATTCGGCTATTTTGGCAATTAAAAAGCCCCGGAACTTTGATTTGAGTTATCCAAACAGCATTAAAACCTGTAGTTGTGCAGGTTTTTCGCCAAACATTGGTTTATTGTTCCTTTAATTAATACGCGGGTAAATGGCTGAAAATTAATAGTATAAAAGTGGAATATATTTACAAAGACGGTGCCCGATTAATTATTTTTTAATATTTTTATGCGGTTACTATTTGTAACGCATGCCCCTGATAATAATTTAACTATTTACTATATCCAAAGCAATGCATTGCTCATTTAAAACTTATGCCTCATTTAAGGCATGCTTATTCCTGTTAATACTTTTCTCTACCCGGGCGTTTAGCCAGCTGGTTGCTGTTCCTTTAGACGAACGTGTTGGCAAAGCCGATGTAATATTTGAAGGCAAAGTGCTGGATAAAACATCAATGTGGGATGATACCCATAAACAGATATATACCACCAATGTAGTTGCGGTTTATAAAGTATTTAAGGGCCAGTTAACGGCTACACAGGTAGAGATAATAACCTACGGCGGTGTGGTTGGGAAAGATATGGAAACCGTTTCGCACTCGTTACAATTAGAAGTTGGCGATGTTGGTGTTTTTACCGCTATAGTAAGCCCGGTTAAACTCTCAAAAAAATCAGGCATGCCGCAGTTTAAGGCTTATGCCGGCTTGCAGGGTTTTATTAAATACGATCTGAATAAGCATACCGCTGCCGATCCCTTTAATCATTATAAAAGTATAACTGAAGAGGTTTATCCTTCTATAACTAAAAGAACCAAAGCATCCGTACTTACTATTAAAAAAGCAGATTATAAAGTAGAATAGCTATGATTAAACATTTACAAAAACTATTTTTATTTAGTTTGCTTACTGCACTGCTTAACTTATCTGGCATTGGATGGGTGAATGCGCAAACAATTACCGGCTTTACCCCCCGCTAATACAACTGCCGGCACCAGCAGCCTGTTAACCATTACCGGCAGCGGATTTGGTACCGGCGGCCCTACGGCTACGCAATACGTGGAGTTTACTAACGCTACCATTGCAGGTAATTATACCAAACCTTTAACAAGTGATTATTTATCATGGGCAGATAATAAAATAGTAGTTAAAGTACCGGTTGAATCGGGAACCGGGGTAATAAGGGTTACTAACGGAACTACAGCTACATCGGTATCAACGCTAACGGTTAACTATAACATTAATAACACTGTTTATAATGGGGTTGCTTATGTTGATAAAATAGTAAACCTAAATAACCAGGGCGGATATACTTTTCAAATGAGCCCTGATTTTGCCGCTAATGCCGATGCCAGTGCAACTTTTACCCGTGCCCTTACAACATGGATATGCGGCACAGGGGTTAACTGGACAATAGGGGCTAATACTACTGCAAACATTGCCGCCAATGATAATATTAATTCCGTAAGGTTCTCTACCGCGGCAGATAATTATGATGCAGGTGTATTGGGACAAACCACCTCTTTTTTTTCGTCGAAAGATGGTGTGCGCTGGGAAGCGACAGATATTGACGTAACATTTAATAAAACGGTAAGCTGGAACTTCGGCTCGGGCACACCAACATCAGCGCAGGTAGATTTTCAAACTGTGGCTATGCACGAATTAGGCCATGCGCAAATGTTACAGCATACAAAAGACGTTACTGATTTTATGTACGCGGCTACTGCCAATGGCATTACAATACGTAGCTTAAATACTAATGACTTAAATGCGGGTAATTATGTAATGTCATTAAGCACCGCGGCGGCGGCAACATACGTTCATGCACCCATGACGGCTTCAACCACAGGTGGTTGCACTGTTCCTTCAATTACATCATTTACGCCTGCAACAGGTACTGCCGGCACATCTGTTACTATAACAGGGACTAACTTTACAAACGCAAGCGCAGTTACTTTTGGCGGTACAGCAGCCACCTCATTTACGGTAACATCGCCAACTACTATTAACGCCGTAGTGGGCACGGGAACTTCAGGTATAGTAGCTGTAACTACGCCCGGAGGTTCAACAACCCTGGCCGGCTTTAATTATGTATTTAGCTTACCGCCTAATAACTTTGAATTAACTATAACCGGTGCTACCTGCAAGGGTAGCAGCAATGGGTCGGTTAACATAGCTGCTATACAAACTTTAAGCTATACCGCTACCATAACAGGCAACGGTTTAAACACGCCTTACACTTTTAGCAACACGCAACTTATCAGCAACCTTGCCGCGGGCACTTATTCGGTATGTATTACAGTAGCCGGGCAGCCAAATTACTCGCAGTGCTTTACAGTTGTAATAACTGAGCCAAAGGATTTGTCGCTATATACAACCATTAATCCTTCATTTAATAATTTGACACTTGCCTTAAGCGGCGGGTCGCAATATAATATTGTTTTAAACGGCACAAGTTATGCTACTTCATCAAATACAATAACTTTACCATTAAATGCAGGCAGCAATGATTTGGAGGTTAGCACCAATTTGCCCTGCCAGGGTTCAATAAAAAAGGTAATTAACCTTTCGGCTAATACCATACCCTATCCTGATCCTTTTCAAAGTGCCCTGAACCTTAATATCGGTAATGATAACATCAGCAATGTGACGGTAGAAATACATGCACTAAGTAATGGCAAACTGGCCTATTCCCAACAATTTACCAATCAATCAGGTGTATTACAACTTGATGTTAGCGGCCTTGCCAATGGTTTGTACGCGTTAAAAATCACTACTGATACTTACGAAAAAATATATAAAATACTGAAAAAATGAGAAGGGCAATTTTAAGTGTATCAGTTATTTTAATGCTATTCGGGTGCGGTGGCAAAAGCAGCACATCTCCAACTAATACTGTACCGGTTGCGGCTGTATTGTCGGCCCCTGCACAAAACTCTATCTGCATTACCGGTACTTCAGTTTCGTCAACAGAAAGCTCGGTAACCTTTACCTGGGCGGCAGCCACTAACGCAGACAATTACGAACTGTATATAAAGAATTTAATAACGGCTACAACTGCTACACAGGCAAACATAACTGCTACAACTGCAACGGTTACCTTATTAAAAGGTACACCTTATTCGTGGTATGTGGTATCTAAATCATCAAAATCAACCACTACCGCACAAAGCAATATTTATAAATTTTATAATGCAGGTGATGGCGTTGTTAGTTATGCACCTTTCCCGGCAACTATTGTTGCGCCAACCTTTGCACAAAATGTTACTGCAGCAGCCGGAACCATTACTTTAACGTGGACCGGTACTTCGGTTAATACAGGTACTATAGCCAGCTATGATGTCTATTTTGGTACATCGGCTAATCCGCCAGTTTATGTTACGGCAATAACCAGCAGCTTTTTAAATAGTGTAGTGGTAACTTCAAAAACAACTTATTACTGGAAGATCATAACCCACGATATAGCGGGCAACACCTCTGATTCAGGTGTCTATCAATTTACTGTGAATTAATATTACTATAAGGGGCGAAGCAACCCTATCTACATTTTGACAGTAACCGATATAGCTATCCTAAGGCCGGCTGGTTACTTATGCTATCAACAATAATTACAGCAGAAAATAATTTAGATATATTGCTTCCGGCAGAAAGGCTGGTAGTATCGCCATCTGCAGAATTAATAGAGGCTTCCCGGCATTGGTCGCAGGTAGTGTGGGATGAGGCGGTGCGGCTTGGCCCAATGTTTTTAAACACCGAACAAGTTACACGGGGCCTGGAATTAGCAGAGCATCCTGTTTTTATATGCGGTGTACATCGCAGCGGTACAACATTGGTAAAAGACCTTTTAGACGGGCATCCGGAACTGGTTGTCTTGCCATCCGAAGGCACATGGTATACCAATATCGAGTATAAATTCAATCAGTTTCCTCAACAAGATCGTTCCGCTTTTTTAGGCCGGGAATGGCTGCGCCGTATAGCTAACCCAATTAATCAGCCGCCCTATTGGTTGTTGGGCCGAAGTACGGATGCCCGTTCGCCCTACGTTGATTTTGCGCGGTATTTTATGGCCTGGTATGGTAATGTTAACAAGCAAGATCCACAATGGCCTCACATGGCAGTTATATTAGCTTATGCATCTGTTGCCGGCAGGTTAACCGCAAAATTATGGGTTGACAAAACACCCGTTAACGAGCGGTTTTTAAAAAGAATATGGAAAGAAATGCCTGGTGCAAAAATTATACAGGTTATCCGCGAACCCGCAGCGGTTTTAACATCCCGCAAAAAAATGGAACCGGGATTGAATGTCCGTAGGGTGTTGCATGATTTACGGTTAAGTTACCGCGTTGCTTTACAGCAAAACAAAAAGAATGATTCGCGTTTCTTGCTTTTGCGTTACGAGGAAATTTGTGCCGATGCTGAAACTACTGCTAAACAAATAACCGGGTTACTAACCATCAGTAATTCAGGTTCGCTTAATGTGCCCACGGTTGCGGGACGGCCCGCTTTTGCCAACAGCTCATTTAAAAGCAAACCCGCGCCCGGGAAAATATTAACAGCCGATCAACATCAGCAGGAAGAATTATTGACCGAATCCGAGCGGGATCTGTTGACCGCTTATGTGGGAAATTTGGCAACTAAGCTATATTATAAGGTAAAGGCAATTACCGGCATGCGCAAAATTTACCAGCGTGCAAAATATTTTTTTCTATCGTAAGGAATCCTTGTGTTAGGGCGTGTCTTTTATCAGCATCTTTCCCGCCTCACCTAAATCCTCTCCAAAGGAGAGGACTTGCCTGTCGAGTAGTTAATATCCATTTTTTAGCCCTCTCCTTTTGGAGAGGGGGTTGGAGTGAGGCGGCTTTTTGGTAATTTCTTTGTTATTATTGACTATATTATTAATATTCAATACTTTTGCGTTCCTTTTTAAGTTAAATTGATCCCAAACAAAATAAATGCGGTACTTCACTCTTATTGCGCTTTGTATTTTAAGTTTATCGGCATCGGCCCAATTCTGGAAAAAAAAACCTGTTGTGGCATATCCGCGTTATGAGTTACTACCTAACGCATCTACAGATTTCTCTGTAACTGTTTCCAACGCGAATATTAAAATGCCCGAAGTTACAGCCGCCGTATTACCACGGAGTGTATTTGAGATAGAGTTGGCAGAAGAAGCAGTTTTAAGATTGGCAAAGCATAACATGCGCTTTAGGATATATGATGCAGCCAGCTATAATTTTACCGAACTTGCCGAATTGTATATGTTACAGAACAGGTTTTCGGAAGCTAAATGGTACCTGTTACAAAGTAATGAAATATCGCGCCAGCAAAACAATCATAAGCATACAGTATCCAATTTACTGGATTTGGCGGCCATAAAATTAGCCATAGGCGAAATGGCTCTCGCCAAGATCGATCTGTTAGAAGCTCATAACCTTGCTGTTGCAAATAATTTTATAGCTGATGCGCAAACAGCCGATAAAATGATACATGACCTGCAATTTAACAAAGCCACCGGAACAAAAGCCGAGTTGCGTTATGCCGAAGCTGTTGAACTGGCAAATAAATCTCCCAAAATCAATTAGTAAACATTTCCTTTATAACATTATTGTAAAATATCCCGTTTATTACTCAACAGTGGAAGATTATTGTAATATTGTTATTTCTAATTAAAACAGGCAGGCTTTTTGTGTACCTGTTTATTTACATTAGCAACTTAATTTGTTACGCCATTAATTTGATGTTTAATTTAATTCCAGACTTAAAGAAAGTAAAAGATATGTCTAAACGATTTTATTTTGTGTTGGTGCTTGGTGCTGCATTAGCATGTAAGGCTTCTGCCTCAAAACCAATACACGTACAAGGCTCTAACGATTTACAGCCTACAGCACAACAGGCGGTGGTTTGCGAAACTGTGGCCACGTTTATCTCTAAATACAACTACAAAAAAGTTGAGTTAAATGATTCGCTTTCTACAGTAATATTTAACCGTTATTTAAAAAGCCTTGACGAAAATCATAACTATTTACTGGCGTCTGATATTGCCGATTTTGATAAGTACAAAACTGTTTTGGACGATGATATAAAAGCAGGCAATTTGAATGATGTTTTTTATATGTTTAACGTTTTCCAAAAAAGATACCAGGAGCGTATAAAATATTCATTGTCGCAGCTTAACAACAATTTTGATTTTACAAAAGACGAATCATTTACCTATAACCGCGAAAAATTACCTTATGCAGCATCTGAAGCTGATTTAAATACCGACTGGACAAAGCGTGTTAAATATGATATGCTGAATTTAATGATAGCAAGTAATGACCTTGCTAAAAATAAGGAAACATTAAAAAAACGCTATGATACGCTGTTAACACAAACCAATCAGCTGGAAGCTAACGACGTTTTCCAGATATTTATGGATGCTGTTACCGAGGCTGTTGACCCGCATACTAACTATTTTACCCCCCACAACGCGGCTAATTTTAAAATGGAAATGACCCGCCAACTGGAGGGAATAGGAGCCACGCTACAATCTAAAAATGAATATACAACTATTCAAACTTTGGTACCCGGCGGCCCGGCCGACAAAAGCCACCAGGTAAATGTAGGCGATAAAATAATTGGTGTAGCGCAGGGCAAGGATGGCGAATTCCAGGATATTATTGGGTGGCGCATAGATAATGCCATTAAACTAATACGTGGCACAAAAGGTACATTGGTACGTCTTAAGCTAATTCCACAGGGAAAAACCGCAGGTGATAAACCTGTGATTGTTGATATTGTACGCGAGAAAATTGTGCTACAGGATCAGTTGGCAAAAGAAGAAATACGCACTTATAATAAAAACGGCAAAACCTTAAAAATAGGAATTATCAATGTGCCGGCTTTTTATAGTGATAATGATAATACCGGCCATAGCACCACCCGTGATGTTAAATTATTAATAGACACCCTGAAAGCAAAAGGCGTAAACGGTATTGTGATGGATTTGCGCGAGGATGGCGGTGGCTCATTGGCTGAAGCGATTTCTCTTTCGGGCTTATTTATTAAAACCGGTCCGGTTGTGCAGGTACGTGATACCCGCGACCAGATAGAAATGGATAACGACGATGATCCGTCTGTTGCTTACAGCGGCCCAATGGCTATATTGGTTGACCGTTTCAGCGCTTCCGCATCCGAAATTTTTTCAGGTGCTATGCAGGATTATGGCCGCGCCCTGATCATTGGTACCCAAACCTACGGTAAAGGTTCTGTACAAACCCAAATTGATTTGGATAAGATCATCAGCTCTTCTATAACCGACAAAATATCTTCGGCTATAGGCGGTCAAAAAAAGCCTGTTAATACAGGCAGCGAAAGCACTTATGGCCAGTTGAATTTAACGATCGCGAAATTTTATCGCATAACAGGTAACTCAACACAACACAGGGGAGTTATACCTGATATTAAATTCCCGTCGGTAATACCATTGGATAAATACGGCGAAGATACCGAGCCATCTGCTATGCCTTTTGATATGATCGCTAAAAGCACTTATACCAAAGTTGGTGACTTTACAACCGCGTTGCCCGAGCTTACAAAACTACACGAACAACGTATGAACGCCGATGCCAGCTATAAATACCTGTTACAGGATATTGCTGATTATAAAAAGAGCGAAAACGAAAAAACAGTTACGTTAAATGAAGATAAGCTGAAAAAGCAACGCGAAGCTGATGAAGCAAAAACTTTTGAACGTGATAATCTTCGCCGCGTGGCTTTGGGTTTACCTGCGTTAAAGAAAGGTGATCCAAAACCTAAACATGAAGACCTTGACTTTTTAAAATTTGAGGCAGGACAAATCTTAGTAGATTATATTAATCTTGATAACAAGATCACTAAGATCAATCCCCTTAAAATAATGAATTAAGATATTAATGGCATAAACGAAAAAGTCCCGGTTAACCGGGACTTTTTCGTTTAAAACCAATTCTGTTTATTAAGGTTATGTTATCATGGCTAAACAACCCTTGCTTGAATTTACCGATAGTGGCATTTACTGTGCAAAAGGAAAGTTTTATATCGACCCATGGAAACCCGTTGACGACGCGGTAATTACCCACGCTCATGCAGATCATGCTTATTGGGGGCATAAACACTACCTCGCTCATTATTTATCGAGAGAGGTGTTATTATACCGCCTGGGTGATATCAATTTGCAAACTGTTGAGTATGGGGAAACAATTAATAAAAATGGAGTCAAGATATCTTTATACCCCGCCGGGCATGTAATAGGCTCCGCACAAATACGGGTGGAATATCAGGGGGAAGTTTGGGTAGTTTCCGGCGATTATAAAACCGAGGATGATGGCATATCCACACCTTTTGAACCTGTAAAATGCCATAGCTTTATATCTGAGTGTACCTTTGGCATGCCGGTATACCAATGGAAGCCACAGCCGCAAATATTTAATGATGTAAATAACTGGTGGCGCAATAATGTTGAAGCAGGTGTGGCGACAGTAATTGTGGGTTATTCTTTAGGGAAAGCACAGCGAATACTGCAAAATCTTGATCTGTCTATCGGCAAAGTATATACGCACGGAGTTATTGAAAATACTAACGAAGCACTAAGGCGAAATGGTGTAATATTAAATCCCACCGAACGAATAACATTTGATACGCCACGCGAAGAAATAAGGAAAGGTTTAGTAATCGCGCCGCCATCATCTGTAGGCACGCCATGGATGCGGAAGTTTATGCCATATAGTTTTGGATATTGTTCCGGTTGGATGGCTATACGTGGCGCCAAACGCCGGCGTGCTGCTGATCGTGGGTTTGTATTATCCGACCATGCTGATTGGGACGGATTGATCGGTGCTATTGATGCTACCGGTTGCGAGCAGGTTTATTTAACCCACGGCTACACCGCATCGTTTTCAAGATATTTAAGAGAAATAGGTTTTGATGCGCATGAGGTACATACGCTTTATGGCGACGATGAATCGATAGATACTGTTCCATCAGAGACCCCTGTTGAGGAAGATGGAGGTATTACCATATGAAAGCTTTCGCTCAACTTTTCCTCTCGCTCGACGAAACCAACAAAACCAATGAAAAGGTTAGGGTTTTAAAAGAGTATTTCAATAGTGTACCCGATACAGATAAAATGAATATGCTGGCGCTGTTTACCGGGCGCAAACCTAAACGGCCAATCAACTCAACCCTTATTCGTACATGGGCAATGGAGGTGTCAAATATCCCGGCATGGTTGTTTGAAGAGAGCTACCATGTTGTTGGCGATTTGGCCGAAACGATGGCCCTGTTAATGGACGATAACACCACCGGCAGCAACAAAACATTAACCGAGTGGATAGCCGAAATAAACGATATCGCCAAAAAAACCGAAGAGGAAAAAAAGGAATGGCTATTAGCTTCATGGGCCATGCTGGACAACCAGGAACGATTTGTTTTTAATAAGCTGTTAACCGGCAGCTTCCGTGTAGGTGTTTCGCAAAATTTAGTGATCAAAGCGCTGGCAGATATTTCTGATATTGAAGCTGCCACCTTAACACATCGTATTATGGGTAGTTGGATGCCTGATACCTATACTTACGAACAGTTAATTGAAGAGCAGGATGCTGCAGCTAATATATCGCGGCCATACCCGTTTTTCCTTGCTTATCCTATACAAGAGACCTCTGAAAAACAAAAATCAGCAGAAGACCTGGAAACAGCTTTAGGCGATGCTAAGGATTGGCAAGCCGAATGGAAATGGGATGGGATACGCGCGCAAATGATAAAACGTGGTGGCGAGATATTTATCTGGAGCAGAGGCGAAGATTTGGCAACGGATAAATTCCCGGAATTGCACTCGTTTCTGAACGCATTGCCCGATGGTACTGTATTAGATGGCGAAATATTAAGCTTTCAAAACGGATTGCCTATGTCGTTCAATATTTTGCAAACCCGTATTGGCCGCAAAAACCTGAGTAAAAAAATACTGGAAGAAAGCCCGGTAGCGGTTATTGCATATGATTGCCTGGAATATGATGGCGAGGATATCAGGTATAAAACGCAATCAGAAAGAAGAGAGCTATTAGAGGGGTTGCAAGCGGTCACCCAATATCCCGAAGTGTTTCGCATATCAGCGTTAATTCAGTTTAATAATTGGGACGACTTAGCCATTATACGCGGTCAATCGCGCGCTATGGTAGCAGAGGGTATTATGCTGAAACGTAAAAGCGCCCACTACCAGGTTGGCCGCCGGCGCGGTGATTGGTGGAAATGGAAGATAGACCCGTTATCTGTTGATGCTGTTATGATATATGCGCAAAAAGGCCATGGCCGTCGCGCTGATTTATATACCGATTATACATTTGCGGTTTGGGATGGAGATAAGTTGGTGCCATTTGCCAAAGCTTATTCAGGTTTAACCGATGCCGAGATCAATAAAGTTGATTATTTCATCAAGCGCAATACATTAGAAAAATTTGGCCCTGTGCGCACGGTAAAGCCCGAGTTAGTTTTTGAAATAGGTTTCGAAGGTATTAACAAATCTACCCGGCATAAATCTGGCATTGCCTTACGTTTCCCCCGCATATTACGGTGGCGGCATGATAAACCAAAAGAGGAAGCAGACACGATTGAAAGTTTAAGGGCTTTGTTAGGGGAATGATTGTCGCCTCGGTTAGGGTAGCCACGATGTGGCAAGAATCAACTTATCAAATATTTTCTACAAACAGGTAGCCACTAACGTGGCATTGCGCAGAATTACTATTTATAAAATCATACAGCTGTCTATTGAATATTATAAACGTCAAACAATTATGTCCTATAGGAAAATGACATCAATTAAAAAACAAACAGTGCCCCTGAAAACCTAATTTTCCAAATATTAAGTTTTATCTGTTTTTTGGTCTCTGTCCCTTTGGCTATAATGAAACACAAGTTTATAACACTTTTATATCTTCATTGCTCTTGGCGATGTGTAATAAACATTCACTAAAGAAGTTCTGCCTTTATGTTAAATTCAATTTTAAACTTGTGTATTCACAAAGTAGCTTTTGGAGGATTGGGTGGCGAAAAATTCATTTCCGGGTTGTTAACTTAATGTTATGCCACGTTAGTGGCTACCTGTTTGTAGAAAAAATCAGACCAATGGATTTGACCCATAGGGTCTACCCTTTAGCAGCCGCGCATGAACGTGTCAGAATAATTTATTTGTCCTACATTTACCCTTATGTCAAACACCTATACCCAACTTTATATTCATTGTGTATTTGCTGTTAAATACCGTGCGGCAGTGATTAAACCTGAATGGTCCGAACGCTTACATAAGTACATTACCGGCATTGTTCAAAACAACGGGCATAAACTTTTGGCAATTAATTCCATGCCCGATCACTTACATTTATTTATTGGCCTTAATCCAAATCAATCCATATCCGAAATTATGAGATTGGTAAAAGGTGATAGTTCAGAATTTATTAACAAGCAGGCACTAACAGAAAGAAAATTCCATTGGCAGAATGGTTATGGCGCATTTAGTAATAGTCGATCACAAATTGATAGTGTTGTTAAATACATCATTAATCAACAAGAACATCATAGCAAGAAAACATTTATAGAAGAGTATATTGAACTCTTAAAAAATTACGCTGTTGAATTCGATGAAAAATATATTTTCAAAGATTTGGAGGACTAAAATTTGTATATCCATACTTATTATACCGTTTTAGTCAACTTATTTTAAAAACACTAAACTTCACGCCTTATATTTGCGCTGCAACAGCATACCGGTACAATGACAACTAAAAAAGGCTTTACTACTACATTATTACATTCCGACCGTTTAAAAAAACCTGAACATGGTGCTTTACATAAACCCATTCACACATCAGTGACCTTTGGTTACGACGACGTGCAGGACCTGGTAAATGTATTTCAAAATAAAGCCAGCGGGTTTGCGTATTCGCGGCAGGGTAACCCTACCGTTAGTGCTTTGGAACATAAAGTGACGCAAATGGAGAACGGCTTTGCTACTGTTTGTTTTGCTACCGGCATGGCTGCTATATCTTCTTCAATTATTGCTTTAATTAAACATACTGACCATATTTTAGCCAGCTCATATCTATTTGGCAATACACGCAGTATTTTCCAATCGTTTATTGATATGGGGCTTGATGTAACTTTTACAGATGCTACTTCGGTTGAAAATATCAAGACAGAACTTAAAACAAATACAAAGCTTGTTTTTGTAGAGACCATAGCTAACCCGGCTACGCAAATTGCGGAACTGGAAGCGATAGGCAACTTATGCGAAGAAAAAGGAATAATATTTATGGTGGATAATACCATGACGACACCTTATTTATTTAAGCCGGTAAATGTAAAAGCAAGCCTGGTTATTAATTCATTAACCAAATACATTGGCGGCCACGGCAATGCCTTAGGTGGCAGTGTTACCGATACAGGTTTGTTCAATTGGACAAACTTCCCTAATATTTATGAAGGCTTTAAAAAACAAGTAAAGCCCGAAAACTTAGGCGTAACACAAATACGTAAAAAAGGGCTACGCGATGCCGGTGGCACATTAGCACCGGAAGCAGCACATTCTATTTCGGTAGGATCAGAAACCCTGGCATTGCGCATGGACAGAGCCTGCAGCAATGCTATGGAGTTGGCTGAATTTTTTGGATCGCATGCTAAAATTAAGAAAGTATTCTACCCCGGATTAGTTGATCATCCTCAACACAAAACTGCCGAAAAGCTATTCAGGAATTTTGGTAGCCTGATGAGCATTGAGTTGGATGAAAGCGTTGATTGCTTTACCTTTTTAAATAAACTGGAACTGGTTGTAAAGTCAAGCAACCTTGGCGATACACGTACCTTAGCCATCCCGGTTGCTCATACCATCTTCAACGAATTAGGTGCCGAAAAACGCGCCGAAATGGGCATATCTGATAATATGATTAGGCTTTCAATTGGCATTGAGGATATTGAGGATTTATTAGCTGATTTTAGCGGAGCGTTGAAATAACCAGGAGAATTAATAACATCAAAATTCACTCATTTTTTCACTGCTTTCCGGTTGATACCACTTATTGTTTATAAAGTAATAAGTTTCCTTACCTAAGAACACTATAGGGTAATTTCCGCTAATTTTTTGTTTCTTACCACCTTTTGGCACTATATAATAATTATGTATGCTTTCCTTAATGCTATAAAATACATCTTTTTTATTGTCGAAACTCAATACAGTTTCATTGTTGTAATTATAACTGATTTCAGGATTGGGTTTTGAAATTACGTTATCATGTATACTAACATTTAACCTGTAATTATTATCATTACTGCCATTGAGAACGAGTTTGATGTGGTAGTTGTCTTTTTCGTCCCCTGCATCAAAACTGCTATGATTCAAAACATGTATAGCTACGCATAGCTTATTATGCGATACACATACAATTAAGGTATTTCCCAATCCTATATTTGACCCGCCTCTAACTGCATAAGTCAATTCAATAAAATTCTTATTTAAGATTCGGATTTCGGGAAAAACACCCCAAAAATCAGGTATGCTTATTTTACTTTCTAAACAAGTTATGGTTAATACCTTACCTACGTAGTCGGGCGTTATCGTCACCTTTTCATTTTTGCCATCGAGCGATATTATCTTAAATGTTTTAGTATCTTTTTTCGTGTCTTTCGCTTCGGCAGTTTTTAAGTCGTCTTGTGCGATTGCAGAATTAAGGAAGAGATTGGAAATCAAATACACGATTAAAATGAAAAATCTTTTCATGAATTGCAATTTAGAAAATGATGTTCTTGAAGATGTCTAAAATTGTCTTCGCAAATAAATATAGTCACAAATAAATCCAAAATTGAAAATTCGATATCCGAAATCAGGAACGCGTATCATTCCCATTATAAATGCTTAGGTAGCTTTCATAGCGGCATAATTGAATTTCACCGCATTCAACCGCTTTTAGTACGGCGCAGCCGGGTTCATTGATATGGCGGCAGTTATTGAATTTACAGTATTGCATTCTTGAACGCATTTCGGGGAAGAAACGGCCAAGCTCATCTTTTTCAATATCTATTATGCCTAATTCGCGTATTCCCGGCGTATCAATAATAAAACCACCTTGTGGCAATTCAAACATTTCGGCAAAGGTGGTGGTGTGCATGCCCTTATCGCTCCATTCAGATACTTCGCGGTGCGCAGTTCTAATTTAGGTAGCAACACGTTGATCATACTTGACTTACCAACGCCGGAGTGCCCGGAAAATAAGGTTACCTTATCTTTTAATAAAGCTTGTATTTGGTCAATGTTAGTTCCTTCGGTTGCGGATACTTCATAACATGGATAGCCAATGTTTTCATAAATGGCTTTATAGTCCGCCAATATTTCCAGGCCCTCGCCACTGAACAGGTCGAGTTTATTAAATATCAATTTAGCGGGAATATCATAAGCTTCGGCAGTAACTAAAAAACGGTCAATAAAACCTAATGAAGTGCGGGGCGAAGCAAGGGTAACTATCAGCATAGCTTGGTCCAAATTGGCGGCAATGATCTGCGCCTGCTTGCTCAGATTGATAGACTTACGAATGATGTAATTTTTCCGGACATGCAGGTTTGTGATAACAGCGGTACCCTGCTCTGGCTCCATTTCAAAATCAACCACATCGCCTACAGCAAGCGGATTAGTCGTTGTGATGCCCTTGATACGAAACTTACCTTTAATACGGCAGTCAAATTTTTGACCGTCGGACGTTTGTACCTGGTACCAGCTTCCTGTTGATTTGGTGATTAATCCCTGCATTAAGATGTAAAGGTATCAAAATGTTGTTACAGCTTAGTAAAACCACACTATTGCTTTTTTTATTTAATAGCGCCGTAAAAGATATTTGCTAATTTTATGATTCATGAATTTATCTATGTTTTCTACGTCTTATTTAAAAAAATTAAAGATTTACCTGGTAGCTGCTATCGTTATATTTTTTTTATCATCTTGTAAAAAAACTTCTCAAATACCAGGTACTAATCCGAAAAAAAAACCTGTAACTTATGTGTATGTTGTTGGAGATACGTATACATCTAAAGACGTTTCGGTAGCTACATATTGGAAAAATAGCGTTAGTCACTTGTTAGTAACAGACACAACAAAGTCTTCCCTTGCAAACGGAATAGCTATCAAAGATACTGATGTATATATCTGTGGTGCAATTAATGGTGTTGCAACTTATTGGAAAAACGGACTGCCTGTAAGCGTTGCAAACAATGCTATAGCAACCGGAATTTTTATAAACGGATCGGATATTTATTTGATTGGAGAAACGTTTCTTAATGGGCATGATGTGGCTACTCTTTGGAAAAATGGAATTGCTACTATTTTACCCGATGCATCACCAATGTCTAACGCATCCTCAATTTTTGTAAATGGGAATGATGTTTACATTGCAGGGTTATCTGAGCCAACATTTGGTGATCCTTATTTGGTTTATTGGAAAAATGGAGTAGAAAGTCAGGTATCACATTCTGAAAGTCAACCATCAACAATTTCGATAGCTGTAAATGGATCAGATCTTTATCTTACAGGTTCATCAAGCTATGGTAATAGTGCAATAACACAGGCAACTTATTGGAAAAATGGCGTGCCCACCATTCTTTATAATTCAGTTCTAAATGGTGTAGCAAGCGCGAATGTTATATCAATTAAAGATGGCAATATATACATTGCAGGATCCTCAAATAACAAAGCTGCGTATTGGATAAATGGCATTGAACATGACCTTACCTCTTCATCATTAGAATATATAACTACTGGCCTAGCTCTTAGCGGGACTGATATTTATACTGCAGGCTATTCCGTAAATAATAATTTGTTAAACGCTATATACTGGAAAAACGACACAATGATCGTTCTTTCTACTCGTTTATCATACGCAAATGGTATAAGTATTGTTCAATTTTAATCCTAAAAAGTATTGTTAGCGTAATCAATTTGAAAAATAAAATGAATTACACTTGCTTATTCAAATAATATCTACTTACTTTACCGACATTATATATGATTATTAACTCAACCATAACAACAACTACAACAACCACCGGCAAGAGCACCGGAGGAAAGTAGCCGTTATGGTATAAAATATACAAACCAAACAAGCGCCTTCCTCCAAACGGGGAAGGCGCTTTTGTTTTAACGCATTATGAAGATTTTAAAATTTGGCGGCACATCTGTAGGATCAATTGAAAGTATCAGCACTTTAATAAACATTTTAAGGGATGAAGCAGGTGCCGAAAAACCGGTGGTGGTATTATCTGCCATGAGTGGGGTAACCAACTTGCTATTGGCAATGGCAGAAGGTGCTGCAAAAGGCAACGAGTTTACCGCCCGGTTAGCCGATTTGGAAAGGCGCCATTTCGATGTGGTAAAAAGCCTGCTATCTATCCAGTTGCAAAACCCGGCTTTTACACGGTTAAAAATTCACTTTAACCAATTGGAGGACTTATTGCAAGGCGTATTAACCCTGCGTGAGCTCACCCCTAAAACACGCGACCTGGTATTAAGCTATGGCGAGCGATGCTCCACTTTAATGATCAGCAAAATTGCCGCGCAATATTTCCCGGAGGCTTTATTTGTTGATGCATCAGAGCTGATAAAAACTGATAGCTTTTTCGGGCAGGCAAAAGTGAATACAGAATTAACTGAGATGCTGATACGGGGTTTCCAAAAAGAGAATGCAGGTAAAATGCTCTTTGTTACCGGGTTTATTGCCGGCAATGATGAAGGACAAATAACCACTTTAGGTCGCGGCGGAAGTGACTATACCGCGGCAATATTTGGCTCGGCGCTTAACGCATCTGAAATACAAATATGGACCGATGTTAACGGCATGATGACAGCCGATCCACGAATGGTTAAAAAGGCTTTTTCATTAGAAGAACTAACTTATACTGAAGCCATGGAGCTATCGTACTTCGGGGCAAAAGTTATTTATCCGCCAACCATGATCCCGGCGTTTTTGAAAAAGATTCCTATTGTTATCAAAAATACCTTTGAACCGCAGTTTGCAGGTACAGTTATCCAGCACCATTGTAAGCCATCCAACCTGCCTATAAAAGGAATTTCTTCCATTAACAATATCAGTGTTTTAAATGTGGAAGGCAGCGGTATGGTAGGTAAATCCGGCTTTAGCGGAAGGCTGTTTAGTTTGCTGGCACGCGAACAGATCAATGTAATATTGATTACTCAATCATCATCCGAGCATAGCATCACCTTTGCCGTACAACCCGGCGATACCGAACGTGCAAGGCAGGCCATTGCCCAGGAGTTTGAGCTGGAATTATTAGCCAAAAAACTGGAACCGGTAATGATTGAGCAAAACCTGGCCATTTTAGCCGTGGTAGGTGAGAATATGAAAGAAACTCCGGGTATATCCGGCAAGTTGTTTCATTCATTGGGCCGTAACGGGGTTAATGTACGTGCCATTGCGCAGGGATCATCAGAATATAATATCTCGGTTGTTATATCCTCAAACGACCTGGCGAAAGCTTTAAACGCGGTACACGATGCCTTTTTTATCCAGCTTACCAAAACGCTGTATGCCTTTTGTTTGGGCACCGGCAATATTGGCAAAACGCTGTTTAAACAATTAAATGCCCATGCCGGCTTTTTGCATGATAACAACGGCATACAAGTAAAAATTGCAGGTATAAGCAATACCCGTAAAATGATATTTAATGAGGATGGCATTAGCCTGGACAACTGGGAAAGCGAATTACAGGAAGCTAACGAACAAGCAGATCTGTCCGAGTTTATTGCCCGCATGAAAAGCATGAACCTACCAAATTGTGTTTTTATTGATAATACCGCCAGCCCTAAACCGATTGCTTTTTACGAAGAAGTATTTAAGTCGACCATCTCTGTGGTTACCTGTAATAAAATAGGTAATTCGGGTAGTTATGCGCAGTATAAAACATTTAGGGATACCGCGCGACTGCATGGCGTTGATTTTTTCTACGAAACAAATGTAGGGGCAGGTTTACCCATCATCCGTACGCTAAAAGACTTGATGAACAGCGGCGACAGGATACAAAGGATTGAAGCGATATTATCAGGAACCATCTCGTTTATCTTTAACAATTTTAAAGGTGATGCTAATTTTCATGACGTGGTAAAACTGGCCCAGGAAAAAGGCTATACTGAACCCGACCCACGCGATGATTTGCGCGGCACCGATTTTATGCGCAAAATTTTGATCCTTGCCCGTGATAGCGGTTATGCTTTAGAGGCTGCCGACGTGGAGATACAGAATATGCTGCCAAAAGCCTGTTTGGTTGCTGAATCTGTAGATGATTTTTACGCTGCATTAAAGGCAGAGGATGCCTACTTTACTGATTTGAAAAATAAAGCGCAGGCAGAAGGTAAGGCGTTACGCTACATCGGAAAATTAGAAAACGGAAAGGCTGCAATAACTTTACAAATGGTAGATGAAAGCCACCCGTTTTATACTTTATCCGGAAGTGATAATATCATATCGTTTACTACCGACAGATATAAAGAACGCCCGTTGGTTGTTAAAGGTCCCGGCGCAGGTGCCGAGGTAACCGCAGCAGGTGTATTTGCAGATTTAATAAACGTGGGAAACCCCCTAACCCCCTGAAGGGAGAACAATAGTTCGATATTTATATGAAAGAGAATAACATAAAGGAATTAAAAACATCTCCCCCTTTAGGGGGCGGGGGGGGCGACAGCATCCATGTATTTGCCCCGGCAACTGTAGCCAATGTAGTTTGCGGGTTTGATGTTTTAGGCTTCGCGGTGAATGAGCCGGGGGATGAAGTGATTATGCGGGTTACGAATAAGCCCGGCATCACCATCAGCAAAATTACCGGCGATGATGGCCGCCTGCCACTTGACCCTGCCAAAAATACGGTAAGCGTTAGTGTAAAGCATTATTTGGAAAGCGTTGGCAGAACCGATTTAGGATTAGATATTGAGCTGCATAAAAAAATGCCGATTGGCAGCGGATTGGGTTCAAGCTCGGCCAGTACGGTTGCAGGGTTATTTGCTGCTAAAACTTTATTAGGAGATAATAGCGACCCGATAAATCAACTACCTTTTGCCATGAAAGGTGAGGAATTGGCATGTGGACATGGACATGCGGACAATGTTGCACCGGCGTTATTTGGTGGTTTTGTGTTGATACGCAGTTATGAGCCGTTAGATGTAATAAGATTACCGTATCCACCGGGATTGTATTGCGCTATTGTATTCCCGGATGTTGATGTACCTACCCGGGAGGCGCGGCAAATTATCCGCAACAAAATATTAATGAAAGATGCGGTTACGCAATGGGGAAATATCGCAGGCCTGGTAAGTGGTTTATTTATGCAGGATATTGATTTAATTGGTCGTAGTATGCAGGATATTTTGGTTGAACCCGTACGCTCCATGCTGATCCCGGATTTTTATAAAATGCGCGAAATTGCGATGAATTTAGGCGCGGTAAGCTTTGGTATTTCCGGATCGGGGCCATCGGTTTTTGCATTTGCAAGAGATGAGGAAACAGCCAAGCTGATCACTCAAAAACTACAGCAGCATTTAACAGGCATTCAAATTGGATCGAATGCTTATGTATCAACTATTAATGATAAAGGGCCGAAAATTTTAGGATAAATAACCAAAAAGACCGTCATTGCGAGGAACGAAGCAATCTCTACACGACAGGCATTGTGTACATTGATTTGCATATGCAGGGATTGCTTCGTTCCTCGCAATGACGACAAGAAAAGAAAATGAAATTATACAGTACCAATAATCCATCAACACAAGTAAGCTTTAAAGAAGCATTATTCAACAGCATGCCGCAGGATAAGGGGCTTTACATGCCTGTTGAAATTCCTCGGCTGGATGATAAATTTATCAATAATCTTGATAGTTACACCTTGCCGGAAATTGCGTTTCATGTAGCTAAAAACTTATTAGGCGATGATATTCTCGAAGTTGATTTGAAAGCTATTATTTATGACGCCATTAACTTTTATGCGCCGATAGTTGAACTGGAAGAAAACGTTTATGTACTGGAGCTTTTTCATGGGCCGTCATTAGCTTTTAAAGATTTTGGTGCGCGCTTTATGAGCCGGGTAATGAGCTACTTTTTAAAAGAAGGTGAAAAACAATTAGATATACTGGTAGCAACATCCGGCGATACGGGCGGTGCTGTGGCCTTGGGTTTTTTAGGAGTACGTAATACCCGTGTCACCATATTATATCCTAAAGGCAAAGTAAGCGATATACAGGAACTGCAATTAACAACAAACGGTCAAAACATTCGCGCTATTGAAATTGACGGTACTTTTGATGATTGCCAGGCGCTGGTGAAACAAGCTTTTACTGATACAGAATTGAATAAACAATTCCGTTTAACATCGGCCAATTCTATCAACATCGCCCGGTTAATACCGCAGACCTTTTATTACTTTAACGCTTACGCACAAGCTTTAAAAGAAGGCAAAACTAAGATAGCGTTTTCAGTACCCAGCGGCAACTTCGGCAATTTGGGGGCAGGTTTATTAGCCTGGAAAATGGGCTTGCCGGTTGAACATTTTATTGCCGCTACTAATGCCAATGATACCGTCCCTCAGTTTTTAAATGGCGCCAAATATCAACCAAAGCCGTCCGTTGCCACCCTATCCAACGCTATGGATGTTGGCGACCCAAGCAACTGGGTGCGTATTGCTGATATGTTTAAAGATAGCATGGATGAGTTAAAAAACCTGGTTACCGGTTTTAGTTACGACGATGAGCAGACCCTAAAAGCTGTTGAATGGGTTTATGATGATTATAAATATGTGGTTTGCCCGCATACCGCCATTGCATGGCAGGCATTAAAGGACTGGCAGCAGGATAACCATGCAGACGTCACCGGCATATTCCTGTCAACCGCGCACCCGTGTAAGTTCCCTGATATATTTCCGGATAGGATTGCCAAACAAATACCCGTTCCGGAGAAGGTAGCATCATTAAAAAATAAACCCAAACTGGCCGCACATCTGGATAAGAATTTCGAACATTTTAAGGCGTATTTGTTAAAGAACGGATAACGGAAATTTATTTACCTTTCGGCAATATTTTAAACTGATAATGGAAGCAGAATATTATGTACTGGAAGGCGGTGAAAAAGCCGGGCCTTTTACTTATAGTGAATTGGCAGAACGTGGAATAGATATTGATACACAGGTTTTAACACCATTGTCAGATACCTGGCAAAGCGCTTCATACGTTCATGAATTTAGCGAATATTTTGAGGCTAATGGTTATTACTTCCCAACCGAAGGGAACCTTGCCGGTGCTGCCTGGCGCATATTGGCTTTTGTGTTAGACTATATGGCAATTTCACTTATCGCGGGGTTTATTGAGGCAGAAACGGGATGGATAAAATTGCCCAAGACTATAACTATGGATATGGCAATGGCCGGGCAATTACCAAGAGGAATTATGGTTATACTGTTTATCTTGTTTGCTGCCGTTTATATATTATACCATTCCGCGTTTGAAGCAAGTGGGTTGCGTGCAACCATTGGCCAAAGAATTTGCGGGTTAAAGGTTGTTGATGAAGATGGCCGCCGTATTCATTTTATAAGGGCCATATTTCGCAATATCGGCGGCATATTATCCTGTATGCTTTATTGCCTGCCTTTTTTAACCCTGTTTTTTAGTGAGCGCAAACAAACCTGGTACGAACGTTTGGCAAAAACGTATATGATAAGGGTTGAATAAGTCAAAAGTCCTTAGTCTTGAGTCAGATAGTTTACTATCTGACTCAAGACTAAGGACTTTTAACTCTGGATTAACAACTATCTTCTAATAGCGGTGCACTTTAAAATCTGACATGCCACCATTCATGCGGATGTAGATCTTGTTTTTTGCAGCTGCAAAGTTTGCTGTTTCGTAAGTGTTATCGCCTTTTTTGGCGAATCCATCAAAACTATTGTTTGATAAACCTGAATCTGTAGTGATACGGCAAGCAGCATTTTGCGGAATACTAATTGTGGTGGCTGATACACCTGTTGATACCTGTACATTAGTTGTAGCCAGCGGCTGGCCTAATTTAATATCAAATGATGCAGCTCCCCCTTTTAATTTTAATGTTCTTACCTTAAATTTTGACAGGTCGAAATTTAAGCTTGTTGCCCCTGTTTCTACATTAATTTCCCATTCAGGATTTGGGTTCAGTTTAAATGTTGCCGCGTTTGATTTATCCTTATCGCCCCAGCTAAAATTACGGCCGTTACTGTTTCTCATTTTAAAATCCAGTACATAAACTGAATCTTCATTATGGCGGGTAAAATCATATTTGCCAAAAAACTCTTTAGTATTAGCAGCAAATAGCTGGTTGGTAGTATCGCTTAAATTATATGTGGTACCGCCACCGCTGATATTAAGACGGGCAACTTTAGCAGCCGCATTAAACGGTTCGTTAAAAAAGCTATTGCCTTCAACTTTAACAACACCGCGACTCATTGTGCTATCGCTGTCATCATCGTCGTCATCATCATCTTTATCGTTATTGTAGTGCCATGTGCCAAAGCTATGACGCGGCCAAAAGCCATTACGGTTTTCAAAGTTGCCAAATACTAAGAAGGCAAAGCCTATTAACACTACTGCTATTTTTATAACAGTTGCCCATGGCGACCTGTTATGAGCGAAGATAAGGTTAACGCCACCTATTACAATGAATATTGGCCACAGGTAAATAAAGTTTACCCAATGAAAGTGTATGTATCCGTAGTTGTGCAGCAAAAATAATGCGCCTATCAGTACCAGTATCATTCCCGGTACAAGTCTGTCGTTTCTCATGATTATATAATTGTAGGGTTATCGTTTATGTTATCTTCTTCTTTTTTATCTGCAGCTTTATCAGCACCTGGTTTGTTCCAGTCATCATGGTCCCATGGTTGTTTTTTGCCGTGGGTAAGCATAAATACTAAACCAACAGCAATCAATATCAATGGCCAAAGCAGACTAAAGTCCCAGTCGGGAATAAAGTCAAACTGATCCAGCAGGAAAAACCCGCCAAGCATTATTAATATTGCTCCGGCAATAATTGTTCCGCTTGATTTGTGTTGAGGCGCGCTAATAAACGGATCGCCCGGATTGCCAAACGGAGTTGGGGGCACCTTGTAATCAACTGTCGGATCATTGAAGATGTAATTTTTTACAGGTAATACTATCCAAAGGATAATGTATATCATTAAGCCACCGCCTTTTAATATCAGCGTAGCCAAAAACAATATACGCACAACGGTTACATCAATACCAAAGTAATCTGCTAACCCTGCGCAAACACCGGCTATCATTTTGCGGTGTTGGTCTCTATAAAGTCGCTTTTCCATAATTTTAGTTTTTTTTAATATTATATCTGCCCTGGTGTTGGTTTAATTATTATTTCGTCAACATTTGCCCCGGGGCTCATTTTGTAAATGTTAACAATAGCTGATGCTATATCTTCAGGCGATACCATGGTATCTTTATCAACTTCCATCCCTTTCCATGAGTCGGTTAATGTCGACCCAGGTATAATGGCGGTTACCTTTATATTATGTTGCTGCATTTCAAGCCTCATCACTTTGTTGAGGCCTAATAATGCTGTTTTTGTTATACTGTATGTGCCTGCTTCGGCAATTGGGTTTAAGGCAGCTACCGAGCAGATATTAAAAATATGCCCGTGTTTTGCGGCTATCATTTTTTTACCAAAATAGCGGTACAAATGATAAGCAGGTGCCACATTGGTATTCATCATTTTTTCAAAGGCATCATCACTATCATCCAAAATGCTGGAGTAAGTGTACATGCCTAAATTGTTAATAATGATGGTAACAGCGCCCAGCTCTTTTTCGGTGCTTGCGGCAAACTGTAAAAGCTGTGCCTTATTGCTGCCATCGACAACCGCGGTAAACACTTTTATGGCCGGGTTAATTTGCAGCAGCTCGTTTTTAAAGCTTTGCAAATCATCCAAACTTCTTGAGCAAATAGCCAGGCTGATACCTTCTTTAGCAAATGCTATTGCTATTGAACGCCCCATTCCTTTAGTTGCACCGGTTATTATTGCGATTTCCATAGTATAAAAGTAGATATATTACCTAAAACTAATATACAGTATTCGGGGAACGCAGGGGAATTGTCGGTGAAATGGGAGATATTGATAGGGGAAACAGTTAACATTTCTTTAACGATTACTACTAATCACGTCAAACATAGTTTGGGTTAATTTGTCTCTTATTGGATTTACAATACTAATTAATAGTATTTTTAACCGCATTTAATACTTATTAATGTTTTACAGTTTAGGCAGATATATACTTTTATTACGTTTAAGTTTCCGCAGGCCCGAAAAATTCAGTGTTTACTGGACTGAAATTATGCGCGAGATGGTTTCCATCGGCTTAGGCTCATTAGGCATTATTGCTATTATATCGGTATTTATCGGCGCCGCGACTACCATACAGGTAGCCTTCCAGTTATCAAGCCCATTGGTGCCATTGAGCATTGCCGGCAGCATAGCGCGCGATTCGACCATCCTTGAATTTAGTCCTACTATTTCGGCACTGGTTTTAGCCGGCCGTGTAGGGTCAAGCATTGCCTCACAAATTGGCACCATGCGTGTTACCGAACAAATTGACGCTTTAGAAATAATGGGTGTAAACGCCCCGGGCTATTTGATATCGCCCAAAGTTATATCGGGCATGTCCATGTTTCCTTTATTGGTTATCGCATCTATTACTCTTGGTATTACGGGGGGATATATAGCGTGTTTGGTATCGGGAGGCGGCATAACTCCTGCCGACTATATTGCAGGGGTTACAAATAATTTCGACGGCTTAACAGTTAGGGTAGCCTTAGTTAAGGCAATAGTTTTTGGATTTATAATTACATCTATATGCGCTTACCAGGGTTTTTATACTTCCGGCGGAGCATTAGAAGTAGGACAGGCATCAACACGCGGTGTGGTTTATAGCTGCGTTATGGTTTTATTTGCCGATTTGGTAATAACCCGTTTGATGCTATGATCGAGATTAAAGACATTTATAAAACGTTTGGCGATAACGATGTGCTTAAAGGCATATCTGCAAAGTTTCAGCCCGGTAAAAATAATTTGATCATTGGCGGTTCCGGTTCCGGGAAAACTACGTTGCTAAAATGTATAGTTGGATTACATGAGCCCACGAAAGGCGATGTGATTTTCGATGATCAAAATTTTACGGATATGAATTTTGAGCAACGCGTACCTATCCGTACCCACATTGGCATGCTGTTTCAAAACTCGGCATTGTTTGATTCCATGACGGTTGAGCAAAACATTATGTTCCCGCTAAACTTGTTCACGACCATGAGCCATAGCGAGAAACTGGACCGGGCTAATTTTTGCCTGAAACGGGTAAACCTGGAAGGAAAAAATGCGCTGTTCCCGTCCGAGCTTTCGGGCGGTATGAAAAAAAGGGTTGGTATTGCCCGCGCTATATCCATGCAGCCAAAATACTTGTTTGTTGATGAGCCCAACTCGGGTCTCGATCCGCAAACATCTATCCTGATAGACGACCTGATTGCCGAGCTTACCGAAGAATACAAAATCACTACGGTAGTGGTTACGCACGATATGAACTCGGTAATGGGCATTGGCGATCATATTATGTTTTTACACCAGGGCAAAAAATGGTGGGAAGGTACCAACAAAGAAATTGCCCATACCGATAACAAAGAGCTAAACGACTTTGTATTCGCCAGTAAATTTATGCAAGCGGCTAAAGCTAAGTTGTAGATTGCAGTTGCCGGTGCACAGTTTGCAGTTTCTTTGAGCAGGCTATTGTTGGGTAATTACTATATTTGCACTCTTTAACTGCAAACTGATAACTGCCCACTGCAAACCAAATGATCCAACTTCTCACCCCAACACACTGGAAAGATTACGAGCTGATAGATTGCGGCGATTTTGAAAAACTGGAACGGTTTGGGAACGTCATTTTAATTCGCCCGGAACCGCAGGCGGTTTGGAGTAAGGCATTGCCTGCTTCCGAGTGGCAAAAGCTGCATCACATTAAATTTAAAGGCCGTTCCGTAACATCAGGCGAATGGGTAAAGAAAAATCCGGCTACGCCTGATCGCTGGTATATTGAATATAAAAATGCTGATGCTGCTATTAAGTTCCGACTGGCGTTAACCTCGTTTAAACACCTGGGTATTTTCCCGGAGCAAGCTGTTAACTGGGATTATATCTCCAAAAACATTAAAGGCTTTAAAACGGCCGAGCCAAAAGTATTGAATCTTTTTGCCTATACAGGTGGTGCTTCGCTTATTTCAAGGGCTGCCGGTGCTGATACTACCCACGTCGATTCCATTAAACAGGTGGTAACCTGGGGCAACGAAAACCAGGAGCTTTCGGGATTAACCGATATCCGCTGGGTAGTTGAGGATGCCTTGAAGTTTGTAAAACGCGAGGTAAAACGCGGCAAAAAGTATAACGGTATTATATTAGACCCTCCTGCTTACGGCCATGGACCCAACGGTGAAAAATGGAAACTAGAAGACCACATTAATGAAATGATGCAGGATGTTATCCAGCTATTAGATCCTGAAGAACATTTTTTGGTGCTGAATACTTATTCGCTGGGCTTCTCGGCAGTGATTATTGAGAACCTTATTAAAAGCGCTTTCCCCAAAGTTGAAAACCTGGAAATTGGGGAGCTTTACCTGCAAGCCACTGCCGGGCCAAAATTACCGTTAGGAGTGTTTGGAAAGTTTTATAAAAATAAACGATAAATAGTTTTTGCAATATTATCTTTACAACAATCTTTATTTTAATAGTTAAATAATATTGCCAGCAATCAATCCTCAAATATGAAATTAAAAACTACGCTTTTTTCTGTCTTAATTCTTTTATCATCCTTAGCGCTGTTCTCCTGCAGCCATAGCGATAAAAACGGAAAGGCAAAACCTACTGATGTAACTAAAAAAACGGATTCGACAGTTACCACCACTACTGTTGATACCATTACAACTAAAGTGGTTTACCCGCCGATAGACAAAAAGCTGTACGATTCGTTAATGAAACGTTTGGCATTTGGCGATACCACAGGCAAATGGCCTGTAAAAAATGCACCATATCCACTGCCGGGTGCAATATTGCCGTTTAAACGTGTGGTTGCTTTTTACGGTAACTTATACGCTAAAAAAATGGGTATCCTTGGCGAATTGCCGCCAAACGAAATGTTAGCCAAATTAAAGGGCGAGGTTAGGAACTGGCAAAAGGCTGATCCTAAAACCCCGGTACAACCCGCTTTACATTACATTGCTGTTGTAGCCAGCGGTGATAAAGGTAAGGATGGTAAATACCGTAACCGCATGCCGTTTAAACAGATAGACTCGGTTTTAAAATTAGCTAAAAAGGCAAATGCCATCGTGTTTTTAGATGTGCAGGTTGCATTGAGCAATATCCATACAGAATTGCCTTTGTTAGAAAAATACCTGGCTATGCCACAAGTACATTTTGGTATGGACCCTGAATTTTCTATGAAAGATGGTTCAAAACCGGGCAAAAAAATAGGTACATATGATGCTGATGATGTTAACTATGTATCAAACTATTTAACAAACCTGGTAAGGAAATATAACCTGCCTCCAAAAATTTTAATAGTTCACCGCTTTACTAAAAAGATGCTGACTAACTATAAAAACATTAAGCTGCATCCCGAAATTCAAATGGTTATAGATATGGATGGATGGGGCGAGCCTGATTTGAAAGAAGGTACTTACCGCTACTTCGTTCGCGAAGAACCGGTGCAGTTTACCGGCTTTAAATTATTCTACAAAAACGATATCAAGAAAGCGCCGCACCATATGTTAACGCCTGAAGAGGTATTAAAGAAAAGGCCAAATCCTATTTATATCCAATACCAATAGGGTTATAATATTATCATAACAGGGAAGGCCCGTTGCAATGCAACAGGGCCTTTTTTCGTTTATCAGAGATTGCTATACCTCATCAAACGTTCCTACGGAACGTTACAGATTGTATTAATAATTTATGCTACCGACCAGACGTCCCTACGGGACGAGTTATTATTTTCTATAGACATTTAATTACATTACCTACGTGCGGAACAATTAAATTAGCAAACCCGTCCCGTAGGGACGTCTGGTTGGTAGAAAATTCAGATGAGTTGATTTTACGTTCCGTAGGAACGTTTGGTGACAAGGCGATAATTGGAATTGAACCCTCCTGATAATCTTTTAACTTTTTCTCCTAATTTTACTTTATGAAAAAATCATTATTGCTGCTGCCGCTTTTGTTACTGTTTATCAGCCTATCCGCTTTTGATACCGCGCCAAAACAAATTGTACCGTCGAGTTTAGAAATTGGTACCGCTTTAAAGCAAGCGCTGGAACAAGGCACAACCAAAAGCGCCGATCAGCTTTCGGCCGTTAATGGTTTTTTTGGCAATGCTGCTGTTAAAATCGTATTTCCGCCGCAGGCGCAAAAAGCAGAAAGCACGCTGCGCAAACTGGGCATGAACCAGCTATGCGATAATGTTATCCTGTCGCTTAACCGCGCTGCCGAGGATGCTGCAAAGGAAGCAGCGCCTATATTTCTGAATGCTATTAAACAAATGTCGCTAACCGACGTGACTAACATTTTATTAGGTAGCCCGGATGCCACTACGCAATATTTTAAAAGGACCACCACTGCCGAACTTGCCGCTAAATTTAAACCGGTTATTCAAGCCAGTCTGAATAAAGTTGGCGCTACCAAATATTATGGCGATGCTGCAAATGCGTATAACAAAGTACCGTTTGTAAGTAAAATCAACCCGGATATAAGTGATTATGCCACCCAAAAGGCGATAGACGGCTTATTTATCGAGATAGCTATCGAAGAGCTGAACATTCGCCAAAACCTGGGTGCGCGCCCAACGCCTTTGTTGCAAAAGGTTTTCGCTTTCGCGGATAAGAATAAGAAGTTTTAGCTGATTAATGGAAGTTAATGGTAACGTTAACTTCATTTGCTTCTTTATTGATATTGCCAACCCATGAAGGGCCATTTTTTATCAATTCAATAGCTTTTTTATCGGTAGCGGCGTTAATCCCATTTTTAATTTTAAAATTGGTTAACGAACCATCGTTATTAACTATAAATGCGATCCTCACACTTCCCGGTTTGCCATTTGGTGAAGTAGCATCCGTACTTAAATATTTTTCGAAACTATCCCAGCCGGTTTTTGGATGAGCTTCTTTGGTGTCTTTACTTTTATCAGAATTCATTCCCGGCGACATACTCATCACTATGCTTTCGTCTAATGGGGTATCATCCGCTTGTTCAGCAGGTTTTTTAGTAACTGAAACAGTATCTATAACAGCCCTAATGTTGAATTTACGTTTGACTGGTTTGGTTACTGAGCTTAACTGGTTTTTTTTCGCAGCCTTAATAGCTGTCGAATCTGGTCCGGTAACAGGTGTAGTTACCGCGCTTTTATACCTGTAAACTGGTTGTTGCGCATATGCCGGCTGTTTTCCTGAAATAAAAAATCCACCAACAAAAACTACAATTATTGCAGCAGCCATAACAGCCAACATTTTCCACGGAAAAACGGCACTATTCATTTCTATTGATTTACGAAACTGGTTTATAAAAAAGGAATCGGACAACAAAATTAGATATTATTATTTGAAAATGAAATGGTTAATTTCAGGTTAAGGAGGAGTAGAGTAGTTTGCAGTTATCAGTGCGCAGTTGGCAAAATATCTAACTGTCAACTGCGCACTGATAACTGTCTGCCGGCCTAATGTTTCTTATGCACTTATTAAAATGACAAGTGGAGAGAATGTGGTTTTCTACCCGCCCAATATCCTTATCAATAAGGCAATTTGCCCGGCATGATAGATCTGGTGTTGAATGAAACCATAAACCAATTCTTCATAAGTGGTAGCAGGCTCATTTTCGCGTTCATCAATAATTGGCTCTTGCCAATGTTCTTCGGGGAAATCCTGTATGGTTTTTACCAGGTTTACGTTTACCAGTTTCAGGTCGTCTATCCAGGTTTTCCATTTGGTTTCGTCGGGCTCGCCGGGATGTGGCCAATTACCACTTAGCGGCAGGCTTGCCGGTTTTTCGTTGAGGCGGTCAATTACTTCTTCCGTCCAGCTTAACATATGCAGCATGATCTCCGCGATATTATGAGCACCACCACCCGGCTTTTCGTAAGCGGTTTCAAAAGTAAGCTTTGCTAAAATATCATATATGGGCGTGCCGTACCATGGCTGGCCCGAAAAAGTTTTTTCTAATTCTTGCTGGAGATTTTGAGAGATGCTCATAAACAAATCTAAGAACTTTGTCTGAACCACGCATGATCCATTGGATTTAAGGATTATCGCGATGTTGGCTATCGCAATCCATAAAATCCCTTAATCGTATAAATCCCGGTTCAGACAATCTTCCCCACCGCCACAGCGCAATTTATCCCATCAATAGCGGCCGAGATGATCCCACCAGCATATCCGGCTCCTTCGCCGCATGGGAATAGTCCTTTCACCTGTGGGTGTTGTAAAGATTCTTTATCGCGCGGCACCTTTACCGGCGATGAAGTGCGCGATTCTACACCAACTAAAATAGCCTCATTGGTGTAGTAGCCTTTCATTTTTTTACCAAAGGCGGGTAACGCTTTTCTTAACCGTTCATTTATCCAGTTGGGCAATACTTCTTTAAGCTCAATGCTTTTTACGCCGGGCAGGTAGGAGTTTTTTGGCAGATCGACCGATTGTTTATTATTTACGAAATCTATCATTCGTTGCGCGGGAGCTACTAAGCTGCCGCCACCTGCATTGAATGCCGCATGTTCTATCTGTTGCTGAAAGCGCAACATTTTAAAAGGATCGGCATTATCACCGACAACGTCCTCTAAATTGATTTGAACTACTGTTCCCGAGTTGGCGTAAGGATTGTTTCGTTTAGATGGGCTCCAGCCGTTTACCACAATTTCGTTAAATTCCGTTGCGCAGGGGGCAATGATGCCGCCGGGGCACATGCAAAAGGAGAATACGCCGCGATTATCTACCTGCTCAACCAAATTATAGTAAGATGGCGGCAGTTCCGGGTCGCGGATTTCGCAATGATATTGCGCCTGGTCTATTATTTCCTGCGGATGCTCAATGCGCACGCCCAATGCAAAAGGCTTGGCCTCAATTAATATGTTTTGGTAGCGCAGCATTTCAAATACATCGCGGGCGGAGTGGCCCGTGGCTAATATTACGGCATTGGCATTTATCTTGTCTCCATTTCCTAATTCAATGCCCTTAATGGCATCTAATTCAATTAGCAATGAAGTAACCTTGCTGTCGAAACGGATCTCACCACCGGCGTTTAAAATGGTTTCGCGGATAGCTTCAATAATTTGCGGCAATTTATTGGTGCCAATGTGAGGACGGGCATCTACCAAAATATCTGCCGATGCGCCGTGCGCTACAAATGTTTTTAAAACCGCGGTCACATCCCCGCGCTTGGTGCTGCGGGTATAAAGCTTACCGTCTGAATAAGTACCTGCGCCACCCTCGCCAAAGCAGTAGTTCGATTCGGGGTTTACCTGGCCTTGCTTATTGATATTTGCCAAGTCACGACGACGCTCTTTTACCGGTTTGCCGCGTTCTACTATGATAGGCTTTAAACCCAATTCAATGCATTGCAAGGCGGCAAACATACCCGCCGGACCAGCGCCGACAATGATTACCGGCTTGGCACTTTTTATTTCAGGATACTTAATTGTAAATGTTTCCGGATGATAAATTTCATCAACAAATACTTTCAATTGCATTCGGTAAACCACCTTACGGCCTCGCGCGTCTATGGAACGTTTGAGTATCTGTACTCCTGTAATTTTTGAGGGATTTATATTTAATGCAGATGCAGCCAGTTTTGTTAAAACCACTTCATCTTCCTGTTGCCCGGGCTGGCAAACAATTTCAATTTCTTTGATCATGGTGTGGTGCCCGGTTTTTATCCGGGATGGGACAAAGATAACGAGTTTACCAAACTCCTAGCCGTCGTGCCGAATTTATTTTGTCATGACGGATTTTTAGTAACAAAAAAGCCGCTCATCGCGGCTTTTCTAATTTTATTCTTCAACCATTTCACTATTCGGCTGCTCCACTTCGGGGACCTCGTGTTTGAAATAGTGTTTCTGAAAAATGAGTATCATAATTACGCCAACGGATATGGCGGCATCGGCAAGGTTAAACACCGGGCGGAAAAATATAAAGTCCTGCCCGCCCCAGCCAGGTACCCAGTTTGGAAATACGCCGGAAACCAGCGGGAAATAAAACATATCAACCACGCGGCCATGAAACAGCGGAGCGTAGTTATACATTACACCGTAAAAGGTAGAATCAATGATATTACCTAAGGCTCCGGCAAATATCAAAGCTACGTTCATAATGAGCCCGCGGTGATATTTATGTTTTATCAGGTAAACCAATCCGCCACCAATACCAATAACGGCAAAAATACGGAACAAGGTTAAAATGAGCTTGCCAAAGTCGCCGCCCAGTTCCATGCCAAACGCCATGCCGTTGTTTTCGGTATAATGCAACATGCCCCGATTGCCAAGGAAATGAATTTCCTCGCCAAAGAACATGTGGCTCCTAACCCAGGTTTTAATGGCCTGGTCAATAAGGATAATAAATGCAGCAGTTAAAAAAGGTTTGGTATAAACAGCCTTCATTTATTGCTTTAATTTTGCTTCCATTGTTAAAGTGGTATGCGGTACGGCACGTAAACGCTCTTTAGGTATCAGTTTACCTGTTTCGCGGCAAATACCGTAAGTTTTGTTTTCAATACGTACCAACGCAGCCTCCAATTGCTCAATAAACTTTTTTTGGCGTGCAGCTAACTGGTTAATTTGTTCTTTTTCCAACGTCGCAGATCCATCCTCTAAAGTTTTATAGGTTCCGGCAGTATCATCAGTTCCGTTTGCGTTTGGCGAGCTTAAAGAAGTTGCTAAAGCATTTAATTCTTCTTTGGCACTTCTTAATTTATCTAATAGTAAATCTTTAAATTCTTTTAGTTCGGTATCGCTATACCTGGTTTTTTCAGTTTCTACTTTCATTTATATTTTATTGATATCAATTAAAATTTCGTTATCGTCAATGCTGGTGGTTTCACCTGTGCTTAAATTGCTATCCAACAACAGGTTATCCGCCAAAATTTCGGCGCAAATATAGGATAAATTATTATTTACAGCTTCGGCTAAAAAAGGTCTGTCAGACACGACTACCTTTATCTTATCAGTTACCTCAAATCCTTTTGTTTTACGCAGGTTTTGTATCCTGTTTATCAACTCACGCGATATTCCCTCCAGTTTCAACTCGTTGGTTATCGTAACATCTAAAGCTACGGTTAGTTTGCCTAAATTTGCAACCTGCCATCCGGGAACATCTTCGGCTATGATTTCTACGTCAGATATCAGTATCGAGTATCGGGTATCAAGTATATTAATAGCACCTTCAGTTTCCAGTTTGGTAATATCATCCTGGCTAAAATTGGTAATAGCTTCGGCAACTATTTTCATATCCTTACCAACCTTTGCGCCTAATGCTTTAAAGTTTGGTTTTACCTTTTTCTTGATAAAGCCGGATGCATCTGTAATATACTCAATTCCTTTGATGTTGGTTTCTGATAAAATCAGATCCTTCACCAACTCAACCTGGTGCTTAAAGTTTTTGTCGAGTATCGGCAGCAATATTTTGCTTAATGGCTGGCGTACGTTGATGCCCACTTTTTTACGCAGCGATAACACCAACGACGATATATCCTGTGCCATTTGCATACGCTCTTCTAATGGCTTATTCACCAGATCTGCATGGTACGCAGGGTAATCTGCCAAATGCACTGATTCGCAGTTTTCCTTTTTGGTAACAGTGTTTAAGTCGCTGTATAACCTGTCCGCGAAGAACGGTGCTACCGGTGCCATCAATTTGGCAATGGTAATTAAGCAGGTATAAAGTGTTTGGTAAGCCGATATCTTATCATCGCTGTTATCTGATCTCCAAAAACGGCGGCGACTTAAACGGATATACCAGTTGCTGAACTGCTCGTCTACAAAATCCTGTATAGCGCGTGATGCTTTGGTCGGCTCGAAATCTGCATAGAAACCATCAACCTCTTTGCTCAACGTATTTAGTAAAGAAATTATCCACTGATCAATTTCCGGGCGTTTGTTTAGCTCAACTTCCTGTTCGCTATAATCGAATTTATCGATATTGGCATACAGCACAAAGAAGCTATAGGTATTGTATAAAGTACCAAAAAATTTACGGCGAACCTCGTCAATGCCTTCTTCGTTAAATTTCAGGTTATCCCATGGCGCGGCATTGCTGATCATGTACCAACGCGCGGCATCAGAGCCATAACGTTCAATGATATCAAACGGATCGACACCATTGCCCAAACGTTTTGACATTTTGTTGCCGTTTTTATCCAGCACCAAACCGTTGGAGATCACATTTTTAAAGGCGATGCCTTTATTGCCAACCTTTTGGTTTACTGCTTTTACCTCATCGCTTGCTTCGCTTAGCATTACTGCTATGGCATGTAGGGTAAAGAACCAGCCGCGGGTTTGATCAACACCTTCGGCGATAAAATCAGCCGGGTAAGCGCTTTCAAATTTGTCTTTATTTTCAAACGGAAAATGCCATTGTGCATAAGGCATGGCGCCGCTGTCAAACCAAACATCAATCAGGTCCGGCTCGCGGTACATTGGTTTGCCTGTTGCCGAAACTAAAACCACATCATCCACATAAGGGCGATGCAGATCAAAGTTTGAATCGTCAAGCGATTTCAGGATAACGTTATTACGCTCCTTTTCAACGCCTGATAAACCATTGCTTTCAATTGCCGCTGCAACTCCGGCTTTCAACTCTTCGATAGAACCGATGCAAGTTTCTTCGCCGGCTTCACTTCTCCAGATAGGCAACGGTGTTCCCCAAAAACGTGAACGCGATAAGTTCCAGTCCACCAGGTTTTCCAGCCAGTTACCAAAACGACCTGTTCCGGTTGATTCCGGTTTCCAGTTGATGGTTTTGTTTAGCTCAACTAATTTATCCTTAACCGCAGTTGTTTTAATGAACCAGCTATCCAGCGGATAGTATAAAATCGGCTCGTCACTGCGCCAGGAGTGCGGGTAGCTGTGTTCGTATTTCTTAACGTCGAACGCTTTGTTCTCCGTTTTTAATTTTATGGAGATGAGCACATCAGTAGCTTTAAAGCCTTCCACCTCGCGCTCCTCTTTGTTGTAATATTCTTCTTTAACGTAACGGCCTGCAAAATCGGTAACTTCATCAACAAAACGGCCCTGTTTGTTTACCAATGGTACGTCCTTGCCAAATTCATCCTTCACCATTACAGACGGCACATTATTTTCCTTACATGCCCTAAAATCGTCCGCACCAAAAACAGATGCGGTGTGTACTATACCCGTACCATCAGCTGTAGTAACAAAATCGGCAGGGATAACGCGGAACGCATTTTTCTCCAGGTCGGCATTGGTTACATATGGCATTAGCTGCTCATAATGTAAGCCCAACAGGTCAGTGCCTTTGAAGGTATCTTGAATTGTCCACGGAATGATCTTGTCTCCGTCTTTATAATCTTCAAAAGATGCGTTTTCGCCTTCGGCTTTAAAGTATTTGCCTACCAATTCTTTAGCCAATACAACGATATCGGCATGGTAAGTATATGGATTGAAAGTGCGGATCTTTACGTAATCGATCTTCTCGCCAACAGCTAACGCGCAGTTTGATGGTAATGTCCACGGGGTGGTGGTCCATGCTAAAATGTAAACATCGGTATCAACACCCTTGAATAAGAACTCCGAATCTTTATCACGCTTTACTTTAAACTGGGCGGTGATGCTGGTATCCTTCACCATTTTGTAGGTGCCCGGTTGGTTCAACTCGTGCGAGCTAAGGCCGGTACCTGATTTTGGCGAATAAGGCTGCACGGTATAACCTTTGTACAGCCAGCCTTTTTTATATAATTCCTTCAGTATCCACCAAAGGGTTTCAATGTATTCGTTTTTGTAAGTGATGTACGGATCTTCCAGGTCAACCCAATACCCCATTTTTTCGGTAAGGTCATTCCACACATCGGTATAACGCATTACTTCCTTACGGCAGGCGTCGTTATATTCTTCAACAGATATTTTTTTACCAATATCGTCCTTAGTAATGCCCAATGATTTTTCAACCGCTAACTCAATTGGCAAACCATGTGTATCCCATCCGCCTTTACGCTGAACACGGTAGCCTTTTAAGGTTTTGTAGCGGCAAAAAATATCCTTAATGGCGCGAGCCATTACGTGGTGAATGCCGGGCATACCATTGGCGCTCGGCGGTCCTTCATAAAAAGTGTATGGGTTATCTGCAGGGCGGCTGCTAATGCTTTTTTCGAAGATGTTATTTTGCTGCCAAAACTCCAGTACTTCCTTGCCCGTTTGCGATAAATTTAACTGTTTATATTCCTTGTACATTATGCTATAATTCCCCTAAAATTTTAGAGGTTGCAAAAGTAGGGAAAATTTTCTTGTTTTTAGCTTAAAGATCAGGTCATTCAATTGTTTTTATTTAGATTTTTTGTATGTTATAACTTGCTATAATGCACCTTAGCGTGATTGCGCCCGGAAGTATTATACCAGGACGTTTTTGCCGGTATACTTTTAGTTTAAAAGCAGGTAAATAAGCCTAACCATATTTTATAATATATTTGCAACATGAATCCTGCTATAAAACGCACCGTATATTTAGCCTTGTTAGCCATAATACTTTATTCGGCTACCATGTCTATCCCGCTTTTATATAATTCGCAATGGCGTGATGCTGCACGGGGCGGCGCAGTTGGATTAATGGTAGCGGCTATTTTTAGCATATTACCCATATTTTTAAAGAAGCCGAAAAATCCGGCGAAATAATCAGTACCTTAGTATTATGAAGAATAAAATGATTTGGTCGGCAGTATGCATTGTGTTGGGTATAGCCTTATTTGTTGTAAGTTCATTCGCCCCTAATACATTGGTGCAGGCATGGAGCAGCTTCGCGCTGGGCTTATCATTACCGCTGTTTATTTTCGGTATAACCACTTTAGCTAAAACATTAAAGCCACAGCTTATCCGCGTTAAAAAATAGTCCGGTTAACCCGTCGTATTTAAATTGTAGTTTCCATAAATGAAAAATCCTTTAATAAGAGCGATAGTTTTTATTGTATTGGGCGTAGCATTATTCACCGTAAGTACGCTATCAACAGATAGCAGGGTTGAAAAATGGAGCAGCTTTATGTTTGGTTTTTCATTTCCCCTATTTGTATTTGGGATAGTTGCTATAGCTCAGTATTTTAAAAAGAAAAAAGACGCTTCGACCAACGTTTAAAAAATAGCCCGGTTAGCGCCGCCATCCACCTGTATCGTTGTGCCCGAAATGTAAGAAGCCTGCCCCGATGCTAAAAACGCCACCATTGCCGCTAATTCTTCAGGGTCACCGATCCGCCCAAGCGGGATGTTTTTCGCTTTTTCCTTCATTGCCTTTTCCGGATCTTCGCCTTTTGGTAAGGTATCTTTAATGCGGTCTGTCAATATTAATCCCGGTGCCACATTGTTAACCGTAATATTGTAAGGGCCAAACTCATCGGCCATCATTTTTGCCATACCAACTACACCCATTCGCATACTGGTTGACAGCACTGAATTAGCCAAAACTGATTTCACCGAGCCACTGATTATGTTGATAATGCGCCCGCCGCCTGCTTTTTGCATATAAGGCAACACCAGCCTGCTGGTACGCGCCATGCTAAGCAGGTTAAGCTCAAACGCCTTTTGCCATTGAGCATCATCGAAATTTTCAAACTTATCAAATGGTGGGCCGCCTGCATTATTTAGCAGAATGTCAATATGGCCAAACCTATCGCCCACATTTTTGATAAACGCTTCAATGTCCTCCCCTTTTGACATATCTATAGCCATGGCGACTACCTCGTTGCCGGTAAGCTGTTGAATTTCGGCAGCGGTTTTATCCAGCTCTGCTTTATCGCGCGAGCCGATGATAACTTTCGCGCCTTCGGCAGATAGTGTGGTAGCAATAGCCTTGCCCAGGCCCTTGCTGGCGGCAAGCACGATAGCTACTTTGTTGGTGAGTTTTAAATCCATGGTAGTGCTAAGGTAACAACAAAAATTGTTGTTGGATGGATTTGAGAACGTTCAGATGAAAGGATTTTTCATCTGAAGTAGCGCATGAGTACTCACCCGGCCGACACTTCGCTGGGCCACTCTCTCTTCGCCTGCGGCGGAAAGAGGGCTTGAATTGTGCCTATGCATTACATCGCATATAATTAGTTATTTTTGATGCAATGAAAAAACTAATCCGCAGTTTTGGTTTTGCTTTTAAGGGGCTGGGGCATGCTGCAAAAACACAGCTGAACTTCAGGATACATTTAGGGGCAACGGTAATAGCTGTTTTTATGGGCTATGCTTTACATATCTCAACTAACGAATGGCTATGGATGGCACTATGCGTGGCGCTGGTTTTAATAACCGAGTTGCTAAATACCTCCCTTGAGTTTTTGACCGACCTGGTATCGCCTGATTATAATGAGTTAGCCGGTCATGTTAAAGATATTGGTGCCGGTGCCGTAGTTGTAGCCGCTGTTTTCGCAGTGATAACCGGCGCGGTAATATTTCTACCCAAGCTACTATTGCTAATTCACTATGCTGCATAAAACGCGGGGCATTGTTTTTAAAACTACCGACTACAGCGAAAGCAGTGTTATAGTACAAATATTCACCGAAAAATTTGGCCTGCAATCGTACCTTATCAACGGGGTAAAAAAGCCAAAAGCCAAAATAAGCAGTAATATGCTGCAGCCGCTGCATTTGCTTGATATGGTGGTTTATCATAAAAGTACCGGTAATGTACAGCGTATTGCCGAATTGAAAAACTCGCTGGTATTACAAAGCATCCCCTATGATGTTATTAAAAGCTGCCTGGCAATTTTTTTAAATGAGATATTATATAAAGCCGTAAGGCAACAAACGGCAGACGAAAATTTGTTCGATTTTATATTTAACGCGGTTGAATGGCTGGACCATCAAACTACGGCAATAACTAATTTTCATCTGTTTTTTTTGGTGAGGCTTACCCGCTATCTTGGCTTTTACCCGGATACTTATTTGATGAACGACGCCGACTACTTCGACATGAAGAATGGTGTTTTTATGAAATATAAACCCGACTCTGTTTTATACTTGTCGCCACCCCATACACAAAACTTCAATAAATTACTTACCGGCAGTTTTGAAAATTTGATAATCATAAAATTCACAAATGATGAACGCAGGTACCTTTTAAATAAATTGCTGGAATATTATGCTTTGCATATTGAAGGATTTGGATATATCAAATCGCACGAGATATTAGAGGAGATATTAAGCTAATAAAATCATAACGTAAAAAAGGAGGTGTTATCCTCCTTTTAATTAACTGATTTCATTATTTACCATAAAGAACAATTGGTTAGTACCTGATAGAATAATACACAAATATATATTATTCAACCATAATCGATTGCCTTTTAACTTATTTTAACATTTGTTTTTTTGACTAAACTAATCATGAACCAATATTTATATTGGTTTAAACGGTTTAAACAAGGTTTTGTTTATTGTTGCTTTTGCAAAATATGCAATATAACATCGATTGACGCTGTATATAATAATATTTTTACATACCAATAAGTATGTATTTTAATATTCCATCAAGTTGTAAGCGGGGGAGGTATAAAAAAAGGTCGAAAAACTCTCGCAGTGTTTCGACCCTACATCTACCTATGAAAAACATCCTTTGAGAAGGACTGCAAAATTATATTCAAAATAAATGCCATTTGCTAATTATGACATTTTGAGTATATAATATGCATATATATTATGTAATTGTTATTCCCAATTGGGGAATAAGTTGCCAAAGCGGGGAATATCTTACTCAAATTGATTGATAATTTAATATAAATTTAAAGGCCTGTATATGCAGATTTGTTTGTGGTTTAAAATGCTGTTTGTTAAAACTATAATTCGTCAGTGATGTTAAATGTTTATGGATTACAATGTATATCTGCTGGCTACCGATCCTAAGAACCCGTGTAGGGATGTTATTCACTCCAGGGATACCGGATTAAAGATCAGGGTTTATTGTTTGGATAAAGGCGAAAGGTTTAGCCCTAATGCTAACGAGATACAGCTGTTTGGGTACGCCAACAGCAAGCTTTACGCATTTGAAACAATTGATATTAAAGCAGAGGATGCTTTAGATGTTGTAGGTGCTATACAATGGTATGCCGATTACATCGAATTTCCGGAAATGGAGATATTACCCGAAGACCCGCGTCCGGGACAAAACATGGCCGTTTAATTTGCGCCCAGCTTGCCTTCTTTTTCCAGTGCTTCAATAATATCTTTTAACATATCAGGTTTAATAGGCTTAATCAGGTAATCAGATATCTCACTTATTTTTTTGGCATGTTCATAGTCTACGGGGTCAACCGATGAGGTTATCATGTAAATAGTTATCTGCTTATTAATGCGGGGTTTTAGCTTAACATATTCGTCAATAAACTGCCACCCATCCATAATTGGCATATTAATATCCAGGAAAATTACATCGGGCAAATTATCATTATCTGCAATGTTATCCATCAAAAACCACATTGCCTGCTCACCATCCGGAAATATCAGTATTTTTTTGGCCAGCTGGTGTTTGTTTACACTCCTGGTTACTGTGTACTGGTATATTTCATCATCATCAATAAAACAAAGGATAAATGGTTTGCTCATCTTACTTCCTGTTAAATACTACTTTAAATTTTGTACCCTCACCTACCTTGCTCTCTACCGAAATTTCACCACCCATTGCTTCAATTTGCGTTTTAGTTATAAACAACCCCAGTCCTTTTGCTTCGGCATGGCGATGGAATGTTTTACGCATCCCAAACATGTTTTTAGCGTGGCGCACCAGGTCAATCCCCAATCCATTATCCTGAACTGTTAGTGTAACCTCTCTGCCAATTTCACTGGTTTCTAACATTATTTCAGGCACCCTATCCGGCGACCGGTATTTAATTGCATTTGATATTAAATTCAGCAAAATACTCTCCAGGTAAATTTTCGGATAAGTAACCTGCCCGCATTTTGAAAAATCAGTTTTTATTATGGCGCCGCTTTCCCTTATCTGCCCAACTAAAGTTTCATTTACACTATTAAATATTGTTTCAAAGCTTAAGGTTTCCCGCTCTTTTTCAACGTCCTCCTGTATCTTCAAAGTTTCTAAAAGCTCATCAAGGGTGATGTTTAAATGATCAACCACTGTATCAAAGTTCCCCCAAAGATCATTCCTGTCTTCATTAGAAGTACTTTCTTTATAAAAATGAATCAACAAATTGAGATTGGCTACCGGCGACCGTAAATTATGCGAAATAATATGAGCGAAGCTTAATAATTGCTTGTTTTGATTGGTCAGCTTGTCTGTTAAAACTTCCAGGTTTTGCTTGGTTTCCTTTAAATTATTCTCAATTATTTTTAGCTCAGTAATATTATGCACGAAGGACATCATAAACTTTTCATTATTATACTCCAGTATTTCGGCCGAAAGCATACAGTGTTTATCATTGCCGTATTTATCTTTTAATACTGTTTCTTCGTTTTTAATGTAGCCTTGTTTTTTTAAACAATCAACCATATACAGCCTAAACTCCGCTGATATTATTTTTAATTCGGCTGCGGTATGGCCAATAACCTCATCTTGTGTAAAGCACAGCATTTCTAACAACGCCGGGTTTATATCTACATATTTACCGGTTTGTATATTGGTTATAGCAATGCAGGTAGGGCTTGAATTTAAAATTTTTATAAATCTTTCGTTGCTTTGTTTAAGGTCGTTTGTGCGTTGCAAAACTTTATCTTCCAGGTTTTTATTTAGCAGGCGAATTTCATTTTCGGCGTTGGTGCGCTTTTGCTCCAGCGCGTTCATTTCATTTAATGTACCCCAAAGTAAAAAAAGGCTTATGAGTATAAATGAAACGGTTGAAAGAACCACACCCAATTCATCGTTCACATAATGAGCACGTTCTATTTTTATGCTGATATAGCCCAATAATAATAAAATAATAACCATGCGCGGGAACAACTTCCTTGCCACCACATTGCCTATACCCACGCCGGTGAATAAGCTGGTGATACCCAGGTTAAAATTAATACCCGATGCAGCTACTGATATAACCAGGAAACCCACAGCTGTATTAAGAGCCATTGAGGAGAAGAAGACGAATTTAAAAGCGTTGGGAACTTTAAGCAGGTAGCCAATAATGGATATAAATGCCACGAAGGTGATAACATGTAAAATTACCTGCGCTGTTTTACGGTAAGCAACGCTAACTGACCCTATACCTAAAAAACTAATGGCAAGCGTGGTAAAACAAAAAGCAGTAGCAGGCGACATTCTGCCAGGGCTGGACGAGTGAAGCGCAATGGAATTATAATCGACGACAAAAAACTGATCAATGCCTGCCGAATAAGTGAAAGCCTCCTGCGATAGCGTAACTATCCCAATAATGCCAAAGCAAGCCGTAAAGAAATAGAAAAGTATTTTTAAAAAAAGCGTATCATACTTAATAAGCAGCATAAAGGCAATCCCGGCTAACATGAAGCATAAAGCGGCATTAAACTTCATGGTTACATAGTTGTTAACCACGCTGGTAAGCGGCATAACATGCAACAACCAACCAATAATAGATAAAATACCCAGTATGATAAGAAATATAGCAGAGCCGATAAACGGGGTTAACGGTCGCTGTAAATTGTGATGGTTGGCTGGGATGTACATTTATGATTACACCTAAAAGGAGTAAGTACGTAATTTTTTAACGGCCGGTTTTTGGAATTAGCTCTTATTTAGCGAATTAGTTGAAAGATGATCGTTATTGCAGGTTGCCGGTTAAGTTAACGGAATAGTAATTATATTTATGCTATGAAAGCGTTTACATTTTGAAAGGCCGTTTAATCGTAGTTTTTCTATTCATCCGGCTATTAGCCTCAGCACAGTATACGTCGGTATTTTTTAATAATGTAGGCATTAACCAGGGACTGTCACAAAATAGCGTGGTCGATATCGCGTTCGACGCGAAAGGGTTTGCATGGTTGGCTACGCAGGATGGCCTTAACCGTTATGATGGTAAAGATTTTTTAATAGCAGATAAAAAATTTGATGATATCACTTCCGGATTTAATAATAAATTAGGAAAGGTCATACCCGTCGGAGATCATTTTTTATGGATCATAGCCAAGGGTGGTAACTTAGAAAAATTTAGTCTTAGCAATAGTACCTTTATCCCGGTAAATGTTATATCCGGCAATTTAAAGCAAGTAGTAACCTGCATAATGGCCGACGGTGATGAAAAACTATGGATAGGCACTGCCAGCGGAAAGCTTATTTTATACGATAGCAAAGCCGACAAAATAATTGCAACGTTTAATGCGCCTAATAATAATCACAAGCCAGCAATAAACGCCTTATATAAAGATGGCAATAATCGTTTATGGGTGTTGGGCAGTGCAGTATATTATCTTGAAGATAACCTTTTAAAGCGCTTTGAATGTAAAATAACAAGCCTTAGTAAAACTGTTCTTTATAGCTGTATTACCGAAGACCGATCCGGCAACCTGTGGCTTGGTAGCTGGGGCGATGGCTTGTTCCTCAAAAAGAAGGATGAAAACTGTTTTCGGCCGTTTTATGGATCTGGAAAAAACCGGCTGTTGCCCAATCTTGTTGTTGAAACCATATTGGCAGATCGTACCGGAAAAGTTTGGTTAGGTACTTATGGCTACGGGCTGTTTATGATTGATGGTAAGTTGACAACCATAAAACAATTGGTTAATGATAAAAGAAACCTGTCCTCGCTCCCCTTTAACGATGTACTTTGTATTAAACAAGATGCTAACAACGGTATTTGGATTGGCACCGATGGCGGAGGCGTTAGCTATTTTAATGAGAATAGAAGCAATTTTATATTATTTAATGACCAAACCGTACCACAAAATGTGGATGTGGCCCTTGTGCGATCCATCTCTGCCGATAAAAACGGCGATATTTTCACAGGGACAACCAACAACGGCTTAACCGAAATTAATTACCGGGACGGTATATTTAAAACGTGGCATTTTACATCCTACAAAAAAGATATTTACAACCCTGATCGCATCGTTTCCCTTTATAGCGATCAGCAAAATTTATTATGGATAGGTACGCAGGGCAACGGTTTATTGCTTTTTGATCCCGCAAAAGGCAAAACAGTGAAGTGGTTTCATCCAGAAGCTATGACCAAACTTAACATACCCGATGCAACTGTTTGGTGTATATACCCCTATAGGGGCAACCAGGTTTGGATTGGTACAGGCAGTAATGGCTTGTGTTTGTTAGATATACAAAAGGGCTTGTTAGGCAATTATACTGTTCGGGGTAATACGGATGCTATTCGTTCTGTTGTTAGCATAAATGACACAACTTTAGGCATAGGCTTCGAGAAAACAGGCATCCGGTTTTTTAATACAGTCACGAAAACTTTTTACGAACCGGCGTTAAAGTCTCTTAACACATTATTTGATGCTGAAACCAGTATCAAATGCCTTTATTATGAAAAACCTTTATTGTGGATTGGTACAGGCGGCGCAGGTATAGTAATTTATAATATCACAAATGGAAAAATTATGCATGTTGTCCAAAAGGATGGATTGCCTAATAATACAATTTATGGAATTTTACCCGACTATTTCGGAAACCTATGGGTAAGCACTAATAATGGCATTAGCAGGTTTAGCCAGGAAATTATTAACGGTAGGCCTTCCCCTTCGCAGTTTACTAATTATACATCGGCACAGGGGTTGCAAAGCAACGAGTTTAATACCGGCGCATATTATAAAAGCAATACAGGTGTTTTGTTATTCGGCGGTATAAACGGCCTGAACTTATTCGACCCTTCAAAATTCCGCAATGATAATAAAACCGTTCCGGTAGCTTTTACTAAAATATTAGTAGATAATGAATCCATAGAAAATGAGGCCGCCGCACCTTATAAAAAAGCGGTCGACCTTTCGTTCCGTAATCATTCTGTAGCATTTAATTTTGCAGCGCTTGATTTTTTCTCGTCGCTGCAGTTTCATTATTATTATAAACTGGATGGGTACGATAAAAAATGGATAGACGCCAATCAGCGTAATTACGTTTCTTATACTAACGTACCCGAAGGGCAATATACTTTCCTTGTTAAGTACGTTAAACAAGGGAATGCTGATAATAGCGCGGTATCTAAAATTGCGGTTAATGTAACGGGACCTGTCTATAAAAAAACCTGGTTCATAATAAGTGTTGTATTTTTATTCCTGTGCATTGTTTATGGTTTGTACCGTTATCGTATTTCACAATTGTATAAGCTGCTGCAAATACGGCAGGGTATTGCTACCGATTTACATGACGATATTGGTTCAACTTTATCCAATATCAATATATTATCGGCGCTTTCAAAAAAGAGCATCCTTGACCCGGCACAGGCTCAGATTTTTTTAGACCGCATCTCAGAAGAGGCGCAAACTTCAAGTCAGTCATTGGATGATATTATTTGGAGTATTAACACTCGTAATGATAACTGGGAAGAAACCTTTAGCCGTATGAGGCGCTATGCCGACGAGGTTTTTGAAAACAGTAACACAAATTATACTATACACTTGGACGAACAGGCGGGCAGTACACTTTTAAAAATGGAAAAGCGAAGGGATGTATTTTTAATTTATAAAGAAATAATAAACAATATACAGAAACATGCGGAGGCCACTAAAGTTGAAATTAATATGGCCTTAAAAAGGCAACAATTGTTAATGTATATAAGCGATAACGGTAAAGGGTTTGACAAAAATGCACAAACACACCGAAACGGTCTTAAAAACATAAACAGCCGTATTACACGCTGGAAAGGGAGTATTGATATTGATACCGATGGAACCGGTACCCGCATTAAAATTTTAATATAGGCTTATCACTCATTTGAGTGATATTTAACAACATTAAAATAATTAATTTAGACAAATGGATCCAATTAGCCTGGTGTTGTTTGAGGATAATGACCGCCTACGCGAATCGCTGGTGTATTTATTAAACAATTCAGAAGGTTTTACAGTATTGGCCGATTATAATACCTGCAATGATGCCGCTACAGCCATAGCCATTTACAAACCTGATGTAGTATTAATGGATATTGATATGCCAGGTATAGATGGTATTGAAGGCGTGCACTTAGTTAAAGAAGCACGACCTGCTACCGCTGTAATTATGTTTACTGTTTTTGAAGATGAGGATAAGCTGTTTGAATGTCTATGCGCCGGCGCAAACGGCTATATGCTTAAAAAAACACCCCCAGGCAAGCTTTTTGAAGCCATACAGGAAGTTAAAGACGGCGGCGCACCGATGTCGCCATCTATTGCGCGTAAAGTGTTAAACAGCTTTAAACACACCAAATCATTCCAGTATAATTTAACCCCACGCGAACTGGATGTGCTGCAACTGCTGATAAAAGGCTACAGTTCAAAAATGATTGCCGACGAATTAAATATTTCATTCGATACCGCACGTTCGCATTTAAAAAATATCTACACCAAGCTGCATGTAAACTGCGGCAAGCAGGCTATTTCAAAAGCGCTCATAGAAAATATTATCTAAAGGCTTTCCCTTTTTTTCTCGATACCACCCAAACATGTGATTTACGTGCAAACCCTTTATGCGCAATTTTGAGATAACGCTGTACTATCAGCATTAAATCATTATGATCAACAATAACTTAAAAAAAACAGCTATCCTGCTCATCGTCTTTACCGGCGTGTTTTTATTAAAAACTGTACAAGGCGATCAAACCAGCGCTATTAAAGTAACACCAGGTCAAACATGTACACAATGGGACGGAACAGGCGTACAGTTTAGATGGTGTAAAGACGATGATTCGTTTAAAAATACTTCTTATCAATTTTATAATGGATACCCTTTTA
>Ga0207153_1004_pt1 | contig 55003 bp, 45 predicted proteins | sample Alteio_BWMinHeat_27_FD_153580 | JGI IMG/M metagenome (GOLD analysis project Ga0207153, IMG submission 153580) | Enriched cells from forest soil in Barre Woods Harvard Forest LTER site, Petersham, Massachusetts, United States -... | ecosystem: Environmental > Terrestrial > Soil > Temperate forest >...
AGTGCGCCGACGGTGCTCAACCTTACGCAAACCTGGTTCAAGGTACCGGCGGCGATTTCTACGGGACAACCACTCTTGGGGGGGATGTTACTTGCAACGCCCCGAACGGCTGCGGTACGGTTTTCAAAATCACTACAGGAGGCACGCTGACAACGCTGCATACCTTCAAGGGCGCTGACGGCGCCGCCCCCTACGCAGGGTTGATTCGAGCAACTGACGGGAACTTTTATGGGACAACCAAGCGTGGCGGGCTCAACAATGATGGCACGATCTTTGAGCTCACTTCAGACGGAGTGCTGACCACACTGCACAGCTTCTCTGGTACGGATGGCTCCATCCCGAACGGTGGGCTGCTACAAGCCACCAATGGCACTCTCTATGGGACAACGTCCATTGGCGGACCTAGCAATGACGGTACGGTTTTCAGCTTCTCCAATGGACTCCGTCCATTTGTGGCTTTCGTCCGCGCCGCGGGCAAAGTGGGTCAGACTGGCGGTATTCTCGGACAGGGATTCACCGGGACAACTGCTGTTTCGCTAAACGGAATTCCCGCAAACTTCAAGGTGATATCCAACACATATCTGGCGGTCACAGTTCCGGCCGGAGCAACGACAGGCTACGTCAAGGTCAACACGCCGACCGGCGTGCTGACCAGCAATGTGCCGTTCCACGTGATTCCATAACAACGAATGCGTTTGCGGGCCTTGACGGGACTGGTTGAAAATCAATTGGTGAAAAATCGCCATGGCACTCATTGGGCGTTGAAACCCTCGGAGCCCAGCCTTCTATTGCAAAGCCGATGGTGGAGGGGATTTTGGGCAAGGTTAGCTATCTCACTGGTTTCTGCACGACCTCGATGGACGTGATCGGGTGGACCTCCCAGGCGGCAGCCCTCCAGTGCGCTCCCGACCCGGTGCAGTGTTCTCGGATTCTGCCAATGTTCCACGTCGAACAACATCCAGCCGCATATCTTGATCCAGCGACCGAGCAGCCGGTCGCGGAGGGCACGACTTGACCAGTCCATTCCTTGAGCCGTCATAATGGCCCGCCAGCGGCCGCGGCAAGTCTTGTACTCGAGTGGCACCGGGAGTATATTTCGAACGACAATAAACCCTGTGCAGCGTTCGGGACACTTCATTCCGTGAGACGGTTATATGAGTTCTTCAGCGGCAATAGCCATCACCCCCAGCCTTGCGGTGAGTCGCGAACGGATGGAGCGGGGGTTTTACCTTTTGGCAGGATTTCTCTTTCTCGTTTGCGTTGCTCTTGGCTTTAGGCAGTTTTATCTTCACGGCCATAACGTTGCGGGCGGGCCGGTCACGCAGCAAGTCGCTCCGCTGATTTATCTTCACGGGATTGGCATGTCGGCATGGGTTCTGTTTCTCATCGCGCAGTCCAGCCTTATCGTGAGCGGCAACCGCAGGCTGCACATGTCCGTTGGGATCGGGGGCGCGGTTTTGGCTGCTTTCCTGGTGATCGTGGGAGTGCTTACCGCGATCGCGTCGGTCCATTACCGTCCTCACGATTTTGGGTTTTTCGGTGGCCCGCGCCGCTTTTTGATCGTTCCCACAACCGACATCGTGGGATTCGGAGTGCTGGTCGCAATCGGGTTGAGAAACCGGCGGCGGGCGGAGATTCACCGGCCTATGATGTGCCTGGCGACCGTGTTTGTCATGACGGCCGCGCTGTTTCGCATTCCTTTCATCAGAGGCCCGCTTATGAGCGAGATGAGAGGTTCCACTTTCGCCGTGTTTGCTCCCTGGATTCCCATGCTGACCTTAGGGCTGCTGCTGGGGTTAATCAAGTGGTTTATGACCCGCTCCTGGGACCGTTATTTCGCACTCGGATGGACCGGTATAGCCTCGGTTTGTGTGCTCCAGGTTGGCGTCGTCAACACCGCCGTCTGGAACCGCATTGCCGGCTGGGTAACAAGCTGAGCCAACACCAGGTTCGAATCACCGGACAGGAACTCTCTTGGAAAACGCGGCTAGATACTTGATTACGATTACACCCTCTCCAAACTGTCAGTTGGTGGAACGCCATAGCCCTCATTGACCAGCCTGTTATCAACAGCTATGCCGAGCGGAGCGGTGTTTTCAGTGGTCGTTGTGTCTGCCAGATCTCGTACAGATACCCGTCCGGTCCACGGAAATACGCCCACGCTTCTTTATCGTCGCCAAACACATCAGTCATGAACTCGATGCCCTTTGACTCCATTTCCTGCTTGGCAGCACCCACATCCTCAACCTGGAAGCCAACGACGGGGCAATTGTGAAATTGGTAGTAGCAACTTTCGGAGCCGAAAACCTCGAACAGTTGCCCCGACGGCAGCTCAAACTGCACAAACTCTTTGCCATCGTGAATGCGCCGAAGTCCGAGGATGTCGGAAAAGAAGCGCGAGGACGAATTCAGATCGTTGGTTCGCACGCCCGCCCACGTATACCCAAGCACACGCACTGGCATCCTCCTGGTCGCACAGGTTGCGTCCAAATGGCAGCTGGTGCATCAGAATACCATCTGCATCCGAGTGCTATCGCAACTACGGAGGGTCACGATGTCGGAGGCTACTTCCAGCCGACCGCAAGTGAACGGAATCCTTGAAACGTCGCTCTACGTCGAACGTCCGACACGATCTGTCGAATTCTATCGGCGCATATTCGGCTTTGAGCCGATCAACCCCGATCAGAAGGAAGGCATAACCGACCAGACACGACTGTGTGCGATGCGTGCCGGCGACCGCAGCATATTGCTGCTGTTCAAGAAAGGGGCCACCACGAACACCGACGCCACTGGCGCAATCCACATCGCCTTCGGAATTGCCCGGTCGGAACTACCAGCTTGGGAGGCATGGCTGTCGCAACAGGGAATTCCGATTGAGTTCAGAAAGACTTGGAAATATGGCGGCGAGGCGCTTTACTTCCGCGACCCCGACGGTCATTTGCTGGAGGTGGTCACACCGGGTGTATGGAGCATTTACTGACGCAGTCCTTCGTCTATCTGTTGAAGTATCGCGATTTCACCCATTGACCAGGGCCGGGGATTTTGAGTGTAATCGCCTGATTGCGACAGTTACGGAAGGTTCTGCTAGACTTGCAACCGCCTACACGCCAATCGAGGCGCTGAATGAAACTCTCCAAGCACCGCGTACTCCTCTGTGGGGTTCTTTCACCTGTATTAGCTCTAATTTTGTACATACTGGTGTATGCGACGCTGACGCGCTATAGCGCGGATCTTGATAAGGATTGGTTATTTCGATTGTCCCTGTCGACAGTCGCGATGACCATTCCGTTTTTTGCAACCGTCGCCCTTGCAATGAAGGCCCGACGTACGGGTGGGTTCCACTTGTCTGCAAAAATAGGGCTTCTCCTTGCGATTCTCTCGCTTGGACTTGCGGCATCACCCATTCGGGATGGCCTGCTCCGCGCCAGACAGACGCGAAACATGGCAATGCACGGAGTGGCCGCACCGCTCTTTGACACCGTGGACATCAACGGAAATGCGGAGCGGCTCAGTGATCAGGTTGGTAAGGTCGCGCTCGTCAACATCTGGGCAACTTGGTGCGGGCCGTGCCGGCGTGAGATGCCTAAGCTAGACCACCTCTACCGGGAACAGAAGGACAAAGGGCTGGTCGTGTTCGGAATATCAGACGAAGCTGTCGGAGTACAGCAGAAATACCTTCAACAGGTTCCAGTGAGTTACCCGCTTCTAACGGTGAAAGGGACAATCCCCAACCTTTACACTGACATCGCTCGCTATCCGGCGATTTTTCTAATCGACCGCAGTGGACGACTCCAGCCCGCGCCCGGTCCTGATCAATCCTTCGAGAAACTCGAAGCAGCCGTGGAAGCACTGCTCAGCAGTCGATGATAGCCACACCCAAGAGTGAAATCGCCTGTTTTCGATAGCTATACTGGCCATTGTCGTTCGAATTGCCGATTCTCAACTGGTGGCCGCAATGTAACCAGGCGTTTACACTCATTGAGAATTGCCCGAGCCCTGTCAATGAGTGTAATGATTCCATAACAATGTCGGCTCTCAGGCCCGAATAAACTTTGGAGGCGCAAACCAACCAAAGGGCTCGCAGGAAAGGAGCCGAACATGCTGATTATAGGTTGTGACTATCATCCGGGCTTCCAGCAAATTGCTGTTGTAGACACAGAAACCGGCGAGTGCGACGAACGGCGGCTGGCTCACCGGGAAGAGGCCGAGCGGTTTTACCTCAAACTCAGAGAGCGAAGCTTACGTGTGCGTGCGGGGATGGAAGCCAGCGGACACTCACGCTGGTTCGAGCGCATGCTGCGCGACTTGCAGTTTGAGACCGCCCTGCCCTGTGCGCTGTGCTGAAAGGCAACAATTCCGGCTTATTCCAGGCCTAATTCACGAACCGCTTTTTCGTAGTTTTCCGTCGCCGTCCTTAACTCGGCAGCGAGATAGCGGTACAGACTACGATCCGGCGTGGACGGCTGTCGGTCGGTATAGGCTTTCAGTGCCTTTTGAGCCTCGTTCATCGCTTTTTCGGCTGTTCTCACATCTTCGATGGTTGCCATGGTTTTATGCCGCTCTCTCCTCACCTCGCGCTTTCAACAGGGCCAGATTACGGGCCTTTTGGTCCGAAAGTATGTGATCCGGGTCACGCTGCCAAGAGCCGTTTCGGCTGGTTTTGTGATCTCGATCACAGAGCTGAGTGAGCGTCGCCGTTGCGACTAGATGCTGTCTTGGCGAGAATTGCCGCCACGATGAATGTTGGGCAAACATGGCCCTATAAGCGAGGTGCGAAGTTTGTGGTAATTCCGAGTCCGATTCATCGGTTTACCCGAAAAGCATCAGTGCGACGGCCCGTCACAGTTGACGGTGAGCTATTTCACGGCACCGAATCATTACCAAGCTCATTCTCACTCGAGACGGTAGTTGAACATAGTCCGTGCGGAATTCCGCGATGGAGGCAATTGGATGAAAACAAGTAGGCGATTGGCTGCTGTAGCAATTTTCTTCGAGGCTGTTTTCTTCGTGAACCTTGCGCAAGCAGGGGAAGTCAAGGGTAAGGTATCCGCGGCTGGTTTGAAGTCAGCAGAAAACATCGCAGTCTACATCGATGCCATTCCAGGCAAGAAATTCGATCATCCAGTGGACCGTGTATCGGTGGACCAGCGGAACTCGGTGTTCATACCGCACACCATCGTCATCCTTCGCGGAACCACCGTTGATTTCCTGAACAGCGACCACGTCGCTCACAACGTCTATTGGCCATCGATCAACGGCGACAAGAAACTCCGGCATAGTTTGACCGTTGTGTCGCCTGGCCAGAAGAAGTCGTTCGAATTCGACGACCTTGGTTCAGCACAGCTCCTGTGTAATCTCCACCCCGAGATGGTGGCCTACATTGTGATTGTTCCTACACCATACTTTGCCCTGACCGGCAGTGACGGTACTTTCACGATTAAGGATGTTCCACCGGGCACGTACACTCTGAAAACGTGGAGCGAAGACGGCAAACCCACCACGCAGACGGTCACGGTGGCGGGTGCTACGACGAGCGTCGAGTTAACCGTGAACAAGTAGCAGATAGGGGTGAAGTGGTGACAAAGAACTGCCGACATCTGACAACCCTGGTAGGGATGTTCGTAGTTGCATTGTCCTTGATCGCTCAAACGACCGGGACCAGAGATCCTTCGGTAACCGCCGTGGCAGGCGAGAGCTGGATTCGTCACCTCCACCGGCCGTTCAACGAGGCCGCGATGGGCAAGACCTGGGCGTTGGGCCCAGCTGCGCCGGTCCCGGGAGGTGCTTCATCCCCCTGGCAGATGGACCTATCGCCAGGTTACGACGCGCAAGTCATCACACTGCATGGCTCGGACTTGTATCGCCTCAATTGTCGCGGGTGCCACGGAGAGCTTGGCCACGGTGCCCCGCCGGAAATAGGTTCCATCATTGGCCCGGTGCAGGCGACCTCTGTTGCTGTGACCATGGATCGAATGAAGAAGGCGGGCCGGGAAATGACCCGGACCGATGCGATCTCCATGGCAAAAGAATCCAAAACTCTATTGCTGCAGCGGCTCCACAGCGGCGGACAAGACATGCCGCCACCAAACTTGAGCGAGGCGGAGATCCACTCCCTCGTCCCCTACCTTGAACACCTGTCCGGCATACCCGGCGCGGAAAAGAATCAAATTGCAGTAAAGGAATCATCCTTACGTGTGGGCGAGCACATCGTTAAATCCACTTGCCACATCTGCCACAGCGCGACCGGGCCGAACCCCAGTCCCGACCAAATCCTCAAGGGGGAGATCCCACCGCTCTCTGCCGTCATAAGGCGAGTGAGCCTCTCCGAGTTCGTCCAAAAGGTTACGAGCGGCGCTCCCATCGCTATGGGCATGCTGCCAACCTTGTACCGGGGCAGAATGCCCGTCTTTGCCTATATAAGCCAGGAAGAAGCTGCCGCGGCTTACCTGTACTTGACTCGCTACCCGCCGCAGCCATAGGTAGCCGACGACCGAAGCTGTCAATCCCTACCGAAAGACGATCAAAAGGACGGCGGTCGTCACTCCGGTCAAAACAACAAATGCCAGAATCAACCACAGCGCCTCAGCCAGCCGTGGAGTTGGCGGCACTGCCACAGATGGGATGACGTAATATCGCCATTTATTGAGGGTCAATGAATCCCATCGCCTGTGAACGTCAGTTGAGATTCGATCCCGGCTACAATTCTATGAAAGAGTTGGCGAATGAACGACGTGACTCCATATCCTGCGATCAACACAGTGCTGGCCGAGTGGGCGGAGGGGTTGAAAGGGTTACTCGGCAAAAAGATTGTCGGTCTCTATCTCTCGGGCTCGCTGGCCTATGGAGATTTTGTGCCTGACAGAAGTGACATCGATCTGCAGGCGGTGGTTCGGAATCCGCTCACGGGAGATGAACTCCGATCGGTCGAACAGCTGCACAAACGAGTAGAGAGGAGATGCCCCGAATGGGCAGGGCGGATTGAGTGCTCCTATGTTTCTCTCGAACTCGTGCGCGAATTAAGGCCTCCCGCAAAAGCTCGTCCGTGGTGGGGATTTGGGACTTTTTATGACGAAGCGCCAGCTGGCAATGAATGGATCATTAACCATTACCTTCTGTCCAAGCATGGCATTGCACTGGAGGGACTTGATTTCAATGAGTTGATACCACCGATCGACATCCACGACGTGCGACAAGCCAGTGCGAGGGACCTGTTCCAGGAGTGGGTACCGAAAACTGACGACAGCGCGTGGCTCTCAAATAGCCACTATCAGTCGTATCTGGTTCTGAATCTGTGCCGCATCCTGCACACCGTTATTCATGGCGAGCCAGGCTCGAAAAAAGTTGCTGGCGAGTGGGCTAAGGCTACGTACCCGCAATGGAAGCACTTGATTGAAGAGGCCGAGAGATGGACGTATGGCGACGAGATGAAGCGGCAAGCTGATGCCGTGGCGTTCCTACGATTTGCGGTCGAGCGGGTGAACGAGACGAAATTACTCTCAGCCAAATCGTAGTTGGTGAAAAATCTCGATTACACTCATTGACCCGCGACGGGGGTTCTGTCAGTTCTCAATGAGTGTAATCGCCTGGTAACAACAGGTACCGCTTGGCAGCAAGCTACGAGGCAGAACTCTGTCACAAATCTCTTAGAAACAATTGCAGCACGGCGTGCTGCGAGACACCGTCGTGTCTGAGGAACGGGGGAATCGCTCCTTCAACCTACTAATACTATACCGCAACCTGCCCGAAAAATCAATCGCAAAATGCTGCTAAGTACTTATTATTTATATGGTTACAGGAAATCGCCTTGTGTTACTCTTCGCTCACGGGGGATCGTCCACACATGACCACACTTGCCTTCCAAGGGGGAGCGGCCCGTCATCTTCTTGCTCGTCTTCTGGAGACCCCCAATCTCGCCCAAGTCGTGCAAAGTCTCGATCCGAAAGTGCTGCATCAGCTCGTACGCCACTTTGGAGTCGAGGAATGTGGCGAGGTCATCGCGCTAGCCACGACGCAACAGTTGACCCAAATCTTCGACGACGACCTATGGAGCAGCAACACGCCTGGCATCGCGGAGCAATTCGACGCGGACCGCTTTAGCTTGTGGCTCGAAGTGCTGGCCGAAGTCGGAGAAGCCGTCACAGCGCAGAAGCTTGTTGCGATGGATTTCGATTTCGTCACCGGAGCTCTCAGCCGGCAGTTTCTGGTCGTGGACGGTGAAGCTCTGATGGTGTCCCCAGACGCGGCGGAAATTCTCGAGGCCCGCGAAAGCTACGATTTCAGCGGATACACTGTCATCGCAAAACGAAGCGAGTCGTGGGATGCTCTCCTGTCCCTACTGACGATCCTCGACCACCAGCATCACGTATTCTTCAAGAAGCTGATGCAGCGATGCTGCCAGATCTCGACGGAATACATCGTCGACAACGGCGGTCTGTACGAAGTCTTGACCGCGGACGAGCAGATCATGGCCGACATCGCCGATGCCCGCGAAGCACGCCGCCAGCAACAGGGACATGTCGCCGCTTCCGATGCTGCGGCCTTCCTGAAGCTCGCTCGTCAGCGCCAAGAAGACGATACGTCTTTGGATTTGGATCCATTGTCCACCGCTTATTTCCGGGATCTCCCGCATCGTCCGCTTTCAGGTGAGCGTGTCAACGCCTTTTTGGCGAGTATCGAGGACGGCGTCCTGAATAATCCCCGCCGGTTGCTCTTGCTGGCGGAGCCGTCCATTGGCGGCGACCGGTTTTCGCGAATCCGCGCTCAACTGCTGTACGCGGAGAACCATGAGAGCACAGCGTACCTGCGACGTAGTGAAGAACTTGCCTACCTCGCGAATGTCCTCATCGCGGGGTGCTCCTTTCAGTCGCGGCGATTCCGCGCCGTGGAGGCGGCGGATGCCGTGCTGGCTATCTGCAATCTCGGACTCGAGAATTGGCCACTACCTCCGGGTTTTCTCGTGCAGCAGAGCCTGATACCCGTTTTTCAAACCGGATGGCGAATCCTTTACGAGGACGTGTGTTTGTTCGCGGCGACGCGCCTGATCGAGGCGCTATCCGAACTCAGATGTGACGACCGCGACATTCACGACCAGATCACAGACCTGTTGCGGCGCATGAAGACCCAAGTGGCTGCCGGCACGCCGTGGCGAGAGCGGGACAACCTTAACGTCATCGCGATTCTGGATCCACCGTCGTGGGCGATACTCGTGAATCTCATTGACGAGTGCGCGGTTGTTCCCCGGAATGCGTGTACACCGAGCGAGAGGCCGCCCCTCAGAGTCGCCACCGAATTTGAGTTCGTCGCAGAGAACCGTCAGGTCGCCTGGGCGCGAAATTTCGCTGAGTCACTTTCAGAGAGGCTGTGTTAGCCGCTCGCGGAGGCGGCGTTGCACAGTTGACCTAATATCTCTAATTACACTCATTGACCCCCCGCACCGGGGTTTTGAGTGTAATCGCCTGTGATTGTTGAAAAAGGGCTGCTCGGACGCGGAAGTTCGTGGGAGGTGAGTACCGCACTGGGGAGGGGTTGCTGGCGAGGGTCGGAAACTGAGTTGTCACGGCGAGCGGTGGTGTTGGCACTTGGCTGAGGAAGCGGACGAGTCGTTTGATGGTCTGCGCAGCCGCCGCCAGGAAGAACTGCTCGCGAACAAACTTCATCCTGCGCAAGCGCAAGCGACGGAGTTCGATGATTCTTGAGTTCCGCGAACAGGAAGTAACGGGCCAGTGACCTAGATGAGCAACACCGAATTAAGACACTACTATCAATGAGGGAAACGTTCGCTGTATTTGGCGAAACATCGCCTCACTCATGTGGATCATGATTCCCAGCAGCAGGTAATTGCCGGTTGCGCAGAGTCCGTAAGCTAAAAGCGAAGGTGTCTGTTCTGCTGTCCTGCTTAAGCGGAAGACGTGTTCGCGTTGGGCCGTTGCGGGCGGCTGGTTACATTTTTCATGCGTGGGGGCAGGGTCTCGCCGGTCTTACCCAACCAGTCTGCGGCCATCAAAGCCGAAGAACTGCAACCAGACTTGATTGTGCTCGACATCGGGCTTCCGACCCTGCATGGAATCGAAGCCGCTCGACGAGATGATTTAGGGCGGAAGCAGCCTGCGCCTCTCGTTCGAAGCGTGCTAGAGCTTGTGCATCCTTAGCAATATCGTCAGGCAGGAACTTCAAGGCGACAAAGCGGTGCAGCTTCACATCCTCAGCTTTGAAGACGACACCCATGCCACCACCGCCGAGCTTCTCGACGATCCGATAGTGCGAGATGCTCTGGCCGATCATGCGCTGAAACTCTTAGGGCCGAGGGTAGGCCGAGTCAGTGACAGGACGGCTGGAACCGTAACCACTAAAAGTTCTCCAAGAGCCAAACGTTGCTTTCCCACATGTTCTGGGTGAAGTACAAGTGGCGACCGTCCGGGGAGGGACGCGGAGTACTCACAACATTATCTTTGCCCCAATCAAAGATGACCTGCGTCTTCCCGTCTAAAGCGATTTTCACAATGTACTCATTCGGTTGGCTGTTTAACCCACGGCCAAGCACAAAACGGCTGTCTGAGGTCCACGCGACGTCGCGTACGTCCCACTCAGAAAGCGGCACGACGCGTTGCGTCGACTCGGTCAGGTTCCGCAACAGCAACTGATGCGGGAATAATAGAGCGTTCGTGACCGCGATCAGCGAACCATCCGGAGAGACCGCCCAATGCGAGAGATGGGAGGAATCGACCTCGCCTACCTTTTTCCCCATACCGAGCAGCGGGTCCAACTGATAAAAATCAAGCTGACCGTTTTCAGACCGGGACAAAACGCATTTCGCGGTCGCAGAGGTTGGGCAATCGAATGCGTTCGCTTGATCATTCGGAGTTTCCAACACTGTCTGTGGAGATCCACCCAAAACGGGGAGACGCACCAAGCGCTGGGTTGGCGACGCACCCACGCCGCCGCGACGCGTCGACCAATACAGGACCCACTTTCCGTCGGGGCTAAGTTCAGCGCCCTGTTGATCGTCCGACCCAGGAAAAAGTTGCTCCGCGGTGTCCTGCCCCAGATGTTGGCGGAAGACCTGTTCTCGACCAGTGCGGTTTGACTGGAAGAGAATGCCGGAGCCATCGCGAGTCCAGCCCGAGGCGACGTCGTAACTTCGAGTAGTCGTCAATCGAGTGGGCACCGCCGCCGGCACCCCATTTTCCTTCAAATCGAGGACATATATGTCCGACCAGCTTCGGACCTTGGTCACAACCATTCGGCGGCCATCGGCGGTGATGCTCGGAGACAAGGGCGCCTCGCCATGCCAACTGGTCAACCGCGTCGGTGTACCGGATGGCCTGCCATTATCGGGGTCAACCCGGACCTCATAGAGGTTGCCGAAAACGCTGCCCTCGGTGTTCCACAAGGTGCCTGTGTCCTCAGATTCTTTCTGCTGAAAAACCAGTCGACCGTCCGGCAGCCAGACGATCAACGGGAAGGCGTCACACAGGTCCTCCCAATAGTGCTTGATTTGTGGTCCCGAAACAACGCTTCCGGTTGCGCCGCCGGTCGAAGCAATGGTTTCGATCGTTCCCGCAGTCTTTGTGCCCTTCCAGTAAGCAAGACGCTGGCCTGACGGAGACCAAGCCAGAGAACAGTATCTGTTGTCTCTGTCCTGCGCGATCTGTTTGGGATCTTCTCCGTTCGGCCCTGAGGTCCAGATTTCGTGGCCGTTTCCTGAGACATGGGCCATGGCGGTGCCTTGGGGCGAGACAACCGCCGCATAGCCTTGATTCCAGAGATTGCGCGGAGATCCCCCAAAAATGGAGACGAGCCAAACGGCGTCCTCTCCAGAGGGATTGTAGGTCGTAAGTAAGAGTTTCTGGCCGTCGGGAAACCAAGTCACGACTGAGGCGTCCTTGCGGGCCTCGTCAGGTAGGCCGACGTCATGGACTTCGCCCGAATCCAGGGTGGTGATATGAAGCCCACGCACATCCGTGAATGCGATCAATTTACCATCAGGCGCGATGGCACCTCCGAAGACGCGGTTCTCGGGAGGATTGTGGGTCAGCTGCACTTCTGTCGTGATCGGCTTTGATGCGGGCAGCAATGCTGAACGCCAGCGCCACAGCACAAACGCGAGCACGACCGCCACGAACGCTATGACCACTATCGCGAGCCTCCGGCGCGAGACAGATGGGGCGCGTGACTGAGCTGTGGACTGGGAACGAGTGGACGCCGCGTGGCTATGGGAGTCAATGTCACGCTTCAGTCGTTGCAGATCAGTCCTCATCTCCGCTGCGCTCTGATAGCGGAGATTGCGATCTTTCTCCAGAACTTTGTTGATGACATCTTCAAGCTTTGGCGGAATCTCGCGATTGAAGCGAATCGCGGGCGGCGGATCAGAATCGAGGATAGCTTTGAGGATCAGGCCGGAAGTCTCGCCGTAAAAGGGGAGTTGGCCGGTCGCCATCTCGTATAGCACCGCTCCGAACGAGAACAAGTCCGTGCGGGCGTCGAGCTCTTTCGCCCGCACCTGCTCCGGCGACATGTACGCCACCGTCCCCACGGTCGCGCCTGGACTCGTCAGGTGTTCTTCCAGCGTCAGCGTAGTCTGTCCCAGCGCTTCGCTGCCCGAATCTCGAATTTGCTGCGTCACCTTCGCCAGCCCGAAATCCAGGATCTTCGCATGTCCGCGCTTGGTCACGAAGATGTTGGCCGGCTTGATGTCGCGGTGGATGATGCCCGCTGCGTGCGCGGCGTCCAGCGCATCGGCAATCTCGATCGCCAGCGACAGGATGGCCTCGGTCTCCATCGGACGCGCGCCGATGCGGTGCTTCAGCGTCACACCGTCGAGAAACTCCATGACGATGAAGGACTGATCGCCGTTCTTGCCGATCTCGTAAATGGTGCAGATGTTGGGATGATTCAGGGCAGATGCCGCACGCGCTTCACGGCGGAAGCGCTCCAAAGCGTGCGAGTCTTGCGCAATATCATCTGGAAGAAACTTGAGAGCGACGAAGCGGCCGAGTTCGGTGTCCTCGGCCTTATAGACCACGCCCATCCCGCCGCCGCCCAGCTTCTCGACGATTCGATAGTGCGAGATGGTCTGGCCGATCATTTGCGCAGAATCTTACGCGGCGAAAACGGGGCAAGTCAATGAAAGCCGTGGAGTTGGCGAGTGGCTCAGGCCACGGTTGTTGAAAAATCCCTATTTCACTCATTGACCCTTGACCAGGGGGGTTTTGAGTGCTATCGCCTGATTTCAACAGTTATCGGCAAAGATTGTTCCCGCTACTGCAGCTTCGCGTACTCCGCCTTGGCTTCTTTCAGGATGGGGATGTCGGCGTCCGCGTCCTTCCACAGTCCGAGGAAGTCTTGGTACGCGCTCTTCGCCCTAGCCGTATCACCTGCCATTGCGTAGGCTCTGCCGAGCTGAAGGTGCGCCAGAGCACCGATAGGTTCATTCATGACCAGGCCGGGGTGGTCGATGATCTTTTGAAACTCAGCGGCAGCAGCGGTGCCTTGACGCATCGCGAGATAGGCCTCGCCCCGCACGTAAACGGGGTAGAGAAAGAAGTTCAAGGTCTGAATAGGGCCTCCGAGTTCGTAGGGCGCAGTTTTTGCCAGCGCGTCCACGGCCTTGCCGGGATCGTTACCACGAAGGGCAGCGGCCGCATGGATGGTCGGCACATAATTCACTTGCACCACCGTGTCTTCGGAGAACCGCTTGCCCAGATCATCGGCCGACCGTGTGGCTTGTGTGGAATCACCAGCCAGCCCTAGCGCAATGGCCGACATGGCCTCGACATCTTTGCCATTCGAGAGCGACAGTGCAGCCAGCGTCTGTTTTTTCGCGAGCGTAACGTTGCCCACCAGCGCCTCGCGCACCGCCGCCTCCGCCGCGTAATCCGCTGCCGTCTCTTTTTCATCGGCGTGCTGGGCCGACTCGACTGCCCGCTGCGTCAGTTCCCGCGCTTTGGCAAGTTGCCCGCCGTCTGCAGCCGTGTCCGATTCGTAGTACAACACTTGGTCTTCGATCCCCGCCTTCCCCATCAGCCCAGCCGCTTCCCGCTCCATCCCCGCAGCATCATGCTGGACGAAATCAACCAGGTACAGATAGAGGTGAACTTGGGGATTGTCGAGGTTGTGGGCTTGCGCCTGCTGCGCCATAGCTCTGGCTTCATCCAGACGGTTAAGGTAAAGGTAGCCGGCGACAAGATTTCCATAGCCCAACCCACTTCCGGGATTCAGTCGCAGGGATTCTTGGGAGCCAACGAGAGCCTTGTCATAGCTGCCGAGAAAGATGTAGAGGTTGCTCAGATTGGTGGGCGGAATTTCGTCGCGGGGGTAGGTTTGCGCCCATAACTCGAACGTCTTGCGGGTCGCCTCAAGATTTCCTGTAACAAAGTTTTCGTAGTGTGAATCGATATAGAACCTTTCCCGTTCGCTTACTCTATCCCGCAGCGCATAGGCCTTGCGGGCAGTCTCGGCGGCGCGGTCGGTCTCGCTCAGATTGAAGTAACTTGTTGCCAGTCGCGCATAAGCCATGGCGAAGTTGGGGTCTAGGCTGATGGCCCGCTGGAAGAATGGGATTGAGGCCGCGAAATCGCTCTTAATAATGAACACCTGATAGCCGAGGGTGTAGGCTTTCAGCGCCTCCAGTGATAAAGTTGTGACGTTATCCGCCGGTGCGTCATACTTCTGCACTGAGGCCAGCGATTCACCCAGTCCGTTGCGGATGTCCGACGCCAGCTTTCCCAATGCATCAAGCACATGGTTCTTGTCGCTCGCCTGGGCTTCGGTACTCGCCAGCGATTCGCCGCTCGAGCAGTTTACCGCCTTCAGGGTCAAGAGGTACTGCGTGCCAATCTGCGCAATCGACCCATCGAGAGCTGCCGCGCTGGCCGTGCGCTGACAGACTTCGCGGGCCAACTCGTGCGTCAGCCGCGCGTCTTTGGGTTGGGCCATCAAAGACAGGGTCTGCGCGATGCGCTCGTCGGAGAGCAAATTCAAGAACGGGGATTGCTCCAGTTGGGACGAAAGCCCTTGCCGCAAAGTGCCGTCGAAGACGGGATCGCCGGTCGTGTTGGCAAAGTCGGCAAGGACAACCGTGTCCTTCTCGCTCAGGCGGTGCGTTGTCTGGCGGAAACGGAAATAAAACCCTCCCGCGATTGCGAGCGCGACCAACACTACGGCGGTGGGAAACAGAATCTTCCGGGGCTTGATGCCTGCCACAGGAACTTCGGCGCCCTCTCCTGCTCTCAATGACAGAGATGGAGCGATTGCATGGGAGGAACCGGATGCTGGTGACGGCGCTTGGGCTGCGACCTGAGAACCGGTATCCTGCACTACCACCGTTCCGGAACTCGCGGCGATGGCTCGCCCCGTCTCCGTGTCTCGCTTCAGCCGCAGCAATTCGGATCGTATTTCGGAGGCGTGTTGATAACGGAGTTCCCGATCTTTTTCCAGCGCCCGGTTGATAATGTCTTCCAGCTTGGGCGGAATATTACGATTGAAACGAATCGGCGGGGGCGGAACAGAATCGAGGATTGCCTTGAAGATAAGCGCTGACGTTTCGCCCTGGAATGGCAATGCTCCCGTCGCCATCTCGTACAACACTGCTCCGAAAGAAAACAGATCGGTGCGGGCATCTAATTCTTTGCCTTTGGCCTGTTCCGGCGACATATAGGCTACCGTCCCCAGCATTGTGCCCGGACTGGTCAGATGCTCCGCATCCACCGTCTGCGTGTTAAGAGCCGCAATTTTGCTCGAAGAACCGCCCGCCAGGCTGACCTTGGCCAGCCCAAAATCGAGAATCTTGGCATGGCCGCGCTCGGTGATAAAAATATTGGCGGGCTTGATGTCGCGATGCACGATCCCTTTGGAGTGGGCAGCATCCAATGCGTCCGCGATCTCGATGGCCAGCGACAGAATCATCTCGGTTTCCATCGGTCGGCCGGCAATGCGGTGTTTCAGCGTCAGCCCGTCCAGAAACTCCATCGCGATGTACGACTGCTCGCCGCTTTTACCGATGTCGTAAATGGTGCAGATGTTGGGATGGTTCAGGGCGGAAGCAGCACGAGCTTCGCGACGAAAGCGTTCCAATGCCTGGGGATCTTGAGACACCTCATCCGGCAAAAACTTGAGCGCAACGAAACGGCCCAGCTCGGTGTCCTCGGCTTTGTACACCACGCCCATGCCGCCGCCGCCCAGTTTTTCAAGGATGCGGTAGCGCGAAATTGTCGGCCCGATCATTCGGGCAAATCTTACGTGGCTGAAACTGGCAAGTCAATGAAAGCCGTGGAGTTGGCAGCAGCGCAATCGGTCAGTTGTTGAAAAATGACGATTACACTCACTGACCCCAACGGTGAGTGTGCAACCTATCTCATAAATCCTCCCCATTCTGCGCCGGTGCCGTTCTAGCCTTCTCAACTGTCACGGGAGATTGCTCAGCAAGACGGCGTCGGTATTTGTGCTGCCGCAACCCATTCAGTCGCACGTTGCCGCAATCACTTATGTCCCGAATGAGCCAGTATCATTTCCCCGGCCTCACATTCGGCCCAGGAAATTAGCTGGTTGCACGGAAATCACCATAAGACTTGCCGTGGCCTTGTGGATCATGATTCCCAGTAGCAGGTAATTGCCGGTTGCGCAGAGTCCGTAAGCTAAAAGCGAAGGTGTCTGTTCTGCTGTCCTGCTAAGCGGAAGACGCGTTGGCGTTCGTCCGTTGCGGGCGGCTGGTTGCATTTTTCCTGCGTGGGGGCAGGGTCTCACCGGTCTTACCCAACACGTCTGCGGCCATCAGCTCGGCTTGCAGCAGTTCCTCGGTAGTGAGCGACTCACTTACGTTCTTGCCGGCCTGCGATATTTTTTCACTGGCGATCAAGTACCACATGTAGGCCTGCATCAAGTCCCTGGAGTTGGCGCGGCGGGTCCCGTGCATCTGGGCCAGCGCCAGCTGGGCGATCGGCGTTCCCTGCTCGGCCGCTTTCTGGCACTCGGCGAAGGTTGCCTCGTCCTGAAACTTGGGTCCGGAGAGACTGGAGAGGAAATGCTGAAATAGCGATCGTGAGTGCTGGTTCTGGTTCAAAGTCATGAACAGCAGTTCCACGCGGCTGGAGACGCCGAGCTTGTCGAACACACGAAATAGATAGTTCTTGATGGTGTGCTGGCTCAGTCCCAGGTGCTCGGCGATCTGGCGATTGGAAAGTCCCTCGGCCAGGCAGCGGACGACCTCCAGTTCGCGGTTGGAGAGCAGGTTCAAGCCTTGCGCATCCACGGCGCGCACGCTGTGCGAGGCCGCCAGCGCTTCCACCGCGTATGCCATCTGCTGACTGTTTGCCCAGATCTGCCCGCGACACACGCTGAGCACGCACTTCGCCAAGGTTTCTACGGATTCGTGTCGGCTGAAAATCCCTGTGGCACCGGCGCGAAAAGCCTCCAGAATCACGTCGCGCTTGGAGGAGTCGAGCAGCACCACCGCCCGAATGTGAGGATGCGACCTGCGTACGGCGCGCAACGCCTCAAATCCACGGCCAGGCTCTTCATCCAGGCTGGAACTGATCACCAGAACATCGATGTCGTGCAGGCTCCCGCGAGTGGTCAGACCCTCAAACCCTGAATCCGAACTGACCACCTGCAGACCGCTATCTCGCCGTAGAACGTCCGCCAACAGCTGGGTGTGGATTCGGGTATTGTCCGCCACGAACACCCGGATGGTTGCTCGCGCCGCTAGTTGGTCCTTCATGAACTCCTCCAAAGTATCCCGCGCAACAACACCCGGGGAGTCAGAACTGAGCGAGCCTACAAAAAAACCAAGTTTCCCCGAAACACTTGGCACTTGTGGGGAGAAAGACAAACCAAAGCAACCGACGGGGGGGGACCCTTGCGGGCCGCGGCCTTAAAGACAACGCCGTCAGTCTACTGGAATCCGTGGCGCCAATCAAGCGTAATCCGACCTGGAATATGCAATGGTTTGCAACCAGATGCAGATCTCCGTAACTGGGAGCCTACGGAATCGAAATCAGGTGCGTGGAACTGCAAGTATGACGATGTTTCAAGCTCAAAGAATTGCATTTTACATCTTTTAAATCAGCGATTTGAGGTCATGGTAGTCGCATTCTCAAGATGCGATGTAGTCCCGTGGTTACCACGGTGCCGAGCTCTAGGCTGCGGGAGATTGAAGAGAAGTTCGTCTCTGAGCATTAATTCCTTCGAGTCGAGACATCGCGCTCTACGGCGTGTGAGAAGGCCGCCGTCGAGACCATGTGCCACTTGCAGCAATCTGCATCCGGATGTAGGTTGGGAACACTTGGGGCGGTGCAAGTGAGTCCAAAGTCTTGTTTCTATTGATTTGTAGTCACCGGAGTTTGTCAGCTTCGGGGCGAATTATCCGACGGCATAGCCCGATAGTGGTGTTTGAGGTTGAAGCAGTTTGTGCAATGATGCAGAAAAGGTAACAGGCTAGTCCTTCCCCCACAGCAGTCTCGTAACTGTTTGCTTTTAGTTGCATTTCCCCCGGACCTCAAGGGTGAGGTCGTCCCCCGGTAACTTGTGTGCTTAGAAGGGTCAAGTGGCATTTGTGACTCAGAGGGCGAAGCTATGAGTACGGTCAATCAAACGTGGGATAGCGGGTTGGCTCCGGTTTCTGGAGTGGGAGTTCAACCTGTCGCGCCCAATTGGTACGCCGTGCACACCCGCGCCCGCCACGAGAAGGTTGTGGCACAACGTCTTCAAGAGGGCGGCCTAATCACGTTCCTGCCGCTGGTCACCGAGATTCGTCGCTGGAGTGATCGCAAGAAATCGGTGGAATTTCCACTGTTTGGTTGTTACGTGTTCGTGCGGCTGGCGCCCACCAGCGAAGAGCGCCTGCGAGTGCTCAAGATTGATAGCGTGTTGAATTTCGTGGGAATTCGGGGGCAGGGAACTCCGATTCCTGACCTACAGATCGACGCGGTGCGCACGCTGATCGAAGAGCGGCTGCCGTGGTCCACCCATCCCTTCCTCAAGATCGGTCAACGCGTTCGCATTCGCAGCGGCGCTTTGAACGGCATGGAGGGCGTACTGGTCTCCCGCAATGGAGACCGCACTCTGGTCTTGTCCGTCGATGCCATCCAGCGGTCCCTGGCCGTTCGCATCGAAGGATATGACGTCGAGCCCTTGTAAGCCTTCCTCCCCACAATATCTAAGAGTCTTTCCAGTTTTTTCCAAAAGGAGCCACTAATCCCGTGGCAGAAAACGCAATCGATACAATCCGCCTGCTTGTCGTGAGCCGCGAACCTGCTGTTCTGCGGCCGCTGTGGTCGATCGGTGAATCGAATTCCTGGCACCTGGAAACTGCGGGCAGCGGCTGGGAGGCAATGGAGCGAGTGCAATCCGGCTCCACGCCCGACCTGCTTCTGCTCGATCTGCCGCGTGGCGACGCCGACAGCCTGCACATCCTGCGGTGGCTGCGCCGCCTGCGCCCGGAACTGCCCGTCATTCTGATTGCCTATCCCGAAGATGCAAGCCGGGAAAAGGAAGCGATTCGCCTGGGAGCCCAGGACTACCTGGTCCGGCCGATCGACGACCAGCAACTGGAGCGGGTCATACGACGACACCTGTTTTCGACCCACCAGAACCAGGATGCCGATATTACCAGCGAAGACGTTGAGCAATTGAGTGCAGAAGCCTTCTTTGTCGGCGCCAGCCCAGTGATGCGTAAGCTTCGCGCGCAGGCCGAATTGCTGGCCGAAGCCAATGTTCCAGTGATGATTCTCGGGGAAAGTGGAAGCGGGAAGGACACCGTTGCCCACCTGATTCACAAACTGTCGGTTCGATCGGGGTTCCCGTTTGTCAAAGTGAATTGTGCCGCACTCCCCGGGGATCTCCTGGAGAGTGAGCTCTTCGGTTACGAGCATGACGCTTCCAATGGTTCCCCGCGGACAAAGCCGGGCAGATTCGAGCTGTGTGACAAAGGGACGATTCTGTTAGATGAAATTTCTGAAATGCCGGCCGAACTGCAGGCCAAGCTGATCCAAATACTGCAAACCAAACAATTCTCCCGTCCGGGCAGCCACGCCATGGTGGATGTGGATGTGCGGATCATCGCCGCCGTAACGGCCTGCGATGAGCGGGCGGCTTTCGAACGGAGATTGCGGGAAGACCTGTACTACCGACTAAGCGCGTTTACGGTGCAAGTCCCGCCGTTGCGTCATCGTAGAGACGAGATCCCCCTGTTGTTGCAGCATTTCATGCATCACCTGGCCAAGCATTACAACCTTCAACCGCGGGCATTTTCAGCGTCAGTTCTTGATGCCTGTCAGGTCCATTCGTGGCCGGGAAATCTGAAAGAGCTCGAGGGTTTTGTGAAGCGGTACCTGGTGATGGGCGACAAGGCCCTGGCCCTGAGCCAACACTCGCCGGACGCGGAAACCCACGAGCCTGGTTCCTTTGACCGTGCGGGTGATCCACCTTTTCCGGGCAACGAAGCCAGTCCGACCCGGTCCAACGGGGGCTCTTTGAAATCGCTGGTTCAGAGTGTGAAGCTCGAAGCGGAGAGAAACGCTATTGCTGCGGCCCTCGACAAAACCGGCTGGAACCGCAAAGCGGCGGCACGTTTGTTGAAAGTGAGCTATCGAACCCTGCTGTACAAGATCGAGCAGTATCACATGCACGCATCTGATGCTGCACCGTTCGCCGGCGGAAACGGGTTAAAGGGTAACGGTAACGGCCATGGCCGTAACGGAAGAGTAAGCTGAAAGGAATGCCACCAGGCGTTATGATGGGCAGTCGGGGGTGCAAATGAAAAACAACTACAGCCTCTGGGTAAAGCCAATGGTGGTATTGGCGGTTTGTCTGTTCGTGTCCGGGTGGTGTATGGCGCAGGCTGGATCTACGGCGCCGGCGTCGCCAGCGGGGCAGGGATCAGAGGTCGCCGCGAGCAAGCCGCACGATGCCAGCTTTGTGATTGGCAACGACGATATTTTGACTATCAACGTTTGGAAGGAACCGGACGTTTCACAACGGGCAATTCCCGTGCGGTCTGACGGCAAGATCTCGCTGCCCTTGATTGGAGAGGTGCAGGCCACCGGACGTACTCCTTTGGCCCTGGAACAAGACATTACCGCGCGGCTGAAAAGCTACATCGCCGACGCTGATGTCACCGTGATGGTCCAGCAGATCAACAGCCAGAAGTACAATATGCTGGGGCAGGTCACCAAGCCCGGTTCCTACCCGTTGACCAATTCGGTCACGGTGCTGGACGCCATCGCTATCGCAGGTGGCTTCCGCGATTTTGCCAAACAGAAATCCATCTACATTCTGCGCCAGAACCCGGATGGCAGCCAGTCCCGCCTGCCCTTCAACTATAAGACCGTGGTGAAGGGCCGGGATTCCGCACAGAATATAAAACTGCAGCCGCGCGACACCATCGTCGTCCCGTGAAATCACGAATTCTAAGACAAGCAGGGTTGTGCATTGTGCTGGCGGCTAGTGTCCCACTGTGGTCACAAGTGAACCCCGCGCCGGATGCTACTGCCACCGCGCCAGTCACCGACAACTCGCCGGCTGCGGATGCGGCACCGGTTCCAACGACGGCTGACGACCGCATGCAGACCCCTCCCACGGTGAGCGGAGCGGCTTACCCGACTACCTATACTTCTGAGCAGAGGTCCAACTACTTGCGCGGGGGATTAACGTTCAGCACGGCGTATAGTGACAACGTCCTTGTAAGTGCGTCCGGCACCCCTCTGAGCGATGTAAGCTATTTGGTTACGCCGAGCATCGCACTGGATCAAACCACATCGCGGCTGCATTGGGTTTTTGCCTACAGTCCGGGCTTTACGTTTTATCAGCGCGATAGCTCGGCGAACCAGGCGAATCAGAATCTTTCCAGCAGCTTCCAGTACCGGTTGAGCCCGCACGTGACGTTGAGCCTGCGAGACTCGTTTCAGAAGTCTTCCAGTGTATTGGACCAGCCGGATCTGGCATCAGCCGGTGCCGTGACGGGCAGTGCGCAAGGCGTGACGGCAGTGGTGATTGCGCCGCTTGCGGATCAGCTCACCAATAAGGGTGATGTGGAGATCACCTATCAATTCAACGCCAATACGATGATCGGGGCGAGTGGAACTTTCACCAATCTGCACTACTCGAATTCGGCACAGGTTCCTGGACTATTTGACTCCGCTTCCCAGTCAGGGGCTGCGTTCTATACACGACGTATCTCGAAAAAGCATTACTTGGGCGTGACCTACCAGTACCAGAGAATCCTGTCTTATCCAATCGGGGAGCAGAGCGAGACCCAAACCCACTCCGTGCAGGTGTTCTACACGGTCTATCTACAGCCCAAACTCTCACTTTCGGTTGCCGGAGGGCCGCAGCACTCCGATGTTAACCAGTCTCCGCTGCCCTCCGCGTCGGCTTGGACGCCGGCCCTGACCGCCAGCATGGGGTGGCAAGCGCGCCGCACCGCTCTCGCGGCCAGCTATTCGCGAATCGTATCGGGGGGTGGTGGATTGCTGGGAGCATTTCATTCGAATAGCGCTAGTCTGTCGCTGCGGCAACAGCTAAGCCTAAATTGGAATGCGCAGGCATCCGGGGCGTATTCGATCAATAAGACCCTGACCCCGCTTTTCTTTCTATCCAGTCCCGGGGGACACTCTATTTCGGGAAGCGCGTCAATCCAAAGGAAGCTAGGCCAGCATATGAACGCGGAGGCGGGATACACGCGGCTGCACCAGAGTTACAGCGACATCCCCGCAATCAGTACGGCACCCGATACCAATCGCGAGTATGTAACGATCTCGTATCAGTTTACCCGGCCGTTGGGAAGATAATCATGGTAGAAGAATTCGAAGAAAAAACTCCTGAAGGGTTCAGTCTCCAGTACTGGGTGGGGGTGGCGCGTCGCCGCTACTTGCAGTTCCTGATCCCGCTCTTTTTGGGGTGGGTGGCGGTATGGAGCACGAGCTGGATTCTCGCGCCCCGCTATAGGTCGAGCACGCTGATTCTGGTCGAACAGCCGACCATGCCCAGCGCCTACGTGACGCCAAACGTCAACGATGACCTGCAGGACCGAGTGCAGAGCATTACCCAACAGATTCTCAGTCGGACCCGCCTCTTGCATATTATCGACGAGTTGAAACTTGATGCGGCCGATCGCAGCCGTACCAACCCCGATGAGTTGGTTGATCGCATGCGCAAGGACATCCAGATCGACCTAGTCAAGGATGCCCGCAACCAAATCAATTCCTTCAATGTTTCCTACTCATCGCGAGATCCCTACGTTGCGCAGCAGGTTACCAGCCAGCTTACTAATTTGTTCATCAATGAGAATCTGGAAGTTCGGCAGCAGCAGTCCGAAGGCACCACAAAGTTCATGGAAGAGCAGATGGAGACAGCCCGGCAAACTCTGGCGGCGCAGGAAGACAAGATTCGCGAGTTCAAGGCGCAGCATGTGGGCGAATTGCCCGAGCAGCTAGCCACCAATCTTCAAATCCTGGCGGGGCTGCAAGCACAGCTCCACGGCGAGGAAGACGCTCTCAACAGCGCTCGGCAACAGCACGTTTACCTGCAAACCCTTGTGGACCAATACCGTGCTCTGCAGGCTTCGTCGGGAACTTCTGATGGCGGCCCGCCAGTGGGTCTGCCGGCCCTTGACCAGCAGCTGGACAAACTGAGGGCACAACTGGCCGACATGAGCTCCCACTACACGGATCGTCATCCCGATGTGCGCAAACTGAAAGACCAGATTGCCACCACCGAGAAGATGCGAGCCCAGATCATCGCCAGCATGAACGCGAACGGCGATGGCAGCGCAGCTACCACCCAGAAAGTCCCCGCACCCCGCACTGCCGCGGACATTCGCGATGCATCTCCCATGCTCCAGGTGCAGGGGCAATTGCAGGCGAACGAGACCGAGATTGGGAACCGGGAACGGGGAATTGCTGCATTGAAGGCCAAGCTGGGCGATTACCAAGCCCGGCTCAACCAGGAACCCGTGCGCGAGCAACAATTGGCGGATTTGACTCGCGGCTACGATCAGTCCAAACAAAACTATGACGGACTGCTGAAAAAGAAAAACGAGTCTGCCATGGCCACTAGCATGGAACTGCTGCAGCAAGGCGAGCGCTTTCGCGTTCTTGATCCACCCAGCTTGCCCTTGAAAGCCGACTTCCCGAACCGCCTGAAGTTCTGTGGCATGGGGCTGGGGATTGGGCTAGCATTGGGCATAGTAGTGGCGGGCGCATTCGAGATGGCCGACGACCGGGTGTACAGCGAAGCAGAAATCAAGAGCTTGTTGCCGGTGACGGTCATTTCGGAAATCCCAGTGATCGTGACTGCAGCTGACGAGCAAATCAGCAGAAAGAAAGCTTGGTTGGGATGGGCGCTCGCGGGATTTGTAGTGGTCACCATCCTGGCAGGGTCCGCGCTCAGCTTTCTGCGCGGCTAGAACCTTCTCAATGTACAAGTCTTTTTACAACCTGAAGCGGAATCCATTCGAGATCACTCCCGATCCGTCTTTTCTTTTCCCCACCCGGAGACACAACGAAGCTCTGGCTGCCCTCTACTACGGGGTGCGACGCCATAAGGGATTTGTGGTGCTGACCGGGGAAGTGGGTACGGGGAAGACTCTGGTCTTGCGTTGCCTGCTGCAACTGTTCAGGCAGAACAATGACGTTGCCTACGCTTATGTCTTTAACGGACGTCTATCTCCGGTCGAGTTCCTGGAGTATGTCGCGGGTGATTTTGGGCTGGCCGCGGCGGGCAGGAACAAGGGTGAGCTGCTGCTGGATCTAGGTAGCTTTGTGATTTCCCGCGCGCAAAGGAAACTGACCACCGTCCTGGTGGTAGACGAAGCCCATCATCTGTCGGCTGACATCCTGGAAGAAATCCGCCTGCTGACGAACCTGGAGACGGCGCACGACAAACTGCTCCAGATTCTGCTGGTGGGGCAGCCCGAGCTCGACGAGAAATTGGACTCAGTCGGCCTGCGGCAGCTCAAGCAGAGGATTGCGCTGCGCTCCCGACTGGAGCCTCTCGATCCGAGTGAAACAAGGGGATACATCGAGCGCCGCCTTCAGCTCGCTGGAGCGAATTCCACGGAGCATGCGGTGTTTCCGATCGAAACCATCGCCAGCATCTATCAGCATTCTCGGGGCATTCCGCGGCTCATCAATACCGTCTGTGAGAACGCCCTGATCGCCGGGTATGCCCGGCAGATGCGTAGCATCACTCCCGACGTGATTGACGACATAGCGGTGGATTTTCGCCTCGGCGTGGTGCACCAACCCCACACAGAAAATTCTAAGGAGGCGGACGACAACGACGTGCGCCTGGCTGCCAAGAGGTTGCTCGATCTGTATGCCTATCTTCAAAAGCCACCCCGCGAAGTTGAAGAGCGCGCTCCAGTGGCACCCCGCGTGATTAAACAATGAGCCATATATTTGACGCTTTGCAAAGGTCCGAGGCGGAACAATCGGGAGCCGAGGCCCCGGCTTTGTCCGTCGCCACCGAACTTATTAAGGCGGCCGAACGGAAGACAACCACCGAACGCGAGACCTCCGGAGAACGTGACCTGGCTGCGCAGGTTGTGACCCAGGATTCCAGTCCAACGGCGGTCGATCAGTTTCCCTCGTTGCAGGTGGTGCTGTCAGCGCAAAGCCGTATGGTCTGCCTGACCGACCGCGAGAGTCTGGCGGCCGAGAAGTTCCGCTTTCTCAGCGTGCGCTTACGCCAGCTCCGGCAAAACCGCCCGCTGAAGAAGATTTTGATCACCAGCAGTATTCCCCAGGAAGGGAAGAGCATGGTAGCGGCAAACCTGGCTTGCACCCTGGCCCGGAGACAACATCAGAAGACATTGCTCTTGGATGGAGACTTGCGGAGGCCGGCATTGTCCCAGACATTCGGATTGGGAAAGCTCCCCGGTCTGTGCGACTGGTTGCAGGGTGAACCCGGCCCCATGCGGAATATTTATCGCCTCGAAGGCCCAGGTTGCTGGTTCCTGCCGGCCGGTAGTTCGCCGAAAAACCCGTTGGAGCTGATGCAATCCGGCCGGCTCACCGCACTCTTAGATCAGTTGGCAACTTGGTTCGAGTGGATCGTCATCGATTCTCCTCCAGTATTGCCCTTGGGTGATACCAGCATCTGGTCGCGACTGGCGGATGGTGTTCTACTGGTGACCCGCCCGGGAGCAACCCAGAAGGAGCAGTTGCAGCGTGGTCTGGAAGCGATTGACCAATCGAAATTGATAGGTGCTTTGTTAAACAGTTCGCGAGAAGCGGCATCGAGTGACTACTACTCGCGTTATGTTCCATCGGCGGTAGCGGCACACAATAACCTCCCCGAAGAGTGAGCGGTTCTGGTCCGGCAATTTCAGTAGTTCATTCCTGTAACTCGGCAAAATCCCCTCGAGAATCAATCAGCGTTAAGCATCCGGCGCCCACAAGACACGGCCGGACATATGGAGGGAATTGTGAATGTAAGACGTCCAAACAACGGCTCGACTTTGAGTCCACTCCCAGTGGAAACGTCAGCCAATGGGCAACACGGAGTTCTGAGCGAGGAGTCATTCCAGAGAATGATCTCTCTGGAACGGAAGCGAAGCGAGCGCTCTCGCAAACCGTTCCTGCTCATGCTGGTCGATATGGGCGGCTATATGCGATCCGAAAGGACTACCAAGGTTCTTGGCAGCATCCTTTCCGCGCTTTCCATGTCCACTCGCGAAACCGACGTGACTGGCTGGTACAAGCACCGCTCTGTGGTAGGGGTGATGTTCACTGAGATCAGCCTGGAGGACCGGGCGTCGGTCTTGGGGACCATGATTACCCGGGTGAGTGAAACGCTTAAGACCGCCTTGAGCTTTGAACAATTCAACCAGGTGAGCCTTTCCTTCCACCTCTTCCCCGAGGACTGGAACCACGAAGACGAACGCAGGCCGAGCGATCCCAGGTTGTACCCGGACCTGGAAAAGCGGGACGAATCCCGCAAGCTCTCGAACGCGGTCAAGCGGGCCATGGACATCGGTGGCAGTCTGTTCGCATTAGTTGCTTTTGCCCCGGTGTGGCTGGCGATTGCTCTGGCAGTCAAGCTGACCTCCAAGGGACCTGTATTTTTCCGGCAACGGCGGATCGGCCAGCATGGCGCCTCGTTTACCTTCCTCAAGTTCCGCTCCATGCATGTCGACAACGATGCCAGCACCCACAAAGAGTACGTCCGGCAACTGATTGCCGGGAAAGCCGAGCGGCATCCCTCGAACGGGAATGGCGACGGAGTGTATAAGCTCACCAGTGATCCACGAATCACTACGGTGGGGGCGTTCTTGCGTCGGACCAGCTTGGATGAAATGCCGCAATTCATCAATGTGTTGCGCGGAGAAATGTCGTTGGTGGGGCCGCGTCCTCCAGTTCCCTACGAAGTGGAAGCTTATGATTTCTGGCATCGCCGCAGGGTGCTCGAGGCCAAGCCCGGCATCACCGGACTTTGGCAAGTCAGCGGGCGCAGCCGGGTGAAGTTCGACGATATGGTTCGGTTGGACCTGCAATATGCGCAAAATTGGTCGCCCTGGCTGGATCTGAAAATCATTTTCCGAACCCCGGGTGCCATGCTGGGCGAAGGCGCCTACTAATCCGCTCTCTCTCGTGTTTGATTCTGCGAAAAATTTAAAGGATGAATAGGTGAGTGGAACACATGGTTAAGTTTGGTGTGATCGGATACGGGTACTGGGGCCCGAACGTGGTAAGAAATTTGAACCTCATGGACAAGGCTGAGGTTCTGGCGGTGTGCGATAAGAGCCCCGCCTCACGGAAACGCGTCCAGAAAGCCCATCCCGGGCTGCGTGTGACCAGCGATTCGGCCGATCTGATGTCATCGAAGGACCTGGATGCTATTGCCGTGATCACGCCGGTCTGGACCCATTACGAGCTGACCAAGGCTGCACTCGAGCATGGTAAGCATGTCTTCGTCGAGAAGCCGTTCACCAGCAGCGCCGCTCAGGCGGAAGAGCTGATCAATCTGGCAGCCAAGAAAAACCTGAAGATCATGGTGGACCACACCTTCCTGTTCACCGGGGCGGTGAAGAAGATCCGGCAACTACTCAAGGAAGGTACGCTGGGCAACCTGTACTACTACGACTCCACCCGAGTCAACCTCGGGCTGTTTCAGCACGATGTGAATGTGATCTGGGATCTGGCGCCCCACGACCTTTCCATCATCGACCACCTTATTAGTGAGACGCCCGAGGCCCTGGTGGCCACTGGGCAGACCCACCTCAACGGCTTCGAAGACGTAGCTTTCATAACACTATATTTTCCCAACAAGATCATCGCTCACATCAATGTCAACTGGCTGTCGCCGGTCAAGGTACGCACGACTTTGATCGGGGGCGAGAAGAAGATGCTGGTGTGGAATGATCTGGAGGCGGACGAGAAAATCAAGATCTATGACAAGGGCATCGACGTCAAGGGACAGCAGGGACTTTACAACCTGCTGGTGAATTACCGCTCCGGTGACATGTGGGCGCCCCAGGTGGAACAGGTCGAAGCCCTCAGTCAGGAATTGGCGTACTTCGTCGATTGCATCACTCATAACAAGGTTCCATTCAACGATGGAGCAGCAGGCCTTCGGGTAGTCAAAATGCTGGAAGCTGCCGACCAGTCCCTTCGGAAACGGGGCGCCCTGATTTACCTCTGAACCTGATTTTCCTCCAGGCGGCGTTCCCCCTTGAATTATTAAGCAGATGTTCCAGGAATGATTTAGCGGAGCGCTTCACCATTTATGAATTCTTACCAGTGCATCGCCCCTGACGTTAAGCTTGGCCGGAATGTCAAGCTCTCCCAGTTCATCAATCTTTACGGATGTGAGATTGGCGACGAAACCAAAATCGGCGCGTTTGTCGAAGTGCAGAAGAATGCCACCATCGGCAAGCGCTGCAAGATCTCGAGCCACACCTTTGTCTGTGAGGGTGTGACCATTGAAGACAATGTCTTCATCGGCCACGGCGTAGTGTTCATCAACGACAGCTATCCCCGCGCCACCACCGAAGGCAAACTGCAAACCGAAGCTGACTGGAAAGTGGAGAGGACTGTCATCAAGAAGGGCGCCTCAATCGGCTCGGGCGTCACCATCCTTTCCAATCTCACCATTGGCGAAAATGCCATCGTAGGCGCGGGCAGCGTGGTCACCAAGGATGTCCCCGCCAACAGCATCGTCGCCGGCAACCCGGCAAAACTTTTGCGTTATATCGAACAGACCTTGGAGGTCGCAGAATGAGTGGTTCAACCAATGTTCCTTTTCTCGATCTTGTCACCCCTCATGTGGAGCTTGAGCAGGAGTTGACGAAGGTGTTCCACCAGGTTTTAAGAACCGCCGGCTTCATCGGCGGAGCGATGGTCGAGGACTTTGAAAAGGCGTTTGCCGCGTTTTGTCAAACCAAGTGCTCCGTGGCGGTCAACAGTGGGACCGACGCGTTGCGCTTTGCGTTAATGGCTTGTGGGGTAAAAGCCGGAGACGTGGTCCTCACCGTGCCGCACACCTTCATTGCCACCACCGAGGCGATTTCCCAGGCCGGGGCATTGTGTGAGTTTGTGGACATCGACGAGACCACCTACAACATGGATCCCGCCAAGTTGCGGGAGTATCTGGAAACCCAGTGCACCGTCGACGCCTCCGGCCACCGCATCAGCCGCCGCAGCGGGCGGCGCGTGACCGCCATTGTCCCAGTCCATCTCTATGGGCAGATGGTCGACATGGATGCCATTCTGGCGCTGGCCGAACGGCATGGTCTCATGGTGATTGAAGATGCCTGCCAGGCCCACGGAGCCGAGTATTTCTCGCGCAAACGCAACTGCTGGATGAAAGCCGGGTCCATGGGGCGGGCGGCCGCATTCAGCTTTTATCCTGGGAAAAACCTGGGCGCTTGTGGCGAAGCCGGGGCAGTGACCACGAATGACCCTGCGGTCGCTGATACGGTCAAGATGCTGCGTGATCATGGCCAGGCCAAAAAGTATTACCACGACGTCGAAGGCTACAACGGAAGACTAGATTCGATGCAGGCGGGCTTTCTTCATGTAAAGCTCGCTCACCTGGCGAAGTGGAACACGCAGCGGCGAGAACGCGCCACCGAATACAATCGTCTGCTGTCGGTTGCTAACGCCGCGGTCACGCGGCCCCACGAACCTACCTGGTCGCGGGCGATCTTCCACCTTTATGTGATCCGAACTGGAGACCGTGACGGATTGATGGCCCATCTGAAAACGGCGGGCATCGGAACCGGTATCCATTACCCGATTCCGCTTCACCTTCAAAAAGCCTATGCTTCTCTCGGCTACCGCAAGGGAGATTTCCCGGTCTGCGAACGAATCGCAGGGGAAATTGTTTCTCTCCCCATGTATCCGCAACTCTCAGCCGAACAGCAGGCGCATGTGGTGAAAGAGGTCTTGCGTTTCACTCAGGTTGCTACTGCTCCCAAACACCCCGCGGGCGAGGGCAACTCGCTAGCAGCTGCAGAACAGAGCGCATAGGGTTCTTTGACAAGAGCGTTTCTCATCTCCTGGACCCCCTCCCGGTAAAAGGATACAAATGAAGATTTCAGTGATTGGCGCTGGTTATGTGGGCCTCACCACTGCTGCGTGTCTGGCGCAAATTGGTCATGAAGTATTTTGCAGTGAAAGCGATCTCGCCAAACTGCAGCAGTTGCAAAACGGGGCGATGCCGTTGTTCGAGCCCCACTTGGAAGAGGTCATCCGAATGGCCCGGGAATCCGGACGCCTCACGTTTGGATCCACCGAGGAGGCGATTGAGTGCGGACGGGCTATTTTCATTTGCGTCGGCACTCCGCCGCTGGCCAATGGAGATGCCGACTTGCACGCCATCGAAGCAGTCGCCCGCGCCATTGCCAAGCGTGCGTCGGGATACCGCCTAGTAATTGAAAAAAGTACGGTGCCGGTGCAGACCGGGGCGCAATTGCGAAAGCATCTCGCGGTACATCGGACGAACGGTTTGCAGTACGACGTAGCTTCCAATCCCGAGTTTCTGCGTGAAGGCTCGGCGGTCGAGGACTTTCTTCATCCGGATCGAATCGTGGTCGGAGTGGACTCCGAACAGGCTGCCAAGCTGCTGCGTGAGATTTACGAACCCATTGTTGGCCAGACGTTCACCTGTCCAGTGCACTCGCGTTGTCCCGCCCGTGCGGACGCTCGATTTCTGGTGACTGATACCAACTCCGCGGAACTTATCAAGCACGCATCGAATTCCTTCCTGGCGATGAAGATATCATTCATCAATATGGTCGCCAATCTGTGTGAGGTGGTGGGGGCGGACGTGAGCAGAGTCGCCGAGGGCATGGGTCTTGATCCCCGCATTGGATCCACTTTCCTGAACCCTGGCATCGGTTTTGGCGGCTTCTGCTTTCCCAAAGACGTACAGGCATTTATCCGCATTGCCGAGAAGTCCGGGTGCGACTTTTCCTTGCTCAAAGAGGTGGAAAAAATCAACCAACGCCGCATCGAGCTTTTCGTCGAAAAGATTCGCCGGGAACTGTGGGTGCTGCGGGGCAAGACTCTGGCAGTGTGGGGCCTGGCTTTCAAGCCCAATACCGATGACGTGCGCTTCGCTCCGTCAATCGCGCTGGTGAAGTCGCTGGTGGACGAGGGTTCGAACGTAAGAGCCTATGATCCCGAAGCTATGGATAAGGCGAAGTCGGTTCTTCCCGATATCACCTATTGTTCAGATCCGTACCAGGCCGCCGAAGGGGCAGATGCGATTCTGATCGTTACGGAGTGGGACGAGTTTCGCCAGGTGGACTGGCAGCGCATCAAGTCACTGGTAGAACGTCCGCTGATTGTCGATGGCCGGAACATGCTGAATTCGACCGAGGCAGTTCGCAATGGATTCGACTACGTCAGCGTTGGCCAGCCGCCCGTGTGGGTCGAGAAAAAGCAGGGAGCAGGCGATGAAGTTCAAGTGGAGATCCGGTCTGCATAAGCTCCAGGATGCTCGACACTGGCACGCACAAAACTGAATATCAACCGCACTCCCACGAGGACTCTGAGAATCTGTGATGAATAACGACCTTGAAGTAGCCGTTCAAAAGTTGCTGGCCTACTGTCAGACAAACGATTGGGCGGGCTACGAACCCTATGACGTTCTCAACAGCAAGATAGTCAACAGCCTGCCGTTTCTGGATTTCAAACTCCCGCGGCTGATCCTTACCCAGGCGTTGAAACGGAGTCCCATCAACGTTCGCAGCCTGCTGCTGGTGCCAAAGACCCAGAACCCGAAAGCCCTCGGTTTGTTTCTTTCAGGCTTGGTCAAGCTTTCCACGACCAACACTCCAAATCACGAAGATCTGATTGATCTGATGATCGAGCGGTTGGTTGCTCTCCGTTCTCAAGGCACGCGCTACTGGTGCTGGGGATACAATTTCCCCTGGCAGACGCGCACTGAACTGGTGCCACGATGGGTTCCGAACCTGGTCTGTACCGCTTTTGCCGCCGATGCGCTCTTGGACGCGTACGAACAGCGGAACGATGCGCGATGCCTCAGCATGGCTGTGAGTGCGGCCGCGTTTATTCTCAACGAGCTCTACTGGGCCGAGGGTGAGCGCGTTGGATTTGGTTATCCGCTGCCCTCGATGCGGAACCAGGTTCACAATGCCAATCTTCTCGCCGCTGCTTTGTTTTGCCGTGTGTACAAGCACACCGGCGACGAGCGATTCATTGCCCCAGCTCTGAGAGTTGCCCGCTACTCGGCGGCCGCGCAGCGACCGGATGGTGGATGGGCCTATGGTGAAGCCTCCACCCAGCAATGGATTGACAATTTTCACACCGGTTTCGACCTGAGCGCGCTGCGGACCATCGCTCGATATGCCGAGACCACGGAGTTCGATGCGTGCCTGCAACGAGGGTTTGATTTTTATCGGGGTCACTTTTTCCGTGCGGACGGATCGGTAAGGTATTTCCACAATCAGACCTACCCAATCGACACTCACTGTGTGGCGCAGAGCATTATTACTCTGGTTGATCTCAAGCATCTGGATCCTGCCAACTTGCCCTTAGCGCATTCCGTGTTTCGCTGGGCAATGGATCATATGTGGGATCACCGAGGCTTCTTCTACTACCGCATTCTTCGTACTTGTACCATTCGGACTTCCTACATGAGATGGACGCAAGCGTGGATGTTCCTTGCCCTGTGCAGATTGTTGTCCGCATCGAAACCGGCCACAACTCGCGTGCAGCTGGAGCATTCCCTGGTACAGGCAGAGACTCAGCGATGACTGCGCTGCCCAGGTACGTGCTCATTACTCCTGCCCGCAACGAAGCGGAGTTCATTGAGTTGACCCTCAAATCTGTTGTGGCGCAGACGGTTCGGCCACTCAAATGGGTCATCGTCAGCGATGGTTCGACCGACGGCACGGACGAAATCGTCAGCAAGTATGCGGCTGAGTATCCGTGGATCGAACTACTCCGGATGCCGGAACGCCGCGAACGGCACTTCGCCGGCAAAGTCCTTGCCTTTAACGCAGGACAGGCCAAGGTTCGCGATCTGCCATACGAAGTGATTGGCAGTCTGGACGGCGACATCTCATTTGAACCCGATTACTTTTCATTCTTGCTGGGCAAGCTAGCGGAGGATCCCGGACTAGGACTCGTAGGAACTCCCTTTCATGAGGAGTCGAGCCACACGTATGATTACCGATTTGCCAGTATTGAGCACGTGTCCGGTGCATGTCAGGTCTGGCGGCGCGAGTGCCTCGAAGAAATCGGCGGATACGTGCCGGTCAAGGGAGGCTTGATCGATCACATTGCCGTTCTGACTGCCCGAATGAAGGGTTGGAAGACCAGGACGTTTACCGACAAGGTGTGTAATCACCATCGGGCAATGGGAACAGCACAGCAGAGTCTGTTAGTGTCGCGATTTAAGAACGGCGCCAAGGACTACGCGATAGGAAATCACCCAATTTGGGAGTTATTCAGGACCACCTATCAGATGACCAAGAGGCCGTTCGTTGTCGGCGGTTTAATGGTGGGGTTTGGCTATTTTTGGTCTTTGATCCGACGGGTGGAGAGGCCGGTTTCACGTGAACTCATGGCCTTCCAGAGACGTCAGCAGATGAGGCGATTGATAAGTTTGCCCACCGGTAGCAGGGCTCCCCGCGACCAAAGCCTTGCGTCGTCCTCGTAAGTGTGTTCGATTCGACTCAGCAGGGAGGTCTCACTCCCCAATCAGCAGCAAATTTGGTCGAATCCGGTAGACCGATGAACCGCAAAGTAGCCCCCACCATCTCCATGCAATCAGCCATGTTGCCCTTGACGACGGACTCTTCGGCTCAGGCAGAGACAGCACAGGACTTGGTCGTCGGTAACCACGGCAAACCCGGGGCTGGCATCCTCATCATCAACGCAGACGACTGGGGCCGTGATCGCGAGAACACCGACCGAACTCTCGAGTGCGTTGCACATGGGGCTATGTCATCGGTAAGTGCAATGGTGTTCATGGAGGACTCTGAACGAGCTGCTGGGGTTGCTCGGGAGCAAGGAATTGATGCCGGCCTCCATTTGAATTTCACAAGTGCGTTTTCGGGGCCTGGTGTTCCGACCCGACTCAAAGAACATCAGCAACGGCTGTCTCGTCATCTCCTTCGGCACCGGTTTGCGCCGGTCATTTTCTATCCCTGGCTCACAAGCTCGTTCGAATACGTGGTAGCCGCCCAGCTAGAGGAATTTGGCCGCCTCTACGACGCGATGCCGGGACGCGTTGACGGTCATCACCACATGCATCTCAGTGCGAATGTGCTTCTCGGGAAGCTCTTGCCCGAGGGGACCATCGTTCGCCGAAACTTTTCCTTCCAACCTGGCGAGAAGAGTCTGACCAACCGTCTTTATCGCGGGCGCGTGGATCGGATGCTCGCTCGGCGTCACCGCCTGGTCGATTTCTTTTACTCGCTGGCACCGCTGGAGCCTGCCGCTCGGCTGCGGCAGATCTTCACGTGTGCGCGCCAGTTTGTCGTTGAGGTGGAGACGCATCCAATCAATCCAGATGAGTATCGGTTCTTGCAGGGTGGCGAGATTGTTGATCGGTACGGCGATGTTCCAATCGCTACCCATTTCGCCATGCCTCGGGGGATAGACAGCAAGATCGAATCCATCAGCGGGCCAGTCGATGTTGCGGAATACGAGCTTGTGCAAGAGACAGGCCTGCGGAAGAAAACGGCCTCTCCTGGGCGCCTCAATCGCACCGCCTCCACTGGTCACCGGGCAATACGCCCAACCGTTCTTGTCGGCTTTGCTGAGGCAGCGACCGCGGCTGAGGTGGTGTGGAGCCTCGTCGACAGCGGCTGCGACGTTATCGCCTTTGCACGCAGAGGCCGTTCTTCCGCTTTACGTCACAGCCGGCATGTTGTATGTCATGACATTTGTGCTCCAGAAACAAATTTGGAGGCATCTCTCTCTGACTTGCGCTCCCTCCTGATCTCTTTAAACCGAGAAACCGTGGGTGCAAAACAAGTGCTCTTTCCACTGGATGACAAAGCGGTGTTGCTATGCAGCAGAATGCACCTTGGCGGAGACTGGACGCTGGCAGGGCCTGATGGTGCCCATGCCGAGCTGGCGTTAAATAAGTACTTGCAAATTCAAATGGCCGGCGAGGCTGGGTTCAATGTTCCCAAGACCGCATTGGCGCGAACCGGAAACGACATCCGCAGTTTCATCGCCACCGAGTCCTATCCAATCATTCTCAAGGCCGCTGAGTGTGTTCCGACAAAGGAAGGCCGTGCGTATAACTGCCCACACTGGATCTGCGCAAATGAAGATGAGCTAGAGCGTGCGCTGGCACAGTGGGGCGAGCGCACGCCCCTTTTGGCACAGCCCTTCATCGCGGGAACCGGCGAGGGGCTCTTCGGCCTCGCGGCACCCGACGGCATCAGGGCGTGGAGTGCTCATCGCAGGTTGAGAATGATGAATCCTCAGGGTTCGGGTTCAAGTGCATGTATTTCGCAGCCGGTCCACGAGGATCTCAAGCGCAAGGCTGAAATGTTCGTCAAACGCAGTGGATGGCGCGGCATGTTCATGATCGAGCTGTTGCGTGACCGCTCGGGAAAAGTCTGGTTCGTTGAGCTCAACGGCAGGCCGTGGGGAAGCATGGCACTTTCTCGGCGCCAGAACTTTGAGTATCCGGCGTGGCAGGTGATGTTAGCAACCGATCCGCAAACACAAGCTGGCATGGCCATACCGACTGCACCTGGCATTGTTTCCAGGAATGCAGGCCGCGAACTGATGCATTTGTTGTTCGTGCTACGGGGACCCAAGTCAAAGGCACTTAGCGAATGGCCATCCTTTTGGAAGTCCGTGGCGGATGTCACCCGCGTTCGTCGGGGTGATACTTTGTACAACTGGCGGAGCGAGGACTTAAAAGTGTTCCTGGCTGATGTTTGCTACACAATCAAGAGCAACTTGTTCAAAAGCAGAAACTGAGAACCCATGGAAGTTCTTGCAGTTTGTCATGTGCACTCCAGTTGGTCCTACGACGGAAGCTGGTCGCTGGAAGAACTCAGTACCAAGTTCGGTCAGCGTGGCTGTCGGGTGCTGATGATGACTGAGCACGATCGCGGCTTCACAGCGGCACGCCTTGAGGAGTACCGACGCGCTTGTACGCAAGCGAGTTCTGAGAAGGTCCTCGTCGTGCCCGGCATCGAATACAGCGACGCCGCGAACCGGGTGCATGTCCTGGTGTGGGGTCCGGTCCCCTTTCTGGGAGAGAACCTGCCGACTAGTGAAATGTTAGACGGTGTGAAAGCCGCTAGCGGCGTTGCCGTGTTGGCTCATCCCTCGAGAAAAAACGCCTGGCAGTGCTTTACGCCGCAGTGGGCTGACAAACTACTGGGAATCGAGGTGTGGAATCGAAAATATGACGGCTGGGCGCCCAGCGAGACGGCTCCTGCACTCATGCCCGAGGCGGATGCGATCCCGTTTGTGGGATTAGATTTTCACACGCAACGGCAGTCGTTTCCGCTGGGTATGGCGCTAGACATGGATGGAAGCGTCACCGAAGAAACGGTCCTCGAATGTTTGCGCAGCCGAAGCTGCACCCCACGTGCGTTCGGTGCCCCACTTAGCCGGGATCTCTTTCGCAGGGCGCTGCCCGCCATGCGGATGGCGGAACGAAGCCGGCGCACTGCTGCCAGTATCGCCAGGAAGACAGGCGTATTGTGACTTTGACTGGTACCGCAGACGGGATGGTCGCGGCTCGCGTAAAAACCATCGATGCTGTGACGGCGAAGCGAACGCATCACCTTTGTGTATGTATCTGCACTTTCAAGCGGCCAGAACTCCTGAAGCGACTCTTGACGAGTTTGGCCAGTCAACGTACCGAGGCGTTATTCACCTATTCCGTTGTCGTGGCCGACAATGATGCTATGAAGTCAGCCGAGCCAGTGGTGGCTGCATTTTCCTCGCAGTCGTCGCTACCTGTGACATATTGCTTCGAACCCCAGCAGAACATCGCGCTGGCACGGAATCGAGCGGTTGAGCATGTTGACGGAGACTTTATCGTCTTCATCGATGATGATGAATTCCCTGTCGATCACTGGCTCCACGATTTGCTTCAGACCTGCGTTAGTTACAAGGCTGACGGCGTTCTCGGGCCGGTCAAGCCGCATTTCGACGTCGAGCCGCCCCAGTGGGTAAAGAAGGGTGGGTTTTTCGATCGTCCAACTTACCCCACCGGGACCAAACTGAATTGGCCGGAGACGCGCACCGGAAATGTTCTTTTCAGAAAGGACATCCTCGACGGTCTCAGTGCCCCCTTCAGTCCCGCGTTCGGCACCGCGGGAGAAGACATGGATTTTTTCCGGAGAATGATGGAAAGAGGGCATACATTCGTCTGGTGTAACGAAGCCATCGCGTATGAGACGGTACCCGCGTCACGCTGCACTCGCCGCTATCTGCTGAACCGAGCACTGCTCCGAGGAAGTAATTTTCCGAAACACCCCCGTCATCGCGTCAGGAATATCGCCAAATCGCTGATAGCCGTGCCGTGTTACACGTTGGCCCTCCCATTCCTGCCGCTATTTGGACAGGCCATCCTGGTCAGGTACCTGAGCAAACTGCTCGATCACGTCAGCCGGTTGCTGGCGTTCCTTGGCCTGCCACTCGTAACACAACGCTAGAAGTGCGACCACGCGAAAGAAGGCGGGGGACCTTCGGGGCAAGAGGAATTTTATATGAAGCGACAGATTAGAGTGTGTGACAAGGAGATCCGCGTTACCGGCCGGTTGTTGAGGGTCGCCCGACTTGAAGGCGACGGGTTCGAGTTCCTCGATGACCCGGAGCACCTGCTGCGCGGTCTCCGTGCAGCCGATACGAGGGTTGACCTTTTCACGTACATCCCCAGACTGCCTGCAGCCACACCATCGCATGTTCATCCCTTCGAGTGGGACAACTTTGCTGTCCTGCCAGTCTCTACTTTCGATCACTGGTGGACCCAGCAGATCGGCTTCAAAGCTCGAAACAAAGCCAAGCAAGCCGAAAAGAAAGGTGTGACTGTGCGTGAGGTACCGTTCGACGAGACCCTGGTGCGGGGCATCTGGGAAGTTTACAACGAGTGCCCGGTCCGCCAGGGGAGGCGATTTGCGCACTATGGAAAGGACATCAAGACGGTTTACGAGGAGGAAGCGACATTTCTCGACCGTACAATTTTGATCGGCGCTTTTCTGGAAGACAAGCTGATCGGTTTCATCAAGCTGGTTTATGACGAGACTCGTACACAAGCAGCCACTATGAACATTGTTTCCATGATTGCGCAGCGAGACAAGGCCCCTACCAATGCACTCATTGCGCAGGCTGTGCGATCGTGCGCGGCAAGAGGCATCAGCTACCTCGTGTACTCGCGGTTTGCCTATGCGAACAAGCAGGCCGATGGCATCCTCAAGTTTAAGGAAGCTAACGGATTCCAACGGGTTGATCTCCCCCGCTACTATGTTCCAATGACTCCCCTCGGCCGAGTTGCTTTTCGTCTGGGCTTGCACCGCCCTTTGGCCGACCATCTTCCGGAGTCGGCGGCAGAAAAGCTGCGCCATTGGCGGAGTTCTTGGCATGACCGCGAATTCCAGACGGCAAAGGAATCCGCTTAGGATCATGCCCGGAATTGTAGGCTTGATCACGAGCATGCCACGCGAACGCGCGGAGCGTGAGTTGTCCCGAATGGTGGAGGCCCTCCGTCACGAATCCTTCTATATAACCGGGACTCACACGGACACGGATCTGGGCGTCTACGTCGGGTGGGTCGCACGAAAGGGCTCATTCTCGGATGGTATGCCACTCTGCAATGAGCGAGGAGACGTTTGCCTCACGTTCTCTGGCGAGGACTTCCATGAGCCCCGAACTGTTGCGCATCTGAGGGAGCGAGGGCACGCGGTTAACGCCGACGGGCCATCGTACGTAGTCCACCTCTACGAGGACGATCCCAACTTTCCGGCAGGCTTGAACGGCCGCTTCCAAGGTCTCCTTTGCGATCGTAAGCAGGCGCAGGCGCTGCTCTTCAATGATCGTTACGGGATGCACCGCGTCTATTACCACCAGGCGAAGGAAGCGTTCTATTTTGCGGCAGAGGCTAAGGCGATTCTCTCGGTGCGTCCCGAACTTCGGCGCATTGACCCTGGGGGCATGGGGGATTTCGTTGCATGCGGTTGTGTGCTTGAAAATCGAACCCTCTTCGAAGGAATCCATGTGCTGCCACCGGCTTCGGCCTGGGTCTTCCGCAACGCCACTCTGGAAGACCGAGGAACATACTTCCACCCTGAGGAATGGGAAGACCAGGAAATCCTGGAGCCGGAGTCCTACTATCAGCAACTGCGCGAGGTTTTTTCGCGCAATCTGCCCCTTTACTTCAATGGAGGGCAGCGCGTCGGTTTATCACTGACCGCGGGGCTCGATACACGAATGATCATGGCTTGGCACAAGGCTCCTCAAGGAGCGCTGCCTTGTTACTCTTTTGGAGGAATGTTCCGCGACTCTCAGGATGTACTCGTCGCACGGCAGGTGGCCGACGCCTGTGGACAGCCCCACCAGGTGATCCCCGTCGGCGAAGAGTTTCTGTCGCGGTTTTCACATTATGCGGAGCGCACGGTGCGCCTTACCGACGGCTGCGTCAGCGTGAACCACTCTCCCGATCTCTATGTGAACGAGCGGGCGGCGCAGATTGCTCCGGTGCGTATGACTGGGAACTACGGGGGCGAGGTGCTACGCCGGGTGCGGGCTTTCAAGCCGGTGCGGCCCCTTAGCGACTTGTTCTGCCCGGAGTTTCTACCCCAGATCACAGCCGCCAACAAAGCCTACGACGGATTACTACAGGGGCATCCTCTTTCTTTTGCCGTGTTCCGCCAGGCGCCTTGGCATCATTACGGATTGCTCGCGCTGGAGGAGACCCAACTTTCTTTGCGGTCCCCCTATCTTGACAATGACTTCGTTCGAACTGTGTTTCGTGCTCCGAACTCGGCTACCGCCGACACTGAGGTTTCTCGTCGACTGATCGCGGATGGGGATATCAAGCTCACCACGATCCGAACCGACCGAACCCCAATTTCCGGCCAGAATGGTTGGCGCACCCAAGCCGTGCGAAACCTCCTCGATTTCACGGTCAAAGCGGAATACGCTTATGACTACGGCATGCCCCAGTGGGTCTCCCAAATCGATCATGTATTGGCGCCCCTCCATCCGGAAAGGCTCTTTCTCGGCAGACACAAGTTCTACCATTTCCGCGTCTGGTACCGCGACCAACTGTCTAACTACATTCAGGAAATGTTACTTGATTCGCGGACTCTTTCTCGTCCTTACATTCAGCGGGCTACGCTGGAAAAGATTGTGCGCGGCCATGTCAAAGGGAAGCGCAACAATACTCTCGATATCAATAAAATGTTGACATTAGAACTCATCCATCGCCTTTTCGTAGACTCGTAGCGCTGTACTGCGAAGCATTCATCCCGATTCGATCCTCCAATCAACGCAGACACTACCCATCCAAAATGAGCCAACCAGACCTCGGGCAGATATACTCCACGGGTATCAAAGAAGCAGATGAACCAGGTGTGTTGTCACCCTCATCTGCGACACTGAATGCCGCGGACCGCCCAAATGACGTCACTGAAATCGCTCTGGCCAGGAAGTCGAAGCGAATTCCGGCTCTCGATTTCACGAAAGGAGCATTGGTTGTGGTCATGGTGCTCTACCACTGGATGAACTATTTCGTGATGGCCGACGGCTCTGTCTACAAGTACCTGAGGTTTCTCACCCCTTCGTTCATCTTCATCGCCGGATTCCTGATATCGCAAGTGTATTTATCCAAGTACCAGAGATCCGGTTCGCATGTCCCGGGAAGGCTACTCTTGCGAGGGTTCAAGCTCTTAGCGATTGTAGTGTGCCTCAATTTGGCGCAAGGGACAGCCCGCGTTAGGGCTCTTGAGGCCTCAATGGGTGACTGGTCCACAAGCGACATTGCGGCGGCCTACCTCACAGGAATAGCGCGGGTCGCGTTTTCAGTTCTCGTCCCTATCGCTTATTTGCTCATACTGTCAGCGGGGCTGCTAGTCCTCTCCCGGCATTATAGAAATATTTTCCACGTCGCGTGTCTAGTGTCGGTCGCTTGCGCATTAGTTCTTGAGTTGAAGGGAATCAGGAGTGGCTACCTGCAACTAGTTAGCATCGGGATGCTGGGCATAAGCGTTGGATACGTCCCCATGGATCGAATTAACGGTCTCGTGAGGCGTCCCCTGGCCATATTTGTACCCTATTTGGCATACCTGGCTGCAATCACTTTGTGGGATGATTCCTATCTTCTGCAAGTCGTGGGGGTGTCTCTGAGCCTGGCCATCATATATTGGATAGGTCTTGAGTGTGCTGAGGCAGGCCGGATCGGCAAGGTTGTTACTCTGCTAGGCCAGTATTCGTTGTTCGCGTATATCGCCCAGATCGTGATCCTTCAAGTCCTTCGGAGGAGCATAGGTCCTTTCGACGTCAGCGTTGGTGCATCGGGTGCAGCATTTTTGCTGTGCGTTGCATGCACAATCGTGAGCGTCGAAGTCTTGGATCGTGCAAGGGTTAGAGTGGCCGGAGTAGATAAAGCGTACACCGCCGTGTTTGGCTGATGGAACTGAAATGGTTCGACGACACTTATGGGTGAAATACTGCGACCATCCCCAAAGGCGAAGTAAGTAAATGGGCCCCTTACTCGGCGCGATTGCTGTTGGCATTCTGGTTTGTGTACTCTTTTGGCTCGACCGCGACGACGCTCGCGTTTCTATGGCCATCTGGATACCCTATGCGTGGCTATTGATTGCCAGCTCACGACCCATCGGTTCATGGCTAACCCTCAGCGTGCCAGGATCTGCCACGGACGAATACATTGACGGGAGCCCTCTCGATCGCAACGTGTTGACGTTCTTGCTGATCCTGGCTCTGTTCTCGCTGTTCAAGCGGACCCGGCAGGTGCGAACGATCCTCCGTGCCAATCCAGCGCTCGTGATATTTTTCATCTATTGCCTGATTAGCTTATTGTGGGCGGACTATCCGTTCGTGGTGTTCAAGCGGTGGATCCGATCCGTGGGCGATATCGTGATGATCCTGGTGATAATCACGGAGCGCAATTGGGTGGCTGCATTCAAGCGGGTCCTCACGCGTGTCGGCTTTATTCTCATTCCGTTATCGATTCTCTTTATCAGGTTCTTCCCCTCGCTGGGGCGAGCTTATTCTCGCGGTGGAGCTCCAGAGTGGACCGGTGTTGGTACCGACAAGAATGCCTTGGGGATGATCTGTATGCTCTTCGGAGTTTTGCTACTGTGGCGGGGGATAAGCACCTACAAGGACCGTCGCGCCAGGAACCGAAGGCGGGAGCTTGTCGCCATAAGTATCGTGTTCGTGATGATCCTATATTTGGTAATGGTTGTGAATTCTCAGACGGCACTGGCCTGCTTTCTGATGGCAGATCTCCTGATAATCGTGACCGCTCTTGGCCCCGCGTTCCGAAAACCGGGACTCGTGAGTCTACTCGTGGTTGCAATGCTGACTGTTTCATTTTGCGTGCTCTTTCTCGGCATCGGAGGAGGCGCGCTGAACGCCATTGGAAGAGACGCCAGCCTCACCGGTCGAACTGAGGTGTGGAAAACCGTGCTTCCTTATGCAAAGAACGCATGGGTAGGAGCTGGCTATGAGAATTTCTGGATCGGGGAACGGATTAAGCTATTCAATCGGCTACTGGGCGGCCTGAACCAGGCGCACAACGGCTATATTGAAATCTACCTGAATCTGGGGTGGCTCGGTGTGGTCCTGCTCGGCGGAATCATCGTTGCGGGATACCGAAACATCATGAAGGGGCTTCGTAGCAGCCCGGAGATGACCCGGCTGAAATTAGCGTTCTTCTTCATATGCCTGGTGTACAACTTCACCGAAGCATCATTCAAGATGATGTCTCCAGTGTGGATCTTGTTCCTCTGGGCAGTGATGGCTGCTCCCGAGGTTCGCCACTCAGAAAAGACAAGAGGGTCTCGATTTCCGGGGAGTACCACGAAAGGCCTTTCTACGGGTGATTCCATGTCCTCTGGTTTGGTCTACCAGCCATCGCCCATCTTGACAACGCAGCGCTCGTGGCACAATTGAGAAAACTCGCCGTCAACCTCTTTGTCCTCGCGTTGACCCTCGCGATTGGGGTGTTGTTCTGCGAGTTTCTCTCCAGAATGGTTCTGCATTCCGCCGACTTTCTTTCCATCGAGCCGGTCAGTGACGACATTTTGGGAATGGTCCCTTCGGCTGCCACTAAGGCGGGATACGACGCCTGGGGTTTTCGCAACCGTCAAGTGCCGGAACAGGCGGACATCGTCGCCATCGGGGACTCTCACACCTATGGCAACACCGCAAGAATGGAAGACTCATGGCCGATCGTGCTTGGACATCTGACCGGCCGAACCACGTACAACATGGGCATGGGAGGCTACGGGCCGAACCAATACTTTTATCTCTTTAACACCAAAGCACTCAGCCTGAAACCTAAACTGGTCGTGATTGGCTTCTACATGGGAGACGATTTCGAAAACGCATACCAGATCACGTACGGACTCGATTACTGGGCGTATTTGCGGGCAACGCCGGGCGAGAAGGCCAGGTACAACATTTGGCAGAGCCAGGATAGTCCCGTCTGGCACAAAAGAATGAGAGTTTGGCTGTCGCGACACAGCGTCATCTACCAGTTGCTGTTTCACGCTTCGTCGTTGGGACGGTTCCAGGGGGAAGCGCAGATCAAGATCGACCCTGGAGTTGACTCCACGGTCACTGCTCTGATCATCCCCGAGAAGCACATTTTGGAGGCATTTCGTCCCGAAGTCGTCTTGCGCGCGATTGACCAGCAGGACCCGAACATCCGCGAAGGCATGCGCATTACCTTCAAGCTTTTTCAGGATATGAAACGGATTTGCGATCAGAACCAAATCCAATTTGTTGTTGTCATCATCCCAACCAAGGAGACGGTCTTTTCTCAGTACTGGGAGCGGCAGCCTCAAATGCATCTGATCGAGGTGCTCCGCAAACTCACTGCCAACGAGATGCTGGCGCGGCAGAGCATGTTTGAGTTCTTCAAGCAAAGTAATATTTCTTATGTCGACGCGTTGCCCGCCCTGCAGGCATCCGCGGAGCACCAGCTCTACGCACGTACTGCGCAAGACATGCACCCTGGCCGAAACGGCTACCGGGTGATCGCGGAGACGATCTCCCAGGCTTTGAACCAGAAACAGACAATTGCAGGGTTTCCATAACCCTCGCGGGTGTCCCATTACGGGAAACCCCCTATTTGGCCAGCAGCGAGATATCTAGATACGCGGACCATCAGGACAGTAACCAACAGTGTATCGGACGGCGACACCGAATGTACCAACGTGCCTTGCCTGCATACTCTAGAACCAGCAGAATGCGGGATGAGAGCCCCTAGATTGCACTCTACTTTTTAAGCTACTTCTGTCACATTGCGTGCTACACCGGCCCTCGGGTAGGCACTTTGAATCTTGATTTGCTAGGACTTAGACGATGATGATTCGACGAATGGCTTGTCTTGCCGGACTGATTTGGATCCTGTGGTCGATTCCCGCGCAGGCGTCGTGCTCGGGCTCGGGCACGACTTGGACGTGTCCTGCGGGGGCTTCGGCGTCAGACATTCAGAACGCCATCAACAGTGCGAGCAACAACGCCATAATCACCCTCGCGGCAGGAACCTATAGTTTTGGTAGCACTGAGGTTCAGTTTTCGACAAGCAAGGGCGCCACACTGATTTGCGCCACTGCACCCCTTTCTGGTGGCGCGGCCACAACCAACCCCTGCACAATTACCGGCACGGGCACATTAATGGGAATCGGCAGTTTTACTGGCACATTGACCAACCTTTACCGTATCTCAGGATTTCAAATCCAGAGCAGCACTAGTTATGTGCTGTGGTTTGATACGGCTTATCCCGGTGGCACGGGGACGATGCAGCAACTTCGCATCGACCACAATACATTCTCCAACATGACGGAAGGTAGTTGGGCCATCTTCTTCGGAGATGTCACTTCCACTGGCGGCTACTACTACGGCGTAGCAGATCACAATACTGTGAACAACGCAACAGAAGTAGCTCTGTTTGGCTGGATTGGCAATGTCCCCGTTTCTCCGCCAGCCTCTACGCTGGGGACGGGGAGCAATTTCTTCCTCGAAAACAACACGATCAACATTACTCAGAACCTGAACGCCTCCGATGCCGGATGTACGGATGGATGGGGTGGAATGGCGCTTGTTGCCCGGTACAACACAAGCACCAACTGCTTGTGGACGTCGCATGGGGCTACGCATGGGGGCGGTCCTGAAAATTATGAATTCTACAACAACAGCATTACCCTCAATTCAGGAATGAGCGGAGCCAACGATCAGGATTGTTATCGCTGTTTCCATGATCAAGGGTCCGGCACGATCCTGGCGTTTAACAATGTTTTTACCCCTTACAACGGACATAATAATGAAGTTATTTCTGTCGGGGATTATCGGTCTTACGCTTGGTCAGGAAATCCAGGCAGTGGTACCTACTCTGTAGATGGTGGAGTTCAAGCGTGTGACGGCACGATTGCAAATCAATCCTACGGCGGCATCACATTTTCAGACGGGAACCGTCAACCAACTTCGACGTGGTTCGGCTATCCGTGCTGGCATCAGGCAGGACGCGACTTCGCGGGAAATTATAATCCCATGTATGCGTGGAACAATACCTGGTCAGATATTGGAGGCGCGATTGGCGTAGTTATCCCGAATTTTGGTGGGACACCTCCCCCAGGCTGCACCGTACAGCCCGGCGGAACGTGCGATTATGTGTCTCCGCATATCACGGCAAATCGGGATTACTACAGCGCGGTTTCGGCGAATGCCCAAACTAGCCCGACATCACCCTTTAACGGCACCACCGGGATGGGATTTGGAACACTCGCGAACCAGCCTACGACTTGTACAACGAACTCCACAGAGAGCGGAGCAGGCGTCGGCTACTTCGCCACCGACCAGGGCGCACAGGGGACGCTCTACACCTGCTCGGCAACGAACACGTGGACCGTCTACTACACGCCCTACACCTACCCGCACCCATTGGTGGGCGGAGACCCACCCCCGGCACCACCATCGGGCCTCCAAGCCCAGGTCCAGTGATTTCCGCGGTGATGGCACATTACAATTAAAGCCTCGACAAGGGTGATTGCAGAACGGAAGCTCATCGAGCCCTCCTGGACCTAGCCAACATGTGGCTGGCGATTCCGGAGGCGCGGTTTTGCGTGTCATAACTGAACGCTACTGCATTGACCATGATTGGACGAGACACTACGCACCTGGACACTCTCAGCCGGCCTTGCTCCCTTAACGGTTTTAGGCCGACGCTTCTCGACGATCTCACTCGAGTGGGGCATAAAGGGGATGGCGGGTACGTGCTGAACGAAAGATCCATTCGGCGTACACAATATTTGATGAGCTTTGGGATCAACGATGATTGGTCATTCGAACTGGATTTTCTGCAACGAAAGCCCGACACAAAAGTGTTTTGTTTTGACTATTCTGTATCGAAGAGTGTTTTTCGGGGAAACATGTTAAGCGCTTTGAACGAGGCTCTTAGCCTTAAGTTTGCGCTGTTGGTCCTTTCCTTGAATCTGTCAGGTGCGCGCCGAAAAATTTCGGAACTCAGGTATTGGGCCAGAACTTATCGCCGCTTCTCGCGTTTCCTTTCGGAGAAAAATGTCCGGTTTTACGACCGCGGAATCTCTAACGAGCCAAACGGGCAATTCCTCACTTTTGCAGAAGCGTTTCGGGTAGTTTCATCCGATGCAGTTCCAGAAGACTCGGTTTTCGTCAAGATGGACATCGAGCAATCAGAATTCCGCGTTATTCCCGACCTTCTCAGATTCGAACGCTACATCAATGGTATGGCCATCGAGTTCCACGATCTTGATATACTCTGGACGAGATTTGTGGAAGTGGCTAAGCAGCTCCAGGCAAAGTTTGAAATCACCCACATTCACGGAAATAATTACGGCGGTCTCATCCCGAACTCAGAGATCCCGAGAGTGTTGGAGATTACCTTTTTGAAAAAAAACTTAATCCGCGAGCAGCTCGTCGCCCGAGAAAATGTAAGTTATCCCCTGCCGGAGCTAGATTCTCCAAACAATCATCGTGAAAAGGACTACCGGTTAAGTTTCTGATGAGCCGGCGCTGTGGTGTCGTTGCCATCTCGCTCGAACCGCGTTAAATCACAAAGGAAAACACACCGCTGAACCGATCACTCAAGAGTACGCTTCGGGATTTGACTCCTCGTTTCCTTGACGGATTCTGGACCCGTCTGGAGTCTTCGCCGCTCGGAGAGCGCCTGCTGCGCGGCTCTTTCTGGTCGCTATTGGGAACGTTCGCCTCCCGCGCCCTAGGCTTAGCGGCGGCCATTCTTGCGGCGCGAATCCTCGGCAAAGCTGTGTACGGAGAGCTGGGCATCATTCAAAGCACAGTCGGAATGCTTGGAACATTCGCCGGGTTCGGGATGGGGACCACGGCCACGAAATACGTTGCTGAACTGCGCTATAAAGACCCCGCGCAGGCGGGAAAAATCATCGCGCTGTCGAGTCTTGTGTCCTGGAGCGTCAGCCTGGTGCTGATGGTCGTGTTATATTTTACGGCTCCGTGGTTGTGCCTGCATACGTTAGTCGCCCCGAATTTGACGGGCTACCTCCGGATCAGTGGACTGCTGCTTGTTCTCAGCGGAGTGAACGGCGCCCAGTTGGGTGTCTTGTCAGGCTTTGAGGCCTTCAAGAGCATAGCGCGGGTCAGTTTGCTCACCGGGCTCCTCAACTTCCCCTGTATAGTAAGCGGTGCATTCTTTTTCGGCTTGGGCGGCCTCATTTGGGGGATGGTAATCGCACAAGCGATGGGGTGCCTGCTGAACCTGTATGCGCTGCGCCGTGAAGCGAATCGTTATGGCATTCCGATCTCCTTTTCGTCATGTATGAGCGAGATTCCAGTCGTGTGGCGATACTCCGCCCCCGCTGTCCTCGGTTCGGCCATGATCAGCGTAGTTAATTGGATTGCCGCAACCATGCTGGTCCGCCGGCCGAACGGCTACGGTGAAATGGGATCGTTCAACGCCGCCAACCAATGGTTCAACGCTCTAATGTGGCTGCCGTACATCATTAGCGGCGTCACCTTGCCGGTGCTTGCCGAGCGTCTTGGGGCCAGTGACAAAGCGAATACCGTTAGACTTCTGAAGATGACCTTCAGAATTAATGCGGTTTTCGTTCTGCCGGTCATGGCGATTGCCTGCCTGTTTAGCCCTTTCATCATGAAGAGCTACGGTAAAGGCTTTGGAAGTGCGTGGCCTACCCTTATCGTTGTCCTGATCACGGCAGCCGTCCTTAGCCTCGAACTGATTGTGGGAGAACTCATCGCGGCGGCGGGCCACATGTGGCTGGGCTTCGTTTCAAACGTCGGATGGGGGCTGGTCTTCTTGGGCACGACGCCATGGCTACTAAAATGGGGTGCCTTTGGCCTGGCATCGTCTCGCCTGCTGGCCTACGTCGCCCATGCAGTCTTCATGGGCGCGTACCTGCTCATGTTTATCTTTTCAGGCAAGAAGTCGGTCGCGGTGCTGCAGCCAACTGACGCTCCCGTTCTCACTACCGTTTCTGAAAACTGATGTCATCTCACGACGTCCTGAAATAGTCGACTTTACATGCCGCATCGCATCCCAAAGCGCATTATCCAGACCGGAAAGCACGTCGAGCAGCCATTGGATATTCGGGCTATGGTTACGAACGTTAAGCTGCTAAACCCGGACTATGAATACCTATTTTTCGACGATGACGGAGTAAGAAAATTCATCGAGCAAGAGTTCCCGCAGTATCGTGAAGTCTTTGATTCATTCCAATTTCCCATTCAGCGATACGATTTCTTCCGATACTTAGCGGTTTATCGTTACGGTGGGTTCTATCTTGACTTGGACATCATGCTGGCGTCCGGCCTATCGAGCCTCTTGGAATATGAGTGTGTGGTTCCATTTGAAGGACTCACTTTGAGTCCCTTTCTGCGCAACCACCACCAGATGGATTGGGAAATTGGGAACTATGCATTCGGGGCTGCACCTGGGCATCCGTTTCTTGAATCTGTCATTGAAAATTGTGTGAGAGCGCAGAAGGAGCCCAGATGGGTCAAACCCATGATGCGAGGACTACCGTTCCTATTCAGGGACGAATTTCTCGTTTTGAACACGACCGGGCCTGGATTGTTTTCCCGAACTCTAGCCGAGAATGCGGATCTGGCGCGATCAGTTACAGTTCTTTTCCCTGACGATGTGTGTGACCTCGTCAAGTGGAACCGCTTCGGTGAATTTGGCGTTCATTTCATGGAAGGTTCTTGGCGGACGCGAGGCAGCCATGCACGTAGGCGGTTAGCGCAGCACTGGGAAAACTGGAAAATGCAAGGACTCTTGAAGCAGAGTCTTAAGCTCGGCAAAACCAGGCATGTCCCGACGGGTAACTCCGGCGTTGGGCGTCGGGGAGCCCTCTCAAGAAACGGTTCGAAGCCTTTGGTATCGATTCTCATCCCTGCCTTCAACGCACAGGAATGGATTGCTGACTCGATCCGATCGGCGATGCGACAAACGTGGGAACCCAAAGAGATCATCGTGGTTGATGATGGCTCATCCGACCAAACGTTGCGGATTGCGAGGCAATTTGAGTCGGAATGCATTCGCGTAGTCACTCAGCGGCAACAGGGGGCGGCCGCAGCCAGAAACAAAGCGTTCTCCCTGAGCCAGGGAGATTACATTCAGTGGCTCGATGCCGATGATCTTTTGGCGCCTGACAAGGTTGCGTTGCAGATGGCAGCAACGCAGCAGAGCGGGAGCAAGCGGACGTTAATTTCTTCAGCCTGGGGCAAGTTCATCTACCGATACTATCGGGCTGAGTTCACCCCAACCGGGCTCTGGTCGAATCTGACTCCATTGGAATGGCTTCTGCGCAAGATGGGAGACAATGTCTACATGCAGACCGCTACGTGGCTTGTCAGTCGCGAACTGACCGAGGCGGCTGGCCCGTGGGATACTCGGTTGTTGGGAGACGATGATGGCGAGTATTTCTGCCGGGTGCTTCTGGCCAGTGATGGCGTCCGATTCGTGCCAGAATCGAGAGTATTCTACCGTGGACCAGGGTTAGCGTTCCGCAGCTTAAGCTACATCGGCCAATCCAACCGCAAACTCGACGCCCACTGGCTCTCCATGAGGTCTCACATAGGGTATCTGCGTTCGTTGGAGGATAGTGCTAGAGTGCGGGAAGCATGTGTGACGTACTTGCGGACTTCTCTCATCTACTTCTACCCGGAAAGGCTCGACATTGTTAAGCAGGCAGAGGAGATGGCCAGGGAATTAGGAGGGCAACTGGGAACTCCGGGCTTGTCCTGGAAGTACTCTTGGATCGAGACCGTTTTTGGTTGGCGTATCGCCAAGAGTGGCCAGCAATGGCTGCTGAAGGCCAGATGGACGGCGGAAAAACAATGGGACCACACGGCCTTTCGAATCGAGAAGACGGGAAGCAAGCTAAAACGAGGGGTTTCGCAGGCTGTAACAAGAGCTCGAGGCCGTTATCAGCGGGCCGTTGCTCGCAACTCTTATCAGCGGCCATTTGCGATCAATCTTCCCACTCCTATCATTTCTTTTACGTTCGATGATTTTCCCCGGTCGGCCTTATTGACAGGGGGTGCCATTCTCCAGTCTTTTGGGCTGGCGGGAACGTACTACGCATCTCTCGGCCTCATGGGGAAACAAACGGCAACTGGAACTATGTTCTTGGCCGAAGATCTGAAAAGTGTGGTGGCGCAAGGCCACGAGCTAGGGTGTCATACGTATGGCCACTGTCACGCATGGGATACCGAGCCACGCGCGTTTGAAGATGCGATTATTGAGAACCAGCAAGCTTTGAAAAACCTGATTCCTGGGGCTTCTTTCAAAACATTGTCCTACCCGATAAGTGTGCCGCGGGCGCGGACAAAGCGAAGAGCATCGAAGTACTTTGCGTGCTGCCGTTGCGGAGGGCAGAGTTTCAATGTAGGAAAGACGGACCTCAATTACCTGTCAGCCTACTTCCTGGAGCAAAGCAGAGGCAACCCAGAGGCAATAAAACGTCTGATTGACCAGAATTGCCGAGCCGGTGGCTGGCTCATTTTTGCGACTCACGACATCTGTAAAGATCATACCGCCTGGGGATGCACTCCGGATCTATTTGAAGAAATTGTGCGATATTCAGTAAATTCAGGCGCACGAATCTTGCCGGTTTTTCAAGCCTACGAAGCTCTTCGAGCTGGATCATGATTGCTACCGACCCCGAAACCGCTTCCGCAGTGAACTGCATTCAACCGCTTGAGTACCCTCAGTGGAGCGAGTTTGTGAAGAGACATCCCCGCTCTTCCGTTTTTCATACGGTTGGATGGCTTGAGGCGCTCCGACGGACTTATGGCTACGAGCCAATAGTGATTACGACATCTCCGACTGGGCGCGAATTGAAAAACGGGTTAGTGTTGTGCCAGGTGAATAGTTGGTTGACCGGACGCCGATTGGTATCGCTTCCATTCGCGGACCACTGCGAACCCTTGGTGAGTGACGCGGACGAGCTCACTGTTGTACTTTCTGCGCTGGAAGAACGCTTAGTGAGAGAACAATTGCTCTATATCGAGCTGCGGCCCATGACCGCCTTTGCACCAATTGTTGATCGCTGTCACTCAACCTACAAACACTATTTTCATCAGATCGACCTGACGCCGAGTCTCGGCAAACTCTTTGTTAACTGTCACAAGAGCTCAATACAACGAAAGATTCGGCGCGCTGAAAGGGAAAGACTCGCGTACGACGAAGGTCGGTCCAAGACCCATTTGGATATCTTTTGCCAGCTTCTGCTGTTGACGCGACGGCGCCATCAGGCTCCCCCCCAACCAAGGAAATGGTTCGACAACTTAATTGATTGCTTTGGAGAGTCACTAAAAATCCGAGTTGCGCTCAAAGGTCAGCAACCGATCGCCGCAATCTTGACGATACAACACAAGGATACTTTGGTTTACAAGTACGGTTGCTCGGCTGCGCGCTTTCATGAGCTAGGTGGAATGCATCTGTTGCTATGGAGATCAATTGAAGAAGCGAAACGACAAGGGTTGCGCTTAATCGACCTTGGCCGTTCCGACTGCGAGAATATTGGGCTGACTACATTCAAAGACCGTTGGGGCAGCACACGCTCGACATTGGTCTATTCCCGACTCTCAATTGGGAACAAGGGCCGCTTCGTGCCAGCGGGCTATGACTGGAAAGAGAGAACTGCCAAACGTGTTTTTTCCCAGTTACCAGACCGCATGTTGACCTCTGTAGGAGAGATGATTTACAAGCACCTCGGCTAGCGATGATGGATCTGAATCGTTTCATCTTTTTCGGATATCAACGTCTCGGCCTGGTGTCGCATGCAGGGAACGTCTTCATTTCTGCGGACAAACAAGACCTGGCAAATTCCTCATCGGAGCGGATGAGGAATGCACACGACCGTTCCGGGACGCTTCCTTCTGAGGGTGGTTCGAGAATGAGGATCTGTATGCTTACGCATAGCAGCTACGAAACGGACAACCGGGTCCGTCGCTATGCAGAGACACTCGCGAAGCGTGGAGATCAGGTTGATGTGATTGCACTGAGTAGCGGAGACATTTCCCTGGGGTCGGTGAAGATCGATGGCGTGACAGTGCATAGGATTCAACATCGGGAACGGAACGAACGAGGCAAGTGGACCTATGCCTGGCGGCTCGTGCGATTCCTGCTGGCGTCATCCCTACTGATGACGCGGCTACACCGGCGTCGCCGCTATGACATGATTCATGTTCACAATGTGCCGGATTTCCTGGTGTTCGCAGCCTGGTATCCAAAATGGACTGGGGCAAAGCTGATTTTGGATATTCACGACCTCGTGCCGGAGTTGTTCATGAGCAAGTTCAACGCCGGAGGCCACAGCAAGTATGCTGCTTTCCTGAGGACTGTGGAAAAAGCATCGGCTGCTTTTGTCGACCACGTCATCGTCTCCAATCACCTTTGGTATGAGACCCTGGTCGCACGTTCTGTCCCGAGGAGCAAGTGCTCGGTGTTTCTGAACCATGTCGACCCCGCCATTTTCTATCGGCGCGCACGAACCAGAACCGACGGCAAATTTATCATTATTTTTCCGGGAAGTTTCCAGTGGCACCAGGGTTTGGATATCGCTATCAAGGCTTTTGCCCGCATCAAGGACAAAATACCGAACGCAGAATTCCATCTCTACGGTGTGGCGGGCGGTGGCAATTTGCAGAATGACCTGGCTGCCCTGGCGTCGCGACTTGGACTCAACGGAAGGGTCAAGTTTTGCCCCAGCCTCCCGATCGACCAGGTCGCAGAGGTGATCGCCAATGCTGACCTCGGAGTGGTTCCCAAGCGTGCGGATTCCTTCGGAAACGAAGCTTATAGCACGAAAATAATGGAGTTTATGTCGCAGGGCGTGCCGGCAGTCGTGTCACAAACGAAGATCGACAGTTTCTACTTTGACAACACAGTCGTGCGCTTCTTCACTTCGGGAAACGATCAAGCAATGGCAGATGCAATGCTTGAAGTAATCGGGAATGATACATTGCGAACAGGGTTGATTGCCGGAGGGTATGAGTATGTGGCCAACCACTCCTGGGACATCAGAAAAAAGGACTATCTTGATCTTGTGGACACGCTGTCGAAGGGGGGGTAGGCAACTCGGTCGAACGTACGCTTAAATTCGACAGGGTCGGAAGAATGCGTGTGTTGCAATCCTCTGCCAAAGCGCATGGGGAAGAAACTATGAGATTCCAGGAAACCAAGTTGCCGGGAGTGTTCGAGGTCCAGCTCGAGCTGAAGTCCGACGAGCGCGGATTCTTCGCCCGCTCCTGGTGCCAGAAGGAATTTGAGAGTCATGGCCTGAATGCCACGCTTGCGCAATGCAGCGTTTCGTTCAATGCGCGGAAGGGAACCTTGCGGGGCCTCCATTATCAGGATGCGCCCTGTGGTGAAGTCAAACTGGTGCGATGCACCGCAGGTTCTCTCTATGATGTCGTCGTCGACTTGCGGCCCCAATCTCCAATGTTCAAAAATTGGGTCGCCGTGGTGCTGACCGCTGAGAAACGTAACATGCTTTATATACCCGAGGGTTGCGCGCACGGTTTTCTGACCCTGGAAGACGCCACCGAAATCCTTTATCAAATCTCGGAGTTCTATCATCCGGAATTGTCTCGGGGAGTGCGTTGGGACGACCCCGCATTTCAGATTAATTGGCCGGGCGGAGTGAAGGTGATTTCAGAACGCGACCGCACCTATCCCAACTTCGAGCCAGTCCAATGCGCCTGCTAAGCGAACTCGACCGCAAAGACACAGCTGAAATCGGGCAGGAATTGCATCGCTTTGCTGCAGAGTTGTATCCCATTTGCCGCAGCATCACCGGCGATGGAATTCGACGCACTCTGGC
>Ga0207153_1005_pt1 | contig 52489 bp, 54 predicted proteins | sample Alteio_BWMinHeat_27_FD_153580 | JGI IMG/M metagenome (GOLD analysis project Ga0207153, IMG submission 153580) | Enriched cells from forest soil in Barre Woods Harvard Forest LTER site, Petersham, Massachusetts, United States -... | ecosystem: Environmental > Terrestrial > Soil > Temperate forest >...
CGCGTTGGCTAAAATAGTTTTCCAGCCAAACTCAATACGCGGATTAACCTTTATATAATCATTCAACTTATGCTGAACGTGTTCGTCATAATAGGAAACAACGTCTTCGCGTTCTGATTTTTCTTTCATTTATTGGTACAGAATAATATAAGCAGTTTTACAACCGCCTGCAAAATTACGAATATTTATTAAAGAGGCTTGGTAGCTATAATTACATACAAGGCGGCATCCCTGTCGCGCTGGGCCTGTGAATGAAGTTTATCAAAAAACCAAATCTTTCCCTGCATAATAACGGACCAAACCGGCCGCAAAAATTTAGGGAGCTTAAATAATATACCATCCTGCACTAATTGCAGTCCGCTGGCTGTTAGGCCTAAAATACCGGTAAACGATTTTATTTCAAACTTTTCAGCCTCTACTATTTTTCTTAAACCGGCACTTGTCCACCGCCAGTAGTCATTTGGCGTAGGGTGGTAAAACCAGTAGCCATGCGTGGTTAATATAATTGACCCGCCGGGTTTTAGTATCCGCAGGGCTTCCTGTAAGTACCCTTCGTAAGTATCCACATGCTCCAATACCTGGTTTGATAATACGATATCGGCATAGTTATCAGGCAGGGTAGTTTTACTGTCAAACCCAATATGGTGCTCGGCTTTAGGATTCATTTCCAAATCGATGCCCAGGTATTTACCCACATGTGGTTCAATAACTTCACGGTAAGGCATATCACCACAACCAAAATCGGCAAGTACCACTGTTTTATCGGCAACAGTTATTTCCTTTATCTTTTTAACAGTAATATCGCGCAAACGGGATAAAACAATATAACGCGGGTGGAATATGGATGGGTATAACCGGTCGTTACCTTTCATGCGGCTAATTTAATTCTTTTAGTCAGGTTATTAAAATCCTTTGTCAGGAACACACTGTACAAAAAAAGAGCCTCCAAAAAAGGAAGCTCTTTATATAATTAGATTGATTAACTATTAAGATTGAAACTTCTTAGCGTTAATTCTTCTTTCGTTTTCATTCAGGAATATTTTACGCATGCGGATACTTTGTGGTGTTACCTCAATGTATTCGTCAGCCTGGATATACTCCATTGACTCTTCTAACGAGAATTTGATAGCAGGTGCAATACGCACGTTGGTATCGCTACCAGATGCACGCATGTTGGTTAACTGCTTGCCTTTAGTTAAGTTAATAACCAAATCGTTATCGCGGATGTGCTCACCTAAAACCTGGCCTTCGTAAACATCAACTCCCGGATCAATATGGAAACGACCACGATCCTGTAATTTATCAATTGCGAAAGCTGTAGTTTTACCGGTATCCATTGATACTAATACACCATTTAAACGGCCGGGGATAACACCTTTCCAGGGTTCGTAAGCTTTGAAACGGTGAGCCATAATAGCCTCGCCACCGGTAGCAGTTAATACGTTGTTACGTAAACCGATAATACCACGTGCAGGGATATCAAATTCTAAATGCTGTAAATCACCTTTTGGCTCCATGATCAATAGGTCGCCTTTACGTTGTGTTACCAGCTCAATTACTTTACCTGCAACTTCGCCCGGTACATCAACTATAAGTGTTTCAACCGGCTCGCATTTAACACCATCAATTTCTTTGATGATAACCTGCGGCTGACCTACCTGTAACTCGTAACCTTCGCGGCGCATGGTTTCTATCAATACTGATAAATGGAGAATACCACGGCCATATACTAAATATGAGTCAGGCGATTCGGTTTCAACAACCTTCAATGCCAGGTTTTTCTCCATCTCTTTGTATAAACGGTCGCGTAAGTGGCGTGAAGTCACAAATTTACCTTCTTTACCAAAAAACGGTGAAGTATTAATAGTGAACAACATGTTCATAGTAGGCTCATCAATATGAATTACCTCTAATTGTTCAGGTTTTTCAAAATCAGCAATGGTATCGCCAATATCAAAACCATCAATACCCACAACAGCGCATATATCACCCGAACCTACTTCAGTAGCTTTAACCTTACCTAAGCCTTCAAATGTATAAAGTTCTTTTATTCTTGATTTTTGGATAGTACCGTCACGTTTTACCAACGATACCGGCATACCTTCTTTTATAGTACCACGGGCAACACGGCCAATAGCTATACGACCAACGAAAGAAGAATAATCCAATGAAGTGATTTGCATTTGCAAAGTACCTTCAGCAATAGGTGCCGGTGGAATGTTTTCCAAAATAGCATCCATTAACGGAAAAATATCAGTTGTTGGTTTTTTCCAGTCGGTGCTCATCCAGCCTTGTTTTGACGAACCGTAGATAACCGGAAAATCCAGTTGATCTTCAGTAGCTTCAAGGTTGAAGAATAACTCAAAAATTTGTTCGTAAACTTCTTCCGGGCGGCAGTTTTCTTTATCTACCTTGTTTACAACCACAATAGGTTTTAAGCCTAAAGCCAAAGCTTTTTGGGTTACAAAGCGCGTTTGAGGCATAGCGCCTTCAAAAGCATCGCAAAGTAATAACACGCCGTCGGCCATTTTTAATACCCGTTCAACCTCACCGCCAAAGTCGGCGTGGCCCGGTGTATCAATGATGTTGATCTTAACATCTTTATACATAACCGAAACGTTTTTTGAAACGATGGTAATACCACGTTCACGTTCAAGGTCGTTGTTATCCAATATCAACTCACCGGTTGATTCATTGTCTCTGAAGATAGAACAACTGTGTAATATCTTGTCAACCAATGTAGTTTTACCGTGGTCAACGTGTGCGATAATCGCAATATTTCTTATTTTTTGCATGCAAATGCGCCTCTAAATTTGGCGCAAAGGTACGGCTTTTAACCGGAATATAAAAGAGTTAACCAAATTTAGCAATAAGGTTATAAAAATTTAACTATTGGATTACATTTAACGCTATCTCCCAAATGCCCATAGCAAAAACTTAGGCATAGCTTTGGCCCAGGTTCCGGCGTTATGCTGGCCTCCAACTATTTCTAAATATTGAACATCTTCGGGGCGTTTGTACCCTTTGGCTTCCAGTTCTTTTATCAAGTCAATGGTATCGTCTATAGAATCAATGATACCGTTTTTGTTACGGTCGCTGGTTTCGTCATTGGTACCGGTTTGGAACCAAAATTTAAGCGCAGGTTTTGATTGCCTGTTACGGATAACTTTGTGCATTATACGGTCGTCTTCCGTGTAGCCTTTGCCCAGGTCTTTACTCCTCCACCATAACGATCCTGAAAATACACCTGCCATATTAAACAAATGCGGGTTATTCCAGGCAATATCCAAAGCCGACAATCCTCCTAAAGAAAAGCCGGCAAAAGCGGTAGTTTCAAAATGGGTAATGCCGGTATGCTCAGCTATGTAAGGCAATAGCTCGGTGGTAATAAAATCAGTATAAACGTCAGCCTTGGCACCGCGCTTTTTAAAATCTGGGTTTCCGGCAATGCCGTATTCCTGCAAACGGTCGTCGCCCGCGTGTATGGCAACTATCAATAAAGGCTTTAGGCGGCCATTAGCATAAAAATTTTCAAGCGTTTCTTTTAGCTGTAAATTTTCTACGTCCTGCCCATCATTCAGTAATAATAAATGAAGTGGCTCTACCAGGTTATTTTCCTCAGGTAACAATATAGTGCAGGTTACCTCCCGCCCAAGCAGCTCAGAATTTAAAGTTATTTCATTTTCAATTACTGCCATTTCAATCCCGTACAAATACATCTCTTTCAATTAAAGGCACAAAAGTAGTTTTATCCATTTATTTAATCGTCATAATATTGCTTTTTCCGATCAAAGCAGTTAAATTACAATCTTAAACAACAAGGCATTGGTAGAACAATATCACAAATGGTACTCGCACAATTTAGGTGCAGACCTTGAAATGCTGGTCTTTGGCGACCGCGGTTTCCCGCTCATATTATTTCCAACTACAAAAGGGCGTTATTTCCAAAATAAAGATGAAGGACTAATTGAAACCGCGCGCTGGTTTGTTGAACAGGGGTTGGTAAAAATATATTGCCCCGATAGCATTGACCATTTAAGCTGGTACAATAAAGACATCCACCCCGCGGCACGCGCTTATAACCATATTTGGTATGACCGCATGCTAAATGAAGAGCTGGCTCCATGGGCCATGCAGGAAACGGGAGTAGGTAAAGTCGCGGTTGCCGGATGTAGCTTTGGGGGTTACCACGCGGCAAACTTCGCTTTTAAGCACCCGGATAAAACGGCACACTTATTTACCATGAGCGGTGCTTTTGATATTAAGCAATTTACGGATGGCTTTTATAACGACGATGTTTTTTACAACAACCCTGTAGATTATTTGCCCGGCGATAATAATCCCGACCTATGGCACATGAATATTATACTTGGTACGGCCGATAATGATTTTTGTAAAGGAGATAATATCAGGCTGTCAAACATTTTGAACGAAAAACATATTAATCATTGGCTGGATGTTCGCCCGCATGCCACTCATGACTGGCCGGTATGGCGCGAAATGTTTCCGCATTATTTATCAACGATTAAGTAGAATCAAGAACTAAGAGTCAAGACAAATTATTCCAACATGAAAAAAATAGGCATCTTATTCGGGCAGGAAAATTCGTTTCCGCAGGCATTTGTTGATCGAATCAATGAAAAAGCCGAAAAAAATATATCAGCTGAATTTGTCAGGATAGATAAGGTTATGCAGGCAGAGCATTCGGGGTATTCGGTAATTGTCGATCGCATATCGCAGGATGTTCCGTTTTATCGTGCCATGTTAAAAAACGCGGCTATGTGCGGCACGGCGGTAATTAATAACCCGTTTTGGTGGAGCGCCGATGAAAAGTTTTTTAATAATGCTTTAGCTATAAAAATTGGTGTGCCTGTACCTAAAACGGCCATCCTGCCATCAAAAGAATTGCCTGATGATACAACAGATAAATCATTTCGCAACCTGGCTTACCCGTTAGATTGGGATAACATTTTCAACTACGTAGGTTTCCCCGCATATATGAAACCATTTGACGGCGGCGGCTGGAAAGAGGTTTACAAAATTGAGAACCTGGAAGATATGTGGGATAAATACAACCAAACTAAGCAATATGTAATGATGCTGCAGGAAGAAATTGTGTTTGACGATTATTTCCGGTGCTATTGTATTGGCGGCAAACATGTGCGCATTATGCAGTACGAACCACGTAACCCGCATCACCTGCGTTATGAGCATGGCAAAGCACCTGCATCAAAAAAATTACTGGAAACTGTTAAAAACTACGTGATAAAATTGAACCAATATTTAGGTTATGATTTTAATACCGTTGAGTTTGCGGTGCGCGATGGCATACCTTACGCTATTGATTTTTGCAACCCTGCACCCGATGCCGAAGTAACCAGCGTTGGCCAGGATAATTTTGACTGGGTAGTTGAAACCGCCGCAGATTATGCCATCGAACGAGCCAAAAAACAAAAAGACAACCAGGATAACTTAACCTGGGGCGAATTTGTCAGAACAGGTGCAAATAAAATTGACCTGCTTTCGTCTGAGAAAAAAGTAGAAAAGAAAGCTGATAAAAAAGAAGTTAGCGCAGGCACAGTTGACCATGAGATAGCTGCTGAAAAACCGGCAAAAAAGGCTGCACCTAAAAAGGTAGTAAAGAAATAATCAATTCCCTCATGTTTCATAGCGATGGGTTTGAAACCCATCGCTATGAAACATGATATAACAAACCCTAATTACTATGAACGAATTTACTTTAGGCGTTGAAGAAGAATTTATGGTGATTGACCCTGTTAGCAGGGAATTAAAATCGCACGAGCAAAAAATTGTTGAAGGCGCTCAAAAGATTCATGAGGACCAGGTAAAAGCCGAAATGCACCAGGCAGTAGTTGAAGTAGGTACGCATATTTGCCGCAACACCGGCGAAGCGCGCAAAGAAGTAGGCAAGCTACGCGGCACCGTTGCTCAATTGGCCGGCGATTTAGGTTTACGTATCGGCGCGGCAGGCACCCACCCCTTTTCGCATTGGCAGCACCAGTTGATTACAGATCATCCCCGCTATTTTGAGATCGTAGACGAGTTGCAGGAAGCAGCCCGTTCAAACCTCATCTTCGGTTTGCATGTGCATGTAGGCATCCAATCGCGCGAAATGGCTATACATATTGCCAACCAGGTAAGATATTTTTTGCCGCACGTTTATGCACTTTCCACCAATTCGCCTTTTTGGGAGGGACGTAATACCGGCTATAAATCATTCCGAACAAAGGTATTTGATAAATTTCCACGCACCGGCATTCCTGATTATTTCAGCAGTATTGAAGAGTATGATAACTACATCAAGCTACTGGTAAAAACCAACTGCATTGATAACGCTAAGAAAATTTGGTGGGATCTAAGGGTACATCCGTTTTTTGAAACTATTGAATTCAGGATATGTGACTGCCCTATGCTGATTGACGAAACAATGGTTTTTGTGTCTATCTTTCAATGCTTATGCGCCAAGCTTTACAAGCTGAGACAGCAAAACATGACCTTTATCACCTATAACCGTGCGCTGATAAATGAAAATAAATGGCGTGCCGCACGTTATGGTATTGATGGTAAAATGATAGATTTTGGCAAAGAAACCGAAGTAAATACACGTGCTTTAATATTGGAGCTGCTTGATTTTATTGACGATGTTGTTGATGAATTAGGCTGCCGCGAGGATTTGGCCTACGTTCACAAAATATTAGAACATGGTACCGGTGCCGACCGCCAGTTAGCCGTTTACCAACAAAATAATAACTTTGCCGACGTGGTTGATTTTATAACCTCGCAAACTTTAAAGGGAATTTAATAAATGGCGCAAGCGGACAAACAGCAGGTAAAAGTGGCAATTCTTGATCTTTACAATGGGGTCGAGAATGAGGGTATGAGAGGTTTCCAGGAAATACTGCAACGTTATAAAGCAACAAACGATCTAAATTTAACTTATGAGATCTTTGATGTCCGTAAAAAATCGGAAATACCGGGAACGGAATTTGATATTTATATCTCCAGCGGCGGTCCTGGTAGTCCTTTAAGTGAGGACGAAGTTTGGGACAAAAAATACATGCAGCTGATTGATAAACTGGAAGATCATAATTTATCTAATACATCGCAAAAGAAGTATGGCTTTTTTGTTTGTCATTCATTCCAGTTATTATGTCGCAAGTATAAATTAGGCGTTATTGGTACGCGTCGCTCGCCGTCTTTTGGCGTATTGCCGGTCCATATGACCAGGCCTGCAAAGAAAGATCATGTATTTGCAGGATTGAGCGACCCCTTTTATGCGGTTGACTCCCGCAGCTGGCAGGTAATTTATCCTGATGAAAAGCGCTTTATGGATATGCGTATGCAGCTATTGGCTATTGAAAAAGAAAGGCCGCATATTGATTTGCCACGAGCTATGATGGCCATTCGTTTTAACGAATATTTTGTGGCAACACAATTTCATCCCGAAGCCGATGCAACGGGTATAAAAATGCTTTTGGAAAAACCGGAGAAAAAAGAAGAAGTAGTAAATGAACACGGGCTGGATAAATACAATCAAATGCTGGAGCGCCTGGAAGATCCCGATAAAATTATGCATACTCAACACACCATGATACCTAACTTTTTGGATCAGGCTATTTTGAGTTTACAGGAGGCATAACTCTTTAATTGTCATTGCGAGGAGTGTGAGTAAAGGCAAAAGAGGTGGCGCGACGAAGCAATCTCTTCGCCAACAATAGCGAAGAGATTGCCACGCTATCGCTCGCAATGACATTTAATTTATTAGTTATAAATGGAATCATCAGCAAGGAAAAAATACAACGCTAACTTTACCGACGAAAAGTACCAGCAATTTTTAAAAAACCTGGACGAAGGATTACCAAATCCTATCGCATTTCGTGTTGCAGAAACTCCAATATTTTTAACTGACGATTTCAGGGACAAATTACTGGATGCCGGAGATGAAATTATTGAAACCATACTTCAACCAAATTTTAAAGAATTAACCGAAAGGGCCATACCTGCTAAATGGAATGTAGCTAATGAAAATGATCATCCGCATTGCATAGCGCTTGATTTTGGTGTTTGCAAAGATGCAGCCGGAAATATCGTTCCGAAGTTAATAGAGCTACAAGGTTTCCCATCATTATATAGCTTCCAGCAAACGCTCGGCGACAACTATAAAGAAAGCTTTAACATTACCGATGATTGGACGATACATTTTAACGGCCTTGATAAATCATCCTACATTGATTTGATGAAACGTACCATAGTTGGCGATTGCAATCCGGAAGAAGTGGTTTTAATGGACGTTAATGCTCCCGAACAAAAAACATCGGTCGACTTTTACCATACACGGCAATACCTGGGTATCCCCATCGTTTCTCTTGAAGATTTAAAACAGGACGGTGACAAGCTTTTTTACTATGCTGGCGACGATAAGATATATATCAAACGTATTTACAACCGCCTTATTTTTGATGAGATAGATAATGACCCGGGTATTTTTGACAAAGTGGTGGATATTCGTAAACCGCTTGACCTGGAATGGATCAGCCATCCTAACTGGTTTTATCGCATCAGTAAATTTACTATGCCTTACTTAACCGGAACTTATATTCCAAAAACTCATTTTCTACATCAGCTTAAGGTAGTCCCTAACGATTTGGAAAATTATGTTTTGAAACCATTGTTTTCATTCGCCGGGCAAGGGGTAATTATTGACGTGTCAAAAGCAGATATTGAAAATATAAAGGACCCGGAGAACTGGATATTACAGGAAAAAGTAAACTACGAGCCGGTTGTGCAGGCGCCCGATGGTGGCGTAAAAGTAGAGATAAGGTTATTATATTTATGGCCCGATGGTGATGCCAAACCAACGTTAGCCATTAACCTGGCCCGGTTAAGTCGCGGCAAAATGATTGGCGTTAGGTATAATAAAGATTTTGATTGGGTTGGCGGCACTGTTGCCTTTATGCATAAATAATAAACTTTATACTTTTTTAACTGTCTATACGTATATAGTTAAATTGTATTAAATTTGTGACGATGAATATCCAGGGAATAATAGTTTTGATCCTATTTGCAGCAGCATTATTTTATGTATGCAGATTGATGTACAACAGCGTTTTTGCAAAAAAAAGCTGTGGCAGCAATTGTAAATGCGGAGTTGACTTTTCTAATATTGAACCCAATAAATCACATCAATAATCAATTGTCAAACCAGCTATCCGCAATAGTTTTACCTAAAATTAATTCACTTAATGGCCGATAAGCAGGTTTTTCAAGCTGACACGCCCGGTAGATGGAACCGGTTTAAATGGCTTAGCCGCATATTATTAATTGTTTTGGCCGGAAGCGTAGTGGGCGCTGCCATAACTATTACTTCAAAGCAATATCCTAATTTACCCAACTTAAACCCTGCCCCTAAAAAGTTAACTAAAGAGGAGCTGGAGCAATTAAAAAAATCTACCAAGTATAAAGATTATAAGATCCAAAAAGAGCAGATTGAAGAAATTGCCAAGGCAAGGCACCTGCATCAGCTAAAGCGACCTAATAATAAAGACCGTATAAATGCAGGTTTCTATATGGCCTGGGAACAGCAGGCTTATGACGTTTTAAAAGCGCACATTGCCCGTTTGGATATGGTAGTAAGCGAAGGCTTTTTCATGAAGCCTAACTCCGATACTATCATGGCTAAAATTGATACCGGCCTGCTGCATATCAACAAAAATTATAAAAAGCCGGTTATCATCACCATATCAAATTATGTGAACTATGATAACAAACATGGCGATTTTGATATAAAAGACGTAGAGCGAATCATAAAAAGCAAAAAGCTTAGGGCCACCTTTATCAATAGTATTTTAAACCAGCTGATTAGAAATCAAAAGAATAATTTCAAAGGAATAAACCTTGCTTTTGATAATATTAAGGATAGAAAATCACCAAACTACATATTATTCCAAAAGGAACTTTATGCTGCCCTTCATCCAAAAGGGTTTTTGGTTACCCAAAACGTAGTTCCGGATGATGAGCAATTTGATATAGTAGACTTACAGCACTATAATGATTTCCTATTTGTGATGGCTATTGACCAACACGGCGAAAGCACTAATCCCGGCGATTTATCAAACCAGCACTGGGTTGAGCAAATATTGGATGAGGTGTGTTCAAAAATACCAAGTTCAAAGGTAATTCTTACAATAGCTGCCGGCGGTTATGACTGGCCAAAGAATAATATTGGTAGTTATATTGGTTATCAAAAAGCTATCAGTACGGCACAAACCAACGACAAAAAGATAATTTTCGACCCTGTATCTGCTAACCTTCATTTTGATTATGCCGACCAGGATGGATACCCGCATACAATTTATTTCACGGATGCTGCCACCAATTTTAATATTATCCGTATGGCAGATGATTGGGCAACAGGTGGCGTGGCTTTATGGCGTTTAGGTGCTGAAGATCCGCGGCTTTGGACGTTTTTCCAGAAAAACTTATCTATTGATTCACTAAAGAAGACCGGCTTAGATGTAAGAAGGTTAGATACAGTTGGTTTAAATACCAAGATAGACTATGACGGCGATGGTGAGGTGTTGGATTTAATGACCACACCAAAAATTGGCAAGATCGATGTAAAAATGGATACCACCAATTTTACTATCACCAATCAAAACTATTTGCAGCTACCTACTAAATACGTAATTAAAAAGTATGGCTATGCGCCTAAAAAAATTGTTTTAACCTTTGATGATGGACCTGACCCGGACTATACGCCACGCATATTAGATATTTTAAAACGCGAAAAAGTTCCTGCGGCGTTCTTCGTAGTAGGTTCAATGGCCGAAAAAAACATACAAATATTAAGGCGCGAATATGAAGAAGGTTATGAAATTGGTAATCACACTTTTTTCCATCCCGATATATCAACTATCAGCATCAAGCGGGTAATACTTGAGCTAAATGCCACACGTAAACTAATTGAATCTGTTACCGGCCGCAGTACTATATTATTCAGGCCGCCATTTAATGCAGATGCTGAGCCTCAAACTTATGCTGAGGTTATACCTGTTGCGGAAAGCCGCCGTCAAAGCTATATAACAATTGGCGAATCTATTGACCCGTGGGATTGGCAGCCCGGTGTTACCGCTGACAGTATTTTGGCACGCACAATACGACAAAAAGATAATGGCTCTATGCTGTTATTGCATGATGCAGGAGGAGATACGCGCGAGGAAACAGTAAAAGTACTGCCTGATATTATTCATTACTTTAAATCGCATGGTTACCAGTTTACTACCATTGCCGATGTTTTAGGCAAAACTAAAGCCGACCTAATGCCTCCGCCAAAAAACGACGGGGGGATTATGGGAACATTATATGATATATTCATTCAAAGCTATTTTTACGGCAACTACTTTTTATTATACCTGTTCTTATCGGCTATTTTCCTGGCTATAGGCCGTATTGTATTAATAGGCGTGCTGGCAGTAAGGCAATATGCCGGTGATAAAAAGCAAACTGCTGAAAGATTGACCATTGATGAACTTCCGCCCGTCAGCATAATTGTACCGGCATATAATGAAGAAATAACTGCTATTAAAACCATTCATAGCTTACTGAAAATTGAGTATCCTAATTTCGAGATCATTTTTTGTGGATGATGGATCAAAGGATAAAACTTTCCAAATGGTTAGTGACGAGTTTGAAGGTAATCCTTTAGTTACGGTATTAACCAAACCTAACGGCGGTAAGGCATCTGCATTAAACTTTGGCATTACCCACGCTCACAATGATTTTGTGGTTTGTATTGATGCAGACACACAGTTAAAAGACGATGCCGTTTATCATTTAATGACCTATTTTACCGATGCTGAAATTGGCGCGGTTGCAGGTACGGTTAAGGTGGGTAACGAGAATAATTTGATTACACGTTGGCAGTCTATTGAATACATTACGGCTCAAAATATGGACAGGCGGGCGTTTGACCTGATCAATAGCATTACCGTTGTTCCTGGCGCGATAGGTGCTTTCAGGAAGTCAGCTGTATTCAGGGCCGGAGGTTTTACTTTAGATACCCTGGCTGAAGATTGCGATTTAACGATGCGTATTTTAAGGCAGGGCTATATCATAAAAAACTGTGCCGAAGCTATAGCTTATACAGAGGCCCCCGAAACATTGGGTGCGTTATTAAAACAACGTTTCCGCTGGAGTTTTGGCGTAATACAAAGTTTCTGGAAAAACAAAAGCGCGTTATTCAACAAAAAGTACAAGTTCTTTGGCATGGTAGGGATGCCTAATATCCTGATCTTCCAGATCGTGTTACCTTTATTTTCTCCGCTGGCAGATTTGATGATGGTAATTGGTTTATTTGGCGATAAACCAATGAAGATCGTTATTTATTATATAGCGTTTGTATTGATAGATTTCCTGGTGGCTATTATCGCTTTCTGGATGGAAAAAGAGGATTATAAGAAGTTGGTTTATATTATTCCGCAACGTTTTGTATGGCGCCAGCTAATGTATTATATTTTGTTTAAGGCAATCCGTAAAGCGCTAAAAGGCGAATTAAGTACATGGGGCGTTCTTAAACGTACGGGCAACGTGAGTGTAAAAGGGGCTGCTGCAAAATAAGCTGATATCTGTTAACAAATTATTGAACCCAGAAAATTGCTTTTTATTTCCTGACCGCTTTTTTCCATAGCGATGGGTTTTTTCAAACCCATCGCTATGATAGGCATTCAATCTATAGCTTCTCTATCAAACAAACAGCATAAGCTACTACGCCCTCCTGCCTGCCGATAAAGCCTAACTGTTCGTTGGTGGTGGCTTTTATGGAAATATCTTCTTCACTTATTCCCGCGGCTTGTGCAATGTTAATTTTCATAGCGGGGATATGTGGGTTTATCTTCGGCGCTTCAAGACATACCATCGCGTCTATATTGCTTATCTCCCAGCTTTTTTCTTTTAGCAATACAACAACGTGCTGTAATAACACCAGGCTGCTAATGCCTTTCCAGCGTTCATCAGTATTTGAAAAATGGAAACCAATATCCCGCAGATTAGCAGCACCTAACAATGCATCACAAATGGCATGTAACAATACGTCGGCATCAGAATGCCCAAACGCACCGGCGTGATGTTCCAAATTTACGCCGCCTAAAACAAAGGGATGATTTTCCCGCAATTGATGTACATCAAAGCCGAAGCCTACTTTAATTTTTGCCATGTTTATTTAAAGCTGCCTGATAAGCTAACCCGTATTGTGTTTGCCAGCGGGCTGTTTTGCTGACTTGCAGCAAGGTATGAGAAATCAAATTTAAAAACGTCATACTTCAACCCCAAGCCTAATGTAACATATTGACGGCTTCCCTGGTTTGGGCTTTCATAAAAATAGCCTGCGCGAAGAGAGAATTGTTTGTTAAAGGTATATTCAACACCCGGCGAGTAAGTGATTTCCTGCAATTCCTCTTTAAAACCACCGGGGGCATCAGTAAATGAGCCAAATATACCCGCCGGAACAGATATGTTATCATCCTTACCCTGTATAATATTCCCGTTTGAATCGCGAATTGGTGGGGTAGGCACTAATAATTTATTTAAGTCGAGTGTTAAGGTTACCTGGTTATATTCATCAATATTCCAGGTATTTGCCGCTCCTATTTTTAGGTTAGTTGGTAAAAAATATTGCGTACCACCTACTGAGTAGCTGATTTTGTTACCGATGTTTGAAATATCAGTACCAAATGCAAATATCGCGTCGGTACCAAATTGCTCAACTGATTTTTTATAATATAACGATATATCAACACCAACTGAGTTACCCGCCCTTGTTTGCTGGCTTGAACCCGTGGCAAATGATTCATTAGACAGATCGGAGTGAATGTAACGCCCTGTAAGCCCCAGCGAAAAATCATCACCAAATTTACGGGCAAACGAAAAATCAACAGAATATTCACTTGGCCGGTATGTTCCCTGGTTATTTTGGCTTGCATCTACCAACTGTATAGCACCTAAATTAAAATAACGTAAGGATGCGCCTATAGCATTACGATCGTCTATTTTGTGAGCATAGCTTAAATAAGATAAGCTAATATCAGGTACAAGGTGGCGCAACCACGGGCTGTATGATAACGAAACAGCATCCTCATCCTGTAAAAATGCTAATTTAGATGGGTTCCAGAAATTCGCATTTACATCAGGAGATATGGCAACACCTGCATCGCCCAAAGCCCCTGAACGTGAATCGGGCGAAATATTTAAAAATGGTACTGCAGTAGGTATTGAGTTAGTGCTGCTGCCATTAGTATTAGTACCGGTTTGAGCAATGGCCAATGAAGGTAATAACAACACTAAGCAACTTATAGAGACTTTAAAATAAGAAAACTTCATTGACAGTTTAGTTCTTTTTTTCAATTGATAAAGATAAACTAATTCCATTCTTTATGCTGCGCGCTGCAAAAAGTTTTGTTTAAAATTCTAAAAATTGAAACTCTGGAAACAAATTTTTCGTTTAATTGCGGATAAACATGCACTTTTGTACTAAATCAAACGTTGATAGCGTTACAATTGATATAATTTTTTTAAATTTACCCTAGTAATTTATAATCTGTAAAAATATGAAAATACTTTTTACTAATGCTGCTGTCGTGCTGTTGAGTATCGGAACCCTGTTAAGCAGTTGTGGTAAACACCAGGTATCAGAAAAAACCGGTATAACTTATAATGATAAGAAATCCGGCGGATACGTAAAATTTGCCCAAACCCATCCTTCTCCCGGTCCGGGACTTGTTGCTATTGAAGGCGGAACGTTTGTTTTAGGTGGCAGTGCCGACCAGGACGTTTCTTATGAATATAACAATGTGCGCAAACGCGCAACCATTGCATCTTTCTATATGGATGAGACCGAGGTTTCAAACCAGGATTGGTTAGATTACCTGCATTGGATAAGAACCAATTTTAACGATTACGAAATGTATTATAACGCTCTACCTGATACCCTGGTATGGCGCAGCCCACTTTCATATAACGAGCCTTACGTTGATAATTATCTTCGTCACCCGGCTTTTGAAGATTATCCGGTTGTTGGTGTTTCATGGGACCAGGTGCAGGAATATTGTACCTACCGTACGGATGTATCTAACGAGCACATCTTAAAAGAAAGAGGCTTATTGTTAACCGACGCGCAAAGAGCTAAAGGACCAACTGGAAACGGTGGAGCAGCAGCAAATGGCGGAGCGGCAGGTGGTGGTGCCACCGGAGTACCATTCAATACAGATATGTATTTAAATGGCCAGTATCGCGGCGCAAATGTTGACGGTAAAAAAATGATAACTGATTTGAACGCGAAAGCTACAACAGGTACCAACGGAAATAAAAAACCGGTAAGGCCTGCAATAATGGAAGATGGAATTTTAAAACCGGCTTACCGTTTACCTTCTGAAGCTGAGTGGGAATATGCCGCTTTAGCATTGGCTGGAAATACACAATTTGAAAACACGACTGATGGCCGCGTTTATCCATGGAATGGCCTTGGTGTACGTTCACCTGCTAAAAAAACACGTGGCTTAATATTAGCTAACTTTAAACGTGGCTTAGGTGATAATGGTGGTGTTGGCGGATATTTGAATGATAAGGCGCTGATCACTGCCCCTGTAAGATCATATCCACCGAATGATTTTGGTTTATATCAAATGGCAGGTAATGTGAATGAATGGGTTCAGGATACTTATCGCCAGACTTCTTTTGAAGAAACTGATGATTTTAACCCTTTTCGTGGTAATGAATTTACTAATAAACGTTTAGCTGACCCTACAAAAGGGCAATATGCTAAAGATAAAAATGGCCGTCCAATTAAAGACCCTGCAAAGGCTGCTAAGAAAATGACCTATGCTGAATTATTGGCCTCACAAGGACAAGGTCAGGGCGGCGCTACCGGTGCAAACGGTGCAGCAGTACCTCCGGCCATTGCTCCACCTGCAAAAAATGCATTGTCAGGTAAGGCATACAATCCTGATCAACGTGGTTTTGCGGATACAACTAACTCTTCATTATATGGTACAACATCATTGGTGAGCGATCATTCAAAGGTTTATAAAGGCGGTTCATGGAATGATATGGCATACTGGTTAAACCCTGCAACACGCCGGTTTATGAATGAAGATGATGCAAGTGCAGAAGTTGGCTTCCGTTGCGCTATGACATTAGTGGGCGCGCCGGAAATAAACCCATCGGGCAAACCACATTTCTCTGTGAAAAAAGCCAGCGCATATAAAGCGAAGTAAAAAACAACATTGATATAAAATAAGAAGAGCAGCTTCCAAAACGGAGCCGCTCTTCTTATTTTATAAACAGTTGTTTTAATTAAACTGTAATAATACCTGCCCTTTTTCTACTTTATCACCGGGGGTTATTTTTACTTTTTTTACGGTAACATCATCCGGCGATTTAATGATGTTTTCCATTTTCATGGCTTCCAAAACAAACAGGTTTTCGCCTTTTTTCACTTCGGCGCCTTCCGTAACAAATACTTTTAATACCATGCCGGGCATTGGTGCTTTTAGCTCGCTTATCTTATTTGCAGTTAAACTGGTTAAGCCAAGTTTTTCAAGTAATATATCAAACTGATCTTTCGCGGTAACAGAATAGGTATTGTTATTCACCTTTATTTCGGCAGTTTTATCAGCACTATTAAAGCTTACCAGTTCCACATTATATGATTGCAGATCATTTATAATATGCCAGGTAGTGGTATTTAGCTGTTTTATATCCGCAGCGGTTTTATTATCGTTTATAAATAATCCTTCTGCGTTTTTCTCTATATTATAGTCGTATTTGCCGTTAACTTTTATTTTATACATATTTTGTTCTGAGCCGTAATAATCGGGTAAGGGGTAGTTTTATTAACAAGTTACGAATTATTGTTGAGTGAGTACGTATTGTACCAAATTAGCGCCCATTTTTAGCGCTTTTAAGCGGGTTTCCTGGGTGTCGCCGGCATAGGTGCCAAAATCCTCCCAACCATTGCCCAAATCGCATTCATAGGTGTAAAAACAAACTAAGCGGCCTTTGTAAATTAATCCAAAACCTTGTGGGCGCTTGCCATCATGTTCGTGTATTTTTGGCAGGCCATTAGGGAATGGGTATTTTTGATGATAGATAGGATAGTTGGTCGGTAACTCCACAAAATCAAGCTCAGGGAAAACCCTTTTCATTTGGGGGCGAATAAATTGATCCAGGCCATAATTGTCGTCAATATGCAAAAAACCGCCACCTGTTAAATACTTACGTAAGTTACGTACTTCCTGGTCAGAGAATATGACGTTGCCATGCCCTGTCATAAACACAAACGGATAATTAAACAATTCGGCACTGCCGGGTTCAACCACCTCATCCTCGGGCTGGAAATTAGTTTTCAGGTTTTCGTTACAGAATTTAATGAGATTTGGCAATGCGGTACGGTCGCCGTACCAATCGCCGCCACCACTATATTTTAGTTTAGCCATTTTATATCCCGGCGAATTAAAGCTGCTTAAAAAAAGCAATGCTACCATGGCGGATATATAAAATATTGGTTTCATTAGCGGTTTAAAAAGTTTATCTCGAAGCATGCTTCTAAAGCAGCCGTTTCAGTTCGTAAACGGCTATCCCCTAAAGTTATTGCTTTATATCCATTTTGCAAAGCCTCATCAATTTCATTTGGGCTAAAATCCCCCTCGGGCCCTATCAGTATTAAATATTTATCCTGTTTTTTTACAGCCGATGGCAAAGTTGCCTTATCTCCCTTCTCGCAGTGAGCAATATACTTTTCGCCATCAAAAGATTTAGCCAGGAATTTAGCAAAAGCTACAGGTTCATTTAAAACAGGGTGATATGCTTTTAACGATTGTTTGATGGCTGAGGTAATGATCTTATTTAAACGATCTGTCTTGGCTTCCTTCCGTTCGGATCGCTGGCAAATAATTAGTGATATTTCATCAATACCAATTTCCGTGGCTTTTTCCAGGAACCATTCTAACCTCTCTATATTTTTGGTTGGCGCTACAGCAATATGAAGGTAATGGTTTCGCTTGTTATACCCGGTAATAACGTTAGTTATTTGCAATATGGTACGCTTGGGATGCGCATCTTTAATTTGCGCGGTGTATAAACCGCCGCGGCCGTCAATTAGCTGAACTTCATCGTCAGCAACTAATCTTAAAACGCGAATGGCGTGCTTGCTTTCCTCCTCACTCAAAAAATATTGCGGGTGTGAAGGCTCAATATCGGGTGTATAAAAAAGGTGCATTTTTTTGAGAATCAAGAGTCAGGAATCAAAAGCGGGAAATTGAAAGTCAAAAGATATGAAATCTTGATTCTTGTATCTTGACTCTTGATTCTGTTCAATGTAAATCTACAGCATCCTCCTCATTTATCAGCAACTCCAGTTTAACTGATTCAATATTTTGATCGGATTTTTTTAATACCGTTATGTTATACCCGTTTGATTCCTTTTGCTCACCAACATCAGGTATCTTACCAAAGATATGGCCCAACCAACCCGATACAGTGTCAAAGTCACCATCTTCCGGCAAATCATGCGGCAGGTGTCCATTAACATCATAAATTGGCGCTAATGCATTTACCACAAACTCGCGGTCGTTAATTTTTTCGACGATAGGTTTCTCTTCATCATATTCGTCCTGTATCTCACCTACCAGCTCTTCAACAATATCCTCCAGGGTTACCATACCCGCGGTGCCACCAAACTCATCAGATACAATAGCTATCTGTATACGCATTTGCTGTAATTCGGCCATCAGATCATTGATCTTCTTGGTTTCAGGAATGAAGTATGGTTTACGAATAATATCTTTTAAAACTATCTCCTGGTTACGTGCCAGCAATGGTAAAATATCCTTAGCGTGTACAATACCAACTATTTTATCAATTACGTCGTCATAAACCGGCAAACGTGAATAACCTTCAGTAATGATAATATGTAATAATTCGTCTCTTTCTGTACTAACCTCAATACCCGATATTTTGGTACGTGGTACCATGATATTTTTAACTACACGTTCATTAAAGTCAAAAACGTTTTGTATTAATTCATGCTCGTTTGAGTCGAGTGCACCGGTTTCTTTGCCCTGCTCTAATATATACTGCAATTCTTCAGTACTATGGTGCCCTTCATCCTGAACTACCGATATACCCAAAAGCCTTAGAATAAAATTGGCAAAGGCATTTAATACCCAAATGATTGGCTGGAATATTACAAAAAATATTCTTAATGGTGCCGAAACTGCCAAAGCTGTGCGTACCGAGCTTTGTATAGCCAGTCGCTTGGGGGCCAGTTCGCCAAATACAATACTTAATACGGTTATTACAATAAAGGCGAATACTTTGCAAATATTTATAACAACGATAGAAGTTATCTGGAAACCCAGTGCGCTAAATAGCGTAAGCATAACATTAGTAAATGCACCTTCACCAATTATACCTAAACCTAACGATGCGATAGTTATTCCTAATTGAGTTGCAGCAAGGTAGCCCGATAATCCGGCCATAATGCTACGTGTGAGCCTGGCTACGCGACTGCCTGTTTTAACCTTTAACTCAATTTGTGACGACCGAACGCGAACAAGCGCAAATTCGGCAGCAACAAAAAAGCCGTTTAGCAGAACCAATAAAATGGTAAGAAGGATGTAATAACCGTTTACGTCGTGATTTGCAGGGTCCATCAATTAATTATTGGTATGTACCGGGGAAAGTATCCTGGTATAGTTTCAGGGCCTCCGTTATTACTTTATGCGCGTAACGCTTTCCTAATAAATGCTCTACAGTTACGTTTTTATCTTCCAACACTTTGTAGTCTTTAAAAAAACGCACAATTTCTGTAGTGGCGTGCGGTGGCAGCTCGTTAAGGTCATTGATATAATTTACTGACATATCATTTTTTGCTACCGCGATGATCTTATCATCCTGTTCACCATTATCAACCATGTGCATTACGCCAATTACCTTAGCTTCAATTATCGACATAGGAAACACATCAATTGAACAAAGCACTAATATATCTAAAGGATCCTTATCGTCACAATATGTTTTAGGGATAAAGCCGTAGTTAGCAGGGTACATTACCGACGAAAATAAAACACGGTCCAGTTTTAATAAACCGCTGTCTTTGTCAATTTCATACTTCGCTTTTGAGCCCTTTGGTATCTCAATTACTGCATTTACTATTTCCGGCATATTATCGCCGGGTGAAACCTGGTGCCAGGGATGTTGTGTACTCATTTATTATATTATCAAATTTATTTATTGTTAATGAATCTTCTTTACAACTTTCTTTTTCAGAAAAGCAATAACTAACGGAATTGTTGTAACTAATATTAATCCAATAACAATGTATTGTACGTAAAACTTCATTTGGGGATACCTTTTACCTAAAAAAAAGCCCGCCAAAGTGAAAGTGCTTATCCATGCAATGCTGCCTATTAAGTTATATAAAGTGAATTTTTTAAAGTCCACTTTAACAACTCCTGCAAAGATAGGGGCAAAAGTTCTGATTATTGGGAAAAATCTGCCTAAAATCAACGCCATGCCACCATGTTTCTCATAAAACTCTTCCGCAATTACAACATATCGCCTTTTAAAGAAAAAAGAATCGGGTTTATTAAATAACATAGGCCCTGCCCTGAAGCCAAACCAGTATCCCGTAAAATTACCTAAAATGCCCGCGGCTATTAAAGAAAGTATGAGGACTACAGGTGAAACCTCTATCATACCGGATGAGCAAAGCAGCCCTGCCATAAACAGCAGGTAATCTCCCGGTAAAAAAAAACCGAAAAACAGGCCGGTTTCAGCAAAAACAACAATAAGCAAAAGATAAAACCCTCCCTTGCTTAAAATGGATTGAGCGTCCGTTAAATTTTGCAGGTGTTCCCAAAAATTTTCCATTCACTATATACTCAAAACTACAAATATTATATTAATAACGTAGTTTATTGTATAATATTAAATAAGACTCGGAATAAGCGCAGGGAAAATACCAATGATAATTGTAGCCAATGCAGATAGGCCCAACACAAATTTATAATAAGCCGGCACAATTATTTCATCATTTTCTGCCGTGCGGAAATACATGGCTATAATAACCCTGAAATAATAGAATATGCTTATTATAGCATTTACTACTGCTAAAATAACCAGTATAACCTGGTAATGCAATAAAGCGGTATTAAACATGTAAAACTTACCAATAAAACCGGCGGTTAAAGGGATACCAGCCAATGATAACATAGCAATCGTTAGCACCAGTGCCAGGAAAGGATTTTTCGCTGCCAACCCGTTAAAATTCTCAAAGCTTGCACTGCCAGATTTTTGTTGTACCAATATCAAACACCCAAAGGCAATGATGGATGCAATAGAGTAAGCGGTGGCATAAACCAGTATTGAATTTGCAGAGCCTGCACCCAACGCTACAATAGCAAACAATAAATAACCGGCATGTGAAATACTTGAATAGGCCAGCATACGCTTAAAGCTTTGTTGATACAACGCGGTAATGTTTCCTATAAATAATGTTAGTACAGCTATTATAATTAATGTAGGCGACCAAAAGCCTGATAGTGTTGCAAAGCAGGTAGAGAATAAGCGTAAAAACGCCGCGAATCCGGCTGTTTTAACTACTGTTGACATGAAGGTTGTTATCAAGGTTGGTGAACCTTCATAAACGTCCGGTGTCCAGAAGTGGAACGGCGCGGCACCTACTTTAAAACATAAACCAACAATTATAAGCACAATGCCTACGTAAAAAATTGGGTCGATGTGGGCATTGCTTAAAGCGTAAGTACGAATAGCATCTAAATTAAATGAGCCCGATGCACCGTATATTAATGTAATACCAAACAATAAAAACCCGGTTGAAAACGCGCCCATTAAAAAGTATTTCAAGGCAGCTTCATTCGACGCAAAATCATTCTTCTTAATACCTGCCAATATGTATAAGCTAACAGACATAATTTCGATGCCTATAAACAGCATAACCAGGTTATAGTAGGATACCATAACTATAATGCCTGCAAGCGCAAATAATATAATAGCGTAATATTCGGCAATGTGACCGCTTATACTTTCAAAATATCCTTTTGATAACAAAAGTATTAATATGGTTGATATAATAGTTATAGCAGCAAACGCTATCGAAAAATTATCAAACAATAGCATACCATGATAGGTAGGTACCGCCACATCAGGCGTTGACCATTGTGCAACAGCTAAACCTAAAGCCACTATTAAGCCAATAATACTAACCGGCAGCAATGCTTTTTTAGCTTTATACAAACCTAAATAAAGCAGCACTATAGGTATTATGGATATGAGTATTAAGGTATTCATTGATATATTTTAATGCTAAAAATATTTTTTCTTGTTCAATAATTAATGATACGGTGAAGTAACTACTCTTTGAGTTACAACATTTATTAAGCTTTTAACGGCAGCTTCTGATATGTGCAAAATAGGCTGAGGATAAACCCCGATAGCGATTATTAAAACACATATTATCCCCAATGCTAATTTATCTGATCCGTGTATATCTGTAAATGTTGCCGTTAAGGTATTAGTTTCGCCTTGCATAACACCTTTGTACATACGCAGCATGTATACAGCGCCAAATATGATAGTTAAGCCCGAAATTGCTGCCAAATAAACATTTGCATGGTAAACTCCGTTCAGTAATAAAAATTCACCTATAAAACCGTTAGTTAAAGGCAAGGCTACAGTACCCAATACCACAATTAAAAACCCGGTGGCAAACTGTGGAGCTACTTTGGCAATACCACCAAGCTGAGTAATATCGCGGGTATTTAAACGACGGCTAATAATATCCCATACCAGGAACATGCCAACTATATTAATGCCATGGCTTAACATCTGTATCATTGCGCCTTGCAATCCCTGCATGTTCCAGGCAATTATACCGGCAGCTATAAGCCCAACGTGTGCTATAGATGAATAAGCCGCTAAGCGCTTGCCATCTGTTTGGGTAAAAGCAATAATTGATGCATATACTATACCTATAATGGCAAGAAAAATAGATGCAGCCTGCCAGTCTATAAAACCCAAAGGCGCGTTAGGTATCATCCACCTGATAGCACCGTAAATACCCATTTTAAGCATAATGCCCGATAGCATCATTGTACCGGCTGAAGGTGCTTCAGTATAAGTATCAGGCTGCCACGTGTGGAATGGAAATAAAGGCATCTTTATAGCAAAAGCCAGGAAAAATGCGATATATATCCATGATTGCTTAGCAGGTGTTAACGTTTCATTATAAAATTGATGCAGATCAAAAGTCTTATCCGGCGCTTGCAGGTATAAATATATGATAGCAACCAACATAAATAATGAACCTGCAAAAGTGTAGATAAAGAATTTTATAGTGATCCTGATCCTGTTTTCGCCGCCCCATAATGAGCATATAAAATAAATTGGTATCAGTGCCGCTTCCCAGCCTACATAAAATAAGAAACCATCTAAAGCAGTAAATACCACTAACATGCCTGCCTGCATAAATAATATCAGGGCGTAAAACGCTGGTGCATTTTTATACTGATGCTGGTAAGTAGTTAAAATAATAAGCGGAACAAGCAGCGTGGTTAATAATACCATTATCATGCTTATACCATCAATGCCCGCGTAAAAATAAACGCCCATTTTTGGTATCCATGACTGGTTAGTTACAAACTGCTGACTGGCATCAGGAATAAACTTGCTTAAGAATATTAATGCCACTGCAAATTCAACAACGGCAAAAAATAACGCGGCGTGCTTAGCTGTTTCATTTTTAAATGCTAAAACAGCGAGTGCCGCTAATACCGGCAAAAAAATTAATATACTAACCGTCATTTTATATTATGAACACTAATAAAACTATATATCAATATGGCAACAATGCCAACTACCATCATAAAAATGTAGTATCCTACGTTACCTGTTTGCAATAAGCGCAGGCCTTTACTTGCTTCAACAGTACCTTTTCCAAATCCATTAACTATACCGTCAATTCCCATTTTATCCAACACCTGGTAAAAGAACTGTGATATTGCATCCAGTGGTTTACGTATAATAGCGTCGTATAATTCGTCTATGTAGAATTTGTGGTAAGATAAGCTGGTTAATGCCGGGCGTTCTTCAGTATCTGCAACAGGAATATCTGCCTTTTTCACATACTTGCTGTAAGCATAAATCAATGCGACAATAGCGCCTAAAACAGAAACACCCATTAGTATCCATTCGGTATTTTGAGGTAATGTTTGCTCGCCCATAATTTTGGTTGAGTTTGCAAAAACAGGGGCCAGGAAATGCTCCAGCCAATGGCCGCCACCTAACGATTCGGGAACGCCTAAAAATCCGCCAACTGCTGATAAAATAGCTAAGATGATCAATGGAATGGTCATGCTTGCAGGCGACTCATGTAAATGATGTTCCTGTTCGTGTGTACCACGGAATTTTCCGTAAAAAGTAAGATACAGCATCCTGAACATATAGAACGAAGTAAACATTGCTGTAATAACGCCTATTACATAAAAGGTAGTGCTATGCATAAAAGCATGTGCCAGTATTTCGTCTTTTGAAAAGAAACCCGCAAATGGAGGAATACCCGATATAGCGATAGTACCCACCAACATGGTTATAAATGTAATTGGTAATTTGCTTTTTAATCCGCCCATGTTACGCATATCCTGCTCGCCGCTTACCGCATGGATAACAGAACCCGCGCCCAGGAATAATAATGCTTTGAAGAAAGCGTGGGTCATTACGTGGAAGAAAGCACCTGTATAAGCGCCAACCCCTAAACCTAAAAACATATAACCCAATTGCGATACGGTTGAATATGCCAGCACCTTTTTAATATCTGTTTGTGTAAGGGCTATTAATGCTGCAAACGTGGCAGTTGTTAAACCTACAATGGCAATTACTTCCATGGTTTCGGGCGCCATAGTAAATAATATGTTTGAGCGGGCAATCATGTATATCCCTGCTGTAACCATTGTTGCAGCGTGTATCAATGCAGATACCGGTGTCGGGCCGGCCATTGCGTCAGGTAACCAGGTAAACAACGGTAATTGTGCCGATTTACCAACCGCACCTACAAACAATAATAAAGTGATAGCAACAAAAGGAGCACCATTTGGCTTTAATACCGATGCTGCCGAAAAAACTTCTTTATATGTAATACTGTTGAAAGTGGCGAAAATTAAAAATATGCCTAACAAAAATCCAAGGTCACCAATACGGTTCATGATGAATGCCTTTTTAGCCGCATCGGCATAGCTTGGGTTGGTGTACCAAAAGCCGATAAGCAGGTAAGAGCATAAACCCACGCCCTCCCAGCCAATGAACATGATGAGGTAGTTTGACCCCATTACCAACAATAGCATAAAAAAAACGAACAGGTTTAAATAAGCGAAAAACTTACCAAAGCCTTTATCATCATGCATATAGCCAATTGAATATAGATGGATAAGAAAACCGACACCGGTAATGATCAGTAACATTAATGAGCTTAACTGATCTACCAAAAAAGCAAATGGAATATGCAGGTCAAGCACCGCGAACCATTCAAAAAGGTCAACGTTGATAGGCACATTCATCGATTTGATTTGAATAAATGTGCAAACACTCAGCGCAAATGAAGCAAATACCAGCGCGCTGGCAATAAAGCCAATAACGCCTTTTGACAACGTATTGCGGCCAAGGCCGTTAATAATAAAACCGGCTAACGGTAATAAAGGAATAAGCCAGATATATTTATCCATGTTTGTATTTGACGTTGTACGTATTACGTCGTACGTTTTTATTATTTAACTATATAAATCAATCCCGATAGCTATCGCGAAGAATCACTCTACCATTTCAACCTGTTCAGCACGTTAATATCTATCGAATTTGTATTACGATAGATCATTACAATGATGGCCAGGCCAATTGCTACCTCGGCTGCTGCCAATGCCATAATAAAGAACACGAAAACCTGTCCGGTTGCATCGCCGCGATAAACGGAAAATGCGGTTAGCAACAGGTTAACTGAATTAAGCATTAACTCAACCGACATAAATATTACGATAGCATTACGGCGTATCAATACACCAATTACGCCTATTGAAAATATAATGGCACTTAATAATATGTAATGATTAAGCGGAATAGCTTGTATAGTATCTGATAAACTCTTCATTACGCAGTAGGTTTTGGATCTTTAGTAGCCAGTAAAACAGCACCCACCATTGCTGATAACAGCAGGATAGATGAAATTTCAAACGGCAATAAAAATTCGTTGAACAATATTTTACCCAGGTTTTTAACTAAGCCTAATCCCGGGTTTTGAAGCACCACATTGGGCGATACGCTGAATGCTTTTAAAGATGCTACAATGGTAACTAAAAAACAACCACCACCAATAACACCTGCCAGTTTAACCAGGTTTGACTTGGCTGGCTCTGATTCCTTATTCAAGTTGATCAGCATCAGTGTGTATAGGAATAGCACCAGTATAGCACCCATATACACTATAAAGTTTACGATAGCCAAAAACTGGGCGTTCAATAAAATATAATGAATAGTGAATGTAAAAAACGTAAGGATAAGGTACAATATGCTATGCACCGGATTTTTGGCAGATATCACCAAAATGGAGAAAAAGATGGACAAAAACGCTATGAAGTAAAATGTATTCATGGTTATTTATTACAAAACCTTTGTCCCTCAAAACAGAGTGGGGCAAAGGTATAAAACTTCTTTATTGATTTAACGGAGCCTCTACTAATTTGTCTTTTCCGTAAATAAAATCTTTTCTTAAATAGTCGGCAGGCACATGGTCACCGTCCAAATAAATTGCTTCTTTAGGGCAAGCTTCTTCGCACAAGCCACAGAAAATGCAACGCAACATATTTATCTCATAAACCGCGGCATATTTTTCTTCGCGGTATAAGTTTTCTTCACCCGGCTGGCGTTCGGCTGCTATCATGGTTATTGCTTCTGCAGGGCATGATAACGCGCAAAGGCCACATGCTGTGCAACGCTCTTTACCATTTTCATCGCGTTTAAGCGAGTGCATGCCACGGAAGTTTTCCGAATATTCGCGCCTTTCTTCAGGATAGCTGATGGTAACCGGCTTTTTGAAGAAGTGCTTCATGGTAGTTCCCAATCCTGATAAAATAGCAGGAAGGTAAGCACGCTCTAAAAAATTAAGCGGCTTTGATTCAATCAGTTTTCTTTTATTACTTAGCGGCTCCATTTTATCTGTTAATCAAATTAATAACAATACCGGTTACAACAATATTAGCAATTGCCAGCGGTATTAAAATTTTCCACCCCAGATCCATCAACTGATCGTAGCGGAAACGAGGGATAGTCCAACGAACCCACATAAAAAAAAAGATGAATAAAAATACTTTCAGGAACATTACTGCCACACCAATTAACGGTGCAACTACAGTACCTGTATGTGCTGCAACCCAATCCATTCCCGGGTAATTATAAGCACCCCAATAAAGAGTAACCATTACCGCAGAAGAAATGAACATGTTTATATATTCTGCAAACAGGTAAAAACCGAGTTTCATAGAGGAATACTCTGTATGATACCCGCCAACTAATTCAGTTTCGCACTCAGGAAGATCAAAGGGTGTACGGTTAGTTTCGGCAAATGCACAAACTATAAACAGGATAAACCCAACCGGCTGATATAATACGTTCCAATGCCAGCCATGTTGTTGCTCGGCTATTTGACGCAAGGTTAAAGTCCCGGTTACTAATATAAGGGCGATGATTGACAGGCCCATTGAAATTTCGTAACTGATATTTTGCGATGCTGCACGGATAGCGCCCAACAAGGAATATTTATTGTTTGATGCCCAGCCGCCTATCATTACGCCATAAACGCCTAACGAAACTACACCGAAAATGTATAAGATACCAACATTAATATCGGTAACCTGCAGATCAATAACAGTTGAGCCAATAATTAACTTTTGTCCCCATGGTATAACAGCCGAACCAATACAAGCGGTAAGGATAGCTAACGATGGGCCAACTATGAATAAGAATGGTGTTGCATTTGTAGGGATAATCTCCTCTTTCAAAAACATCTTGCCGCCATCTGCCAAAGGCTGTAAAATACCCCAGGGTCCGGCACGGTTAGGGCCTATCCTATCCTGGAAAAAAGCGGCAACCTTACGCTCGGCATAAGTAGAATACATCGCTATTACCAGGCTGATAGCGAAGATGATCACTATCAGTATAAATTTTACTATAATATCTCCTAATTCCATTATAATTATAAGCGTGTTTCGCGTTCAAATTGTTCCCTGTTAGCTTCTACTAACAACGGATTATCTTTTACTACCGGCAAAGGCCTTAAAGTTTCGTAGTGATTTGAGCTGATAACCGAATGATGCGATACTTTACGCGGACCTTCAATTACCCAATCATTAGTTCTTTTTTTATCAAAACGGCAAGTATTACAAATAAAATCCTCTACCTCGCCATAAACATCTTTACGTGCGGTTACGCGTAAAACATCTTCACCTTTATACCAAAGTGTTACTTTGCCACTGCATTTTTCATGGTTGCAATCGCGGTGTGCTTCAACCGGTTTGGTAAACCAAACGCGATTTTTAAAGCGGAAAGTTTTATCAGTTAATGCACCAACCGGGCAAACATCAATTACGTTTCCTGAGAAATCGTTATCAACGGCTGCCTTAATGTAGGTTGATATTTCAGAATGATCACCACGGTTTAAAATGCCATGTATGCGATGATCGGTGATTTGGTCAGCTACATAAACACAACGATAGCATAAAATACAGCGGGTCATGTGCAGTTGTATCTTATCACCAATATCTATACGGTTAAAAGTACGTCGGTCAAATTCATAACGGGTTTTTACAGCACCATGCTCAAAGCCCAAATCCTGTAAACTACACTCACCTGCCTGGTCACACACCGGGCAATCTAACGGGTGGTTGATCAATAACATCTCCACTACACCTTTACGCGCTTCAATAACTTCGGGCGAAGTAATGTTTTGCACTTCCATGCCGTCCATTACGTTTGTGCGGCATGATGCTACAAGTTTAGGCATAGGGCGCGGGTCTTTTTCAGATCCCTTGCTTACTTTCACTAAACAAGTACGGCACTTACCGCCGCTGCCTGCCAGTTTAGAATAATAGCACATAGCAGGCGGAACAATATCGCCACCTATAACGCGCGCGGCGTTAAGGATGGATGTTCCGTCCGGTACTTCAACTGATATTCCGTCTATTGTAACTTTCATTAAGTCAAAATTAAAAATTCAAAAGTCAAAAACCTGTATAAAGTATATTGACTTTGTCTTAATTACTTTTTTAAATTTATTATTATCGAAGCGATGATCTTTGATAGCTCATCAGCTTCGGTTATCATTTTATTTATCTGATCTTTTTCTTCAATCAGTATTGTATCTCTTATTAAACACAACCAATATTTGGTTTCATTTGCCGATTTAAGAGCTATTATATAAAAGTTCTTAAAATCTTTAGTCGAACTACCCGACTTTGCTTCTATAATATTTGCTCCTATTGATGTAGCACTTCTTAATAACTGATCAAAAAGCGAGTGATAAATCCTATCGTATTTTACTGTTGATATAAATAGCACCGTTTCTTTTGAGAATTGGTAGCATCTATGTTTTATATCAAACGGCTTTTCGCTCACGCATTCCTTTTTGAATTTTTACTTTTTAATTTTGACTTAACCGGCTACCGGTGCAGGCAATGGATCAGCATAATGAGCTAACCCATAATTCCTTAGTAGCGCTTCACTTGCATTGGTAACATGCCACTCAAATTCATCCCTAAAGTGTCGTATGGCACTGGCCACCGGCCATGCTGCTGCATCACCCAGCGGACAAATGGTATTACCTTCAATTTTTTTAGATACATCAACCAACAGGTCCATGTCGCTTTTTTTACCGTGGCCGTTTTCTAAACGGTGCAATACTTTTTCCATCCACCCGGTACCTTCACGGCAAGGCGAACATTGTCCGCAGCTTTCATGATGATAAAAACGGGCAAAGTTCCAGGTATTACGCACAATGCACTGATCTTCATCAAAAGCTATAAAACCGCCTGAACCCATCATACTACCGCTTACAAAGCCGCCGTCTGATAATGATTCGTAGCTCATCAACCTTGCTTCGCCATTGGCTGTTTTATAAAACAGGTTAGCCGGTAAAATTGGTACTGAAGAGCCACCCGCAACAACCGCTTTCAGACGTTTACCGTTGGCGATACCGCCGCAATATTCGTCCGAATTTAAAAATTCATCAACCGGCAGGCCCAGATCAATTTCATAAACACCGGGTTTTTTAATATTTCCACCGGCAGATATTAGTTTTGTACCTGTACTGCGACCGACACCAATTTTTGCATATTCTTCGCCACCTTCGTTAATGATAGGCACAACGGCAGCTATTGACTCAACGTTATTAACCACTGTGGGGCAACCCCAAACACCAGCGATAGCAGGGAATGGTGGTTTAATGCGCGGATTACCGCGCTTGCCTTCTAAAGATTCCAGCAACGCGGTTTCTTCTCCGCAGATATAGGCGCCGCCACCGGGCTGCACATATATCTCCAGGTCATAACCGGTTCCTAATATGTTTTTTCCTAAAAATCCTGCATTTTTTGCTTCGGCAATCGCTCTTTCCAATATACGTATCTGCGGCATCATCTCGCCGCGTACATATATATAGGATACTTTAGCACCCAAAGCAAAACTACCAACAATCATCCCCTCAATTAATAAGTGAGGAATATAGGTCATCAGGTAACGGTCTTTAAAGGTTCCCGGTTCTGACTCGTCAGCATTACAAACCAGGTAACGGGCAACTCCTTCGGGTTTAGCCAAAAAGCTCCATTTCATCCCGGTAGGGAAACCTGCGCCACCACGGCCACGCAAACCAGATTTTTTAACTTCTTCCACCACTTCTTCGGGTGTTAAAGTTTTCAAAGCCTTTTCAACAGACGCATAACCACCTTTTGAGCGGTAAACATCATAAGTGTTGATACCGGGTACGTTTATATGTTCTAAAAGTAATTTGCGTCCCATTAGTTATTCGCCTTAGCTTTTAAATCATTAACCAGTTTATCAACTGACTCATTGGTTAAATTCTCGTAAAAAGTATATTCAGGGCCTATTTGCAATACCGGGCCAAAACCACAGGCAGCTAAACATTCCACTCCGCGCCAGCTAAATAAACCGTCGGCAGTAACTTCGCCTTCGGGTACACCTAACTTTTGCTCAATATAGTCCATTATTTTTTCGGCACCTACCAAACAGCAGGGACCCGTGCGGCAAACTTCTAACATATATTTGCCTTGCGGGCGTAAAAAGTACATGCTGTAAAACGATGCCACTTCGTAAACTTCAATATGCTGTATATTCAAAAACTCAGCTATCTTATCCATTGCAGGCGGGCTAACCCAACCCAACTCGGCTTGTACCAAATGCAGGATAGGCAGCAACCCTGATTTTTGTTTCCCTTCCGGGTAACGGGTTACCACATCAGCCATGCTGGCTAATAATGCCGGCGAAAAAGTCACCGGGGTTTGTACGGTATCTTCAACTCTAAGCATCTAACTCTCCGGCTATAACGTTTAAACTACTCATGTTAATAATCGCATCTGAAAGCAGCATGCCCCTGCTCATTGGCGCATACATTTGATAATTGATAAAACTTGGCCTGCGGAAATGCAAACGGTACGGTGAACGCCCGCCATCATTAACCAGGTAAAAACCAAGTTCGCCATTAGCACCTTCAACCGAATGATAAACCTCGGTAGCTGGTGTAGGCACCTCGCCCATCACAATTTTAAAGTGATAGATCAAAGCTTCCATGTTATTGTAAACTTCTTCTTTTGGCGGCAAATAAAACTCAGGAACATCCGCATGGAAAATATCGGTTGGTTCTTTTTCCAGTTTTACCAAAGCCTGCTCAATTATGCGCAAGCTTTGCCACATCTCTTCGTTGCGTACCAAAAAGCGGCTATATACATCGCCATTTTCACCTACGGGTACTTCAAAATCAAAGTCTTCGTATGATGAATATGGGTTCATGGCACGCACATCATAATCAACACCGGAAGCACGCAATAACGGCCCGCTCCAGCTATAATTTAACGCATCCTGGGCGGTAACTGCTGCTACGCCTTTGGTACGGTCAACAAATATGCGATTACGGTTAAATAACGATTCAAATTCTTTCAGCGTTTTAGGGAAATCAACCAAAAACTTACGCAACTTGGCAAATGCTATGGTGTTAAAGTTACGCTCAAACCCGCCTATCCTGCCAATATTGGTGGTTAAGCGCGAGCCGCAAACTTCTTCATAAATTTCATAAATAGCCTCGCGGTGTTCCATCATGTAAAGGAAACCGGTAAAAGCACCTGTATCCACACCCAATACACCGTTACATACAATATGGTCAGATATACGCGCCAGTTCCATTACAATTACACGCAGGTAATCCACACGTTTTGGTGTTTCAATACCTAATAGCTTTTCAACAGTCATGTGCCATCCCATGTTGTTGATGGGCGATGAGCAATAGTTTAAGCGGTCAGTTAATGGAGTTATCTGGTAAAACGGGCGATGTTCGGCAATTTTTTCAAAGGCACGGTGAATGTACCCAATGGTAGATACACCGCTTACAATACGCTCGCCATCCAATTGCAGCACGTTTTGAAATACACCATGCGTAGCCGGGTGCGTTGGCCCCAGGTTTAGGGTTGACAGCTCGTTCTGCGGATCGTTATCTGAATATACGGGATGGTTCTGCATTTCTATCTTCCGAAAAAATAATCTTTTTTATCGACGCGGTTAGGGTCTTCCAATGGAAATTCTTTTCTCATCGGGAAAGCCGTCATGTCATCAACATTTAATATCCTGCGCAAATCCGGGTGACCGTCAAACAATACACCGAAATAGTCGTACGTTTCACGTTCCATCCAGTTAGCACCTTCCCAAACTGTAGTAGCAGTTGGTATATGGATATCATCAATTGTTAAAAATACTTTTATGCGTACACGTACATTATTTACCAAGCTATGCAAATGGTAAATTACACCTATTTGCTTTTCCTGCTCGGGATAATGTACGGCGGTAATATCTGTTAAATATATAAACTGCAAAGTTGCATCATGTTTTAAATAGCTTAAAACGCTGATGATATGCTCGCGGGTAGTTTCCAATGTCAATAAACCAAAAGGTTCGCCAACTACGGTTAGCACACCTTCAAATTTGGCATTGAGATTTTGTAAAAGCTCTTCGTTTGTTATTTTATCCATTACTGAATTCCGTATGACGATAATAATTCCTGGTATTGTGGTTCATTACGCCTGCGTACTGATTCTGTTTTTACCAGGCTTTGGATATTCATAAAGCCATCGATAATAGCTTCCGGGCGAGGGGGGCATCCCGGCACATAAACATCAACAGGTATAATCTCGTCAATGCCCTGCAAAACAGAATAAGTATCAAATATACCACCGCTTGAAGCGCAGGCACCAACAGCCATTACCCAGCGTGGCTCGGCCATTTGCAAATAAACCTGGCGCAACACCGGGCCCATTTTTTTAGCTATGGTACCCATAACCATCAACAGATCAGCCTGGCGCGGTGAAAAGCTTAAACGCTCGGCACCAAAACGCGACAAATCATAATGAGAAGCCATGGTAGCCATAAACTCAATTCCGCAGCATGAAGTTGCGAAAGGCAATGGCCATAATGAATTTGCGCGCGCTAAACCTACTGCTTTATCAAGCGAAGTAGCAAAAAATCCCGCACCCTCCACACCCGCGGGGGCGCCTACTATTTGAATATCACTCATGAGTTATGATCAATACAAATCCATCCTTAGAATGGAAGGCCAAATTTACAATAAATTACATTGTAATAAATACACTATTAGTAAGTGAAATGTATTTAGAATTGTTCTAAATTGCTATTGCCGAGCCGACCTTACTTCATTTTCGTCTATGCGAGCGATAGCGTAGCAATCCTTGCATAGACAGTTACTGAAGGCAATAGTTATTAAAAGATTAGTAGCGTAGCTACGCTGATGGAATAGCAAGCAGAAAATTACAAATAATTAATACAATAGACATTGATTAGCACATGCAGAGATTGCTTCGTTCCTCGCAATTACGGTTGAGAGAAAAAAATTGCTCTTAATCCCAGTCCAGTGCGCGTTTTTTGATGATGTAGATAAAGCCTAACAGTAATGTGCCCATGAAGATGAACATTTCTATCATGCCGGTGCTGCCTAATTCTTTAAAGTTTACTGCCCATGGATACATGAATATTACTTCAACATCAAACAATACAAACAGAATAGCTACCAGGAAGTATTTGATAGAGATTGGGGTACGGGCGTTACCAATTACTTCAATACCCGATTCAAATGGGGTAAGCTTATCCTTAGTTGCACGCTTAGGGCCAATTTTATGTGTTACAAACATGGTACCCACCACAAAACCTAAAGCCACTATCATTTGAAATATAATAGGCAAATAATTTACCGGTAAACTTTGTACTTCCATGATGCAAATATACAAATGGTATAGTAATAAAAAAGCCCCCGATAAAACCGGGGGCTTTTTTTATGTTATTTATTTCCTGTCTTCTTAGCAGGTGTTGCTGGCTTCGCCGCCGGGGCACTTGCTGCTGCCTTTTGGTCAAAATAGAATTTGGCCTGTGCATTAGCAGGATCTATAGCCTGCGCTTTAGTAAAGCTATCTAAAGCTTTGGCATCGTCTTTATCATGATACACATAATAGTTGCCTTCGTACGCATAAGCTTCTGCTAAAGACCTTTTATTACGGGCGTCAGTTGGAGGTGTAGCTGTTAACAACTCAATTACTTTATCGTAATCTGGTTTCGCTAAACCTTGCAATTTAGACATGTCGCGGTCTTTGTAATCTCTGATTCTTGCACGGGTAACAAAAGCATCAGCAGTAGCTGCAGGAGATTTTCTAATAAACGTACTCAATGCGGTATCAGCCTTAACCAGATAATTTGAGTCAGGTTTGCTTGATTTATCAAAAGCAAAAGCGAAATAGTAATAATAACCTTCAAAGAAATAATCTGCTAATAGCTTTCCATGTTGCTTAGCCGAAGATTCTTCGTAGGTTTTTGCAGCATCAAGGTAGTCTTTTTTAGTAGTATACATTTTTTCAATATCGGCATATACATCTTTAACTAATGTACTATCTAATTCTGCTGCCTTCTTTTGATCAGCAATACCGCCAACCGTATCTTTACCACTTGCTATTTTTAAACGGCCACGATATAAATAATCAGATGGTAATATCCTTGCAGGATCAGCTTTTGTAAACCATGTATTCATGGCATCTAAGCCGGCATTATAATCTTTATTTTGATATGCGGCATAACCTATAAATCGGTACACCCTAACATTTGAAGAAGCAGATTTTGATAACGTAGCCGCTACAGTTTGCAAATTCTGGAAATCGCCGGCATCATATAAAAATGTCGCGTAACGTAATAACGACTCGGTTGAGTTATCTGTTAAGCTTAAATATTTTTGATAGTGCTCAACAGCTTCTTTTACCTTAGCTGATGCTACCGACCTGGTAGTAAGTGCCCAGTATAGATCTGTTTCTGCCCATTCCCTGTAAGCAGGGCCAAAGTTAGGATCAATGGCCAAAGCAGCCTGAAATTCTTTTTCGGCATCTTCAAAGTTCTGTGCATTTGATATCAATACCCCCTGCGAAACGTGAGCATTCACATTTTTAGGGTCAAGTGTTAAAGCTGATGAGTAATTTGAATAGGCTTCAGATGCGTTTTTTAAGGCACGGTCGGCATTACCTAACTGTACCAATACATTTGCATCTTTAGGGTTAGCTAACTTGCCTTTATTTAATACTGCGATAGCTGCATTTGCATCAGCCGGGTCTGTTGACTTAGCTGCGCCAACCGGCATTAAATAAGCTGCGCCCATGTACACAAACGGTGCAGAATCATGTTTACCGGCTAATGTTGTAGCCTGGCTAAAGTTTGAAGTTGTACCCGAAGCATCTTTATTATAATGCGCCACAGCGCCTAAACCCACATAGTTTAAAGCTGATTTTGGGTTTACAGCCATACCTTTCATAAAGGCTGCTTTTGCTGAATCCGGGTAATCTTGTACTAAATATACCCATCCCAGGTAAAAAAAGTTTTCATCCTTAGTCGGTTGTGTAACCGTAAGGTTGTTTAGCATTGATTTGGCTTTCTGATATTGTTCGGCATCAATAGCTTTCTTAGCATCGTCAAGGCTCTGCGCAAAAACCGATGAACCTAATAATACCAGCCCTACCGCTACATTAGCTACTTTACTGATCATTTTCATGTTTTTGTTATCGTTTTTATTGTTTAGTTATATGTATGTTTTATGTTTATCTCTCTTTGGGGTATTGAATCCGGCAATAGTCCTGATCTTAAAATTATCCTTTGCCCTTTATCGCTTACCATAAAGTGTGCAAAGCCTGTTCCTAATCCCAGTTTACCGGTGCAATTTATAACATATAGACCTCTTATTAAAGGATATTGTTTTAACGCAAGTGTGTTTTGCGACGGCATAAAATATTGATTAGGCGCTGTTTTGCTGTCTTCATCTTTAATAGCCATTATTTTAACTTTTTTAACTGCATCCGCATAATCATCATCCGGATCATCCAACCAGCTGAATCCCACAATACCTATAGCGCCCTGATTTTTAGCCACATATCTTATTACCTCTTTGTTGTTTTTTAAAGAGTAGATATTTTTACGGTTAAAGTCAACGGCTCCCGAAAAGGTTTTTAAATACCTAACCAAACTTGAGTTAGGATTATCAAAAACGATATTTGTACCGGTTTTAGTCTGTCCGTTTAACAATTTCTTTAATTCGGCTACCGTCATCAATGTATCGTTTGACGATTGATTCACAATTAGCGTTACCGCATCAATAGCAAACCTGTTAACCAACGGAGGCAACGTTTTATTAACCATAACCTTGGTTTCTTCGGGCGTTAAATCGCGCGAAAGAATAGCAAGCCTTACACTATCATTCAGCAACATACGCAAAACATCATTTTCTGATTTATAGATAATGGTTGGTTTTGCTTCTTTATTCAATTGCGTAAACACATATTTTTCCTGGTCAACAATAGGCTGAAATGATTCGTCTGCAGCAAATGAAGCCGAACCCGATTCCAGTTTATCCTCTTCTTTTACTATAGCTTTTGTCTTCTGTTTACAGGAGCTAACTATAAAAAAGGCAAAAAAAATACAGATCCCCAATTTTACCTTATTCATTTCTCCTCTTTCCTTAATAAACGTGCAAACCTTACTATAGCGTATAATATAATTAATCCGCCAAATATTTTCCGCTGGTAATCCGGCAACTGTTGGGCAATACCGTCCCAGAAGATAACCATCAACCCTAATATAAAAAAGCAAGTAAATGCTATAAGCCCTAAAATAAGCAAAAACCGCCTTTTGAGCGATTTTTGCTTATCCTTAAATGTATATGACATTTATTTTATTAATTGTCAGAACTTAATGTAAAGTTTACAGGAACAGTGTATGAAACGCGCACTTTACGGCCGTTTTGGATACCAGGTTTCCAGTGTGGTGAAGCTTTTACAGCTCTCGCTGCTTCATCCTGCAACGTTTGGCTTGGGCCACGCACCGCTTTTACCTGGGTTAAGCTTCCGTCAACTTCCACTACGAAAGAAACGAATACTTTACCTGTTACATTGTTTTCCCTGTCAACAGCCGGGTAACGGATAGCTTTACCTAAATAAGCGTAAAACTTCTCAATACCTCCCGGAAACTCGGGTTCGTTCTCTACCGACTCGTAGATCTTATTGGCATCTTCTGTTACTGCTTTCACATCAGATGTACCAACAGGCTCTGCGATCACGATATCTGCATCAGGGTTACCCTTGATGTTTTGTTGTCCCGGGTCCGCTTTCACCAAGTCTTTTTGAGCTGGTGGTTCTTCTTTCACCTCTTCCGCTGGTTTTACAACAGGTGGAGGGAATTTAACCACATCATTTTTAGGACGAGGTGGCTCCGGCGGTGGCGGAGGTGGTTTTTTAGGGTCGGGTGGAGGTGGAGTTAACACAATGTCAGTTATCTTCACCTTTGGCTGGGCCTTAGGAATGAACCCTTCAATTTTATTGATGATTGTTGGTAACGATATAACAAATACGAAAAATATAGCTCCGTATAAAAGGGCACGACCGGCATTGCTGCCATTTTTGCTTCTTAATTCATACGCGCCATAAGCTTTATTACGGCCGTTAAAAACAACGTCAATCCATTCCTGCTTTAATATGTCTAATTTAGATCCTAACATTTTTGAAGCTTTAAATTTTAACGTTAATTTTTAATTGATATCTCTGATTAATTGTAAAGGTGATCTCTCTTAAGTAATTCTACCTCTGAAGGTGTAATTTCTACTATCGCCCTGAACTGATTACCTACGATATTCAATTCATCCATAGTGGTAACCACATTATTGTAATTAGATTTATCACTTGGTTTTACAATTACAAATAACTCTTTGCCTGTATTAGCTAATACTTCTTTGCTTTTATCAAACAATAGTTTACGCAAACCATTTTTTCCGTAACCATCAGTTGTTGGTTGTGATTTACCCATTAAGCCCATATACCACTCCAGCTTATTATCAGAACCTAATAATAAAGTTAAAGTCCTGTTATCGGCTACAGGTTGTTCGGCCTTTGTTTTTTCATCTTTATCCGGCATTATCAAGTCCATAGCTTTTGGCTTTTGGAGCGTGGTAGTAAGGATAAAAAAAGTGATGAGCAGGAAAGCCAGATCCACCATGGCTGTTAAGTCCACGCGTGTAGATGCTTTTTTACTTCTAACCTTGCCACCGCCTTTTTTACCCCCGCCGGAGGTATCTAATTCTGCCATGTTTCTTTTATTTTGACACCGTTTTAAGCGATGTAATTAAACTAAATTTATCAACTTTTTGCTTTTGCAGTGTTTTAATGATCTTAGAGATGGTAGGATATTCTTCCCTTGCATCACCTTTGATGGCCACTTTAAGCTCTTTATTATGCAATAGCTTGTTAGCTAACCTTGTTTGATATACCCAATGATATAAATCATTGTTTTCGGTAGTGTCAACCGGTATGCCCTGTTGTTTATACCCGGTTTTTTCGTTGGCAGGCAAGCTTAAAAATTGCGGTAATATATTTAGCGGAATGCCAAACGATTCTGTTGCCGCAAACGCGTTGATCTGATCGGGTGTAAAACCTACTTTATAAGTATCGCCCATCGCTTTGATGGTTTCTTTACGCACATCCACGCCTTCAATGCTATAAAATGCTTTACCCTGGGCTACTGTAATAATAGCATAATCGCTTTCAGGTATTGGCATAATAGCCGTTGAAGCAGGGACTTCGGCTTTAAGCGGATCCTCTGTTTTAGGCTTTGCTGATAATATGAAGAAGGTAAGCAAAAGAAAAGCCACATCGCACATGGCGGTCATGTCAATTGCTGTACTCTTTCTTGCGACTTTTACTCTGGACATATTTCCTTTTTTTTAGTGTTAGTAATAATTAATTAAGTCCCCGGCCAATAGTTAATACAGGCAGGTTATAACACTAATATTATTTGTTTTTATGTGATGCAGCAAAAGTTTGTACAATGCTAAAGCCTGTTTCGTCAATAGCATAAGTCAGGTTATCAATTTTTGATGTAAACACGTTGTACATTACAATTGATAAAGCTGAAGTACTGATACCTAATGCTGTGTTAACCAATGCTTCAGAGATAGCTGATGATAATGCTGATGTATTTGTTGCAGCACCAGATAACTCATGGAACGCCTTGATCATACCTACCACTGTACCTAATAAACCGGTTAATGTACCGATAGATACCAATGTAGCGATGATAGTTAAGTTTTGCTCCAACATAGGCATTTCTAAAGCTGTTGCTTCTTCAATGTCTTTTTGGATAGCTAATGTTTTCTGATCAACATCTAAAGTTGCTTCAGTTTCCATTTCTTTATATTTCTTTAAGCCTGCTTTGATAACGTTAGCAACAGAACCTTTTTGTTTGTCGCATTCTGCAGAAGCTGCATCAATGTTACCTGCATTAAGGAAGCCTTGTATTCTTCTAACAAAAGAATCAACACTGCTTGTACCTGAAGCTTTACCAATAACGATAAATCTTTCGATAGAGAAAACAATTACCATTAATACATAAGACATAACCAATGGTACAAGGTAGCCACCTCTGTGTACGATACCGAATATATCAGTTGTTTCGCCGTTTTCAATATCACCGCCTTTGTAGTGGCTTGGATCGCCAAGAATCAAAAAGAATATTAAACATGATACAACGATACAAATTGGAACAGTAAGCGTCGCAAACATGCCAGATGCACTTGAGCTTTCTTTTTTAGGTGTTGTAGTTGGTTTTGTTGGTGCGTTTGCCATTACTTTAATTTTTAGTTTTTAGTTTTTGTTTATTTTATAGTTAGTTAATTGTATGCCTTTTATGCGGATAACAAAATTATAATTTAAAGTATATAAAAAAAGCCTTTTACCTACTTTATTTGTGTTACCCGTTGTTTTTAATATATTATACAGTATTATTTAACTGCATAATAATTATAGAAAGCAAAATTATTAGCTGCCCCAATAATTTTTTTACAATAAAACCTATTATTTTTTATAATAGCAAGCGTTAATACAAAAATTATGTAACTAAATTGATATAGTTAAACCTTTTAGTGGGTAATTGCAACTATAAGCCGGCTGATCATTTTATTTAACCTTTTATAAAATGATAAAACAGCTGCAAACCCAACATTATTGGCTTTTACGCTATCAACAGATCAAATATAAAACTTTAAATTGGCAATAATGCAAATAAAACAAATTAAATTTTGTTTTATTTGCATTAAGGTATTTATTTATATTATTACTACCCCGAAAGGGCATTAATAATACCGCATTTATTTATAAAAGCAATTAAACCAGGTTGGCAGAAATAACTTTAGGTGCGGCATTTATAATTTCTGCACTGCTTAAATCAGCATATTGCTCAAAGTTTTTCACAAACGATGCTGCCAGGTTGTTGGCCTGTTCATCATATTGCCCTTTATTAGCCCATGTATTTCTCGGATCAAGTAATTCCGACGGAACATTAGGGCAGCTTACCGGCATTTGTAAATTAAAAACCGGGTGTGGCTTGTATTGCACCCCGTCTAATTCGCGATTTAAGGCAGCATTGATCATAGCCCGGGTATAGGATAGCTGCATTCTTTTTCCGGTTCCGTAAGCGCCGCCTGTCCAGCCGGTATTTACCAGCCATACGTTAACATTACCTTCTTTTATCTTGTTACCTAATAATTTAGCATATACAACCGGGTTCAATGGCAAAAATGCCTGGCCAAAACAGGCAGAAAATGTTTCAGTAGGCTCATTAACACCAGCTTCGGTACCTGCAACCTTTGCAGTATAGCCCGAAATAAAATGGTACATAGCCTGGTTGGTAGTTAGTTTTGATATTGGTGGCAATATCCCAAACGCATCGGCAGTTAAAAAGAAAATATTTTTAGGCAGTAAGCCGATAGACGGGATTACCGCATTGCTTACATTGTATAATGGATAGGCTACCCTTGTATTTTCTGTTTTATCAATATTAGTAAAATCAACCTTACGGGTACCTTTAATATAGTTCGTATTTTCAAGCAATGCCCCAAATTGTATGGCGCTAAATATTTGCGGTTCTTTTTCGGGGGTTAGGTCAACACATTTGGCATAGCATCCGCCTTCAAAATTAAAAATGGTATAATCGCTCCAGCCATGCTCATCATCGCCAATTAAGCGGCGGTTAGCATCGGCAGATAAGGTAGTTTTACCGGTACCCGATAAGCCGAAAAATATGGCAGTATCACCTTTTTCGCCAATATTGGCTGAGCAGTGCATAGAAAGCACATTTTTTTGATGTGGAAGTATAAAATTAAGTACCGAAAATATGCCTTTTTTAATTTCGCCGGTATAACCAGTACCACCAATAAGGATCATTTTTTTGGTAAAGTTGATAATTGAAAAATTTGATTGGCGCGTGCCATCAATGGCAGGATCAGCTTTAAAACCTGGTGCTGCTATTATTGTCCACTCTGGCTTTGAAGAAAGCTCGGTAAATTCAGGGCGTAAAAACAAATGATGCACAAACAGGTTCTGATACGCTGTTTCGGTTACTACACGGATATCTATATGGCATTTTTCATTAGCACATGCGCTGGAGTCGCGAACAAAAATATCCTTACCCGCCAGGTAAGTTGTTACCTTGTTTAATAAAGCATCAAATTTAGAAGGGTCAAACTTAATGTTCACCTTTCCCCACCAAACAGTATCGTGGGTTATATTATCATCAACAACAAAGCGATCCTTTGGCGAGCGGCCGGTAAATTCGCCGGTATCAATTGCCAATGCGCCGGAATCGGCTAATGTTCCCTCATTTCTTTGTATTGCTGCCTCAACAAGTTCAGCCGGGGTAAGTTGATAAAATAGGTTTCCTGCCCGATCAAGCTGTAAATAGCTAAGATCCGGTAATTGGTTATTACTGCTTTTCATTAAAATAAGTTTATAATTGGTTACCGCAAAATTATCAATTCACGGGCCAAAAACCAACGAAATTTAGATATTTATTTACATAATGTAGGTTTTACACACTATATAAATAACTATATATCAACGTTTTATATCAACAACTCAATACACTATCTATTTTTAAAAAATGGAGGGTCTACAATTTAAAAAAAGCATTTTACAAATAAATATTAACACATATTTTGCAATTGTTGACTGAATTAACAACCGGCAATTTTGCGGGCTTTAATTTTATCGCGTATTTCGAGAAGTAGAATGTGAAATATCGGGGAATTTATCCCCCGGCTTTTTTGGCTTTAAAGCCGTCTGCTTGCAACAGTGTGAGCACTTTATCTCTAAAATCGCCCTGTACCAGGATCTCGCCATCTTTGGCTGAGCCGCCTACACCGCATTTTGATTTCAGCTTTTTGCCTATCTCTTCCAATTCAGTGGCAGGACCTACGTAACCGGTAATGCGGGTAACTAATTTACCGCCGCCTTTACGGTCTAGATATATCTTTAGGTTTTGCTGTTGTGGAGGTAGCGATTCAATCGAATCATTATTATCTTCCTGATATTGAAAATCAGGGTCGGTAGAGTACATTATGCCGGTAAAGTTTTTCTTTGACATAGCTTAATTAGCTTTATAACCATTGCCAACCATTATTTTTAACGATTGTGGTTTTACATTTATTTCAACTACTTCTCCGGTTATTTGCGGCTCGCCATCCAGGTGCATTGGCCCCGGTTTGGCGCGCTGTACCGTTATATGCTTTCCCCGTATAATTTCTACATATCCTGTTTTTTCAATGGATTTATTGAGCATACGAAGGCCTAATTCAACCAACCGCCATAAGGGAAATGTTTTTATGATACAAACGTCCAGCAAACCATCTTGTACAGAGGCGTTTGGTGACACGTGCGCATTATTGCCATATTGCGACGAATTGGCAAAACTAAGCATAAAAGCCTCCCGCTGATACGATTTACCGTCTATTTCTATTTGATAAGTTTGAGCCTTATAGTTTGCTATCTCCTGGAAAGTTGATTTTATATAGGTAATAAAACCACGTTTCTTTTTATGCGAAAAAACTTCGCTGATATGGGCATCAAAACCCATACCCGCCATATTAAAAAATGCCTGTCCATTGGCTTCGGCCGAATCAATAGCAATTATATTACCGTTATTTAAATTTTCAACAGCTTTTTCCATATCCATTGGGATACTTAAAAACCGGGAAAGGCCATTGCCCGAACCACACGGTATGATTCCTAAAGCAGTGTTTTTACCAACCAGCGACGATGCTACTTCGTTTACCGTACCATCCCCTCCCACCGCAATGATCAAATCACAATTGTCGTCTGCAGCTTCTTTGGCTAATTCACGGGCATGTTCGGCACCATCTGTAAAAACAATACTATAGTCGTAAATATCCTTATTAAAATGCTTGCGCACCAGTTGAGGAACACCATCCTTTTTTTTTCCTCCCGATATGGGATTTACAATAAATAACGCTTTCTTTTTCAACTGATATACAATAACAGGCGGCAAAAGTAAATCTATTTTCGGTTTTGTTAAAATTGTTTTATTTTTGGACACAGAAAGTGGACTGATTTAACGTTCGTAATTATCGGACAGGATTGCAACCACGTAAAAAAGTGCTAAAACCATTGCTTCTCTTTTTTATTTTTCAATCCTTTGTTAAATCTTCCTGTTTACATTTACGTTATATATAATTAATAAATATGCCTTATTTATTCACTTCAGAATCAGTGTCGGAAGGACACCCGGACAAAGTTGCCGACCAGATATCGGATGCTTTAATTGATAATTTTTTAGCACATGACCCTGAATCAAAAGTGGCGTGCGAAACATTGGTTACTACCGGCCAGGTATTTTTAGCAGGCGAGGTAAAATCAAAAGCTTATTTAGATGTACAAAAAATTGCACGCGATGTAATTCAACGCATTGGTTATACCAAAGGCGAGTATATGTTTGATTGCCACTCATGCAGTGTTCTTTCGGCAATCCACGAGCAATCACCTGATATTAACCAGGGCGTTGAGCGCCAGGCAAAAGAAGAACAAGGCGCAGGCGACCAGGGAATGATGTTTGGTTACGCAACAAGCGAAACCGACAATTACATGCCATTGGCTTTAGATATTGCCCATGCATTGTTATTAGAGCTGGCAGTTATACGCCGCGAAAATACAGACATTAAATATTTACGCCCCGATGCAAAATCGCAGGTAACGTTGGAATATGACGACAATAACCAACCGGTAAGGATAGATGCTATTGTAATTTCAACCCAGCATGATGATTTTGATGAAGAAAAAGCAATGCTTGCCAAAATCAGTGCAGATATAATCAGCATTTTGATACCACGCGTTAAAGCTAAATACGCCAAGTACGCGCACTTCTTTAATAACGATATTAAATACCATATTAACCCAACCGGTAAATTTGTTATTGGTGGCCCGCATGGCGATACCGGCTTAACCGGTCGTAAGATCATTGTAGATACTTATGGTGGTAAAGGCGCACATGGTGGTGGTGCATTCTCAGGAAAAGACCCTTCAAAGGTTGACCGTTCGGCAGCCTATGCTACCCGCCACATCGCTAAAAACTTAGTTGCGGCAGGTGTTTGTGCCGAAGTTTTGGTACAGGTATCGTATGCTATTGGCGTTGCACAACCAATGGGTATTTATGTAAATACCTACGGAACAGGAAAAGTAGGCTTGAACGATGGCGAAATTGCCAAAAAAGTTGAAGCTATATTTAATATGACGCCTTATGCTATTGAAACACGTTTTAAACTGCGTAATCCTATTTACAGCGAAACTGCAGCTTACGGCCACTTTGGTAAACCAAGCCAAACTGTAACTAAATCATTCACCGCTCATGATGGCAGTGTATTGACAAGGGAAGTTGAACTATTTACCTGGGAAAAACTGGACTACGTTGATAAAGTAAAAGCAGCTTTCGGTTTATAATTTATTTTAATCCAAAATTAAATATCTTAGAGCGGTGTATTTTACATCGCTCTTTTTTGTTATCAACTAAATTTAAAAATCAATGAAAACACTAAAATCAATTTTAACCATAACCGCCATTTTTCTTTGCATCAATTACGTCAAAGCAGCTACTTCAGAATTGACGAACTCTTTAAATGCTGTTACCAAAACTTATTTGGATATAAAAAACGCTTTGGTTGCCAACAATGCAGCCGAGGCAGAAACTAAAGCAGGCGAAATGGCAAAAGTTATTGGCGCCGTACCTGAAAAGGATATGACACCCGAGCAGCATAAAGTATGGACCGAATATGTAAATAAATTATTGTTTGACAGCAGACACATGAGCGAGCATAACCCGATAGATCATAAAAGGGAACACTTTGCCAGCTTATCAACAAATATGTTTGCCGTGTTAAAGGCATTTAACCTAAACACGATGGTGCTTTACAAACAATATTGCCCAATGAAAAAAACCTATTGGGTAAGCGAGAACGCGGCTATTAAAAATCCTTATTACGGCACAGGCAGTATGGCTACCTGCGGATCGACCAAAGAAACGCTAAAGGTCAGGTAATTAATACCGGCTTCTTTTTACCGCGCGCACCAGGCGGCGGTATCTTTTTGCTTCATAATAATCATTAGTAACCAGTACGGCATGTATAATGCCGGGCACCCAAAAACAAATAGTTAGTATGATGCTTAGTATAAAAGCACCAATGCGCCCGGTTGTTAAAACCGCGGCAGGTGGAAATATAAAGCATAAAAAGTAGCGCATAGTATTAGTTAGAATAGGTTTCCGTAACTAAGTTACAAATTATAAAGAAATAAAATAATGGAAATAATACGCATTGGCACGCAGCCTTCCGGCAAAGGGCCTTCAGAATATTTTACAGGTACAGTTCGTATCGATCCACTTTTTAGTCCGCCCGATCCGGCACGTGTGGCTATGGCATTGGTTACCTTTGAACCCAATGCCCGTACAGCGTGGCATACACATCCGTTTGGCCAAACATTGGTAGTTACAGCAGGTTGTGGTTGGGTGCAACGTGATGGCGGGATACGGGAAGAAATTCACCAGGGCGACGTAGTATACTTCTCACCGGGCGAAAAACATTGGCATGGGGCCACTGCCACCACGGCGATGAGCCATATTGCTATACAGGAAAAGCTAAACGGTTCGCCGGTTGAATGGATGGAGCACGTAAAAGATGAACAATATAGCGGATAAAGCTATATTTGAACCTGAATAATAATTTATGCAAAACCCGGAAGCAAATCCATGGCAAATTACTGCCGAAAAAATTGAATACGATAACCCGTGGATAAGCCTAACCGAGTACCAGGTTATTAATCCATCGGGTAATCCGGGCATTTATGGCAAAGTGCATTTTAAAAACTATGCTATTGGTATTGTACCTCTTGATGATGATTTAAATATTTACCTGATTGGTCAATATCGCTTTGCCCTTAATCAATATAGCTGGGAGTTGCCTGAGGGTGGCGGGCCGTTAGGCACAGATCCGCTCGAATCGGCCAAAAGAGAGTTACTGGAAGAAACCGGCTTAAAGGCTAATATATGGTCTGAGATACAGCGGATGCACCTTAGTAATTCGGTAAGTGACGAGCTAAGTATTATTTATTTGGCCCGCAATTTGGAACAATTCGAGGCAGAGCCGGAAGATACCGAACAGCTTCAAATTAAGAAGTTGCCCTTTGAGGATGCCTATCATATGGTTTGCAATAATAAAATTACAGACTCCATAACCGTAGCCGCTATTTTGAAAGTTAAATTAATGCTGTTAGAAAAGCAGTTAGGCTGAACCTTATAAATTATTTTTATTTTTGCCCACCTTCGGACAATATGAAAAAGTTTCTCGGTTATATTTTATCGCCTGTTGCAATCATCTATTTTTTATTAGTGCTGTGCATTTTTCAGCCTATACAATGGCTCAGTTTTAAATTGGGTGGCTATTCAGCGCATAAAAAATCGGTTGATATTTTGAATTTGTTTTTAACCAGTAGTGTTTACATTTTAGGCAACAGCGTAACCTTTATTAATAACCAAAATTTACCAACAGATCGCTCCATCATATTTTTAGCTAATCATCAAAGCATGCTGGATATACCGCCGCTAATATGGTTCCTGCGAAAATATCATGCTAAATTTATATCCAAGATAGAGTTAACAAAAGGCATTCCGTCCATTTCCTATAATTTGAAATATGGCGGTGGCGCTAATATCGATCGTAAAGATCATCGCCAATCTATCACCGAGTTAATCAAATTTGGTACAAGAATGAAAGATAATAAATGGTCGGCAGTGATTTTTCCCGAAGGTACCCGATCAAAAGATGGCAAGTTAAAAACCTTCCAGGTAGGTGGCATAGCAACAATTCTTAAAAAATGCCCCGACGCGTTATTAGTACCAATAGCAATTACAGATTCATGGAAAATGATACGTTACGGGTTTTATCCATTAAACACTTTTACCGCTATGAAATGGGAAGTGCTTGAACCCATTGAGCCCGGTACCAAACCAATTGAAGAATTAGTAAAAGAAGCAGAGGACGAGGTAAGAAAAGCGCTTGGGCAGTAACTGATAACTATTGACTAAATATTTTTCCCTTCAACTATCTTAAAGAAATTATCGCGATAGGTATCGCCAACCGGGATGATCTTGTCACCTATAAAAATGCGGCTCCGTTCTATACTGTCAATTTTATTCAGCGCTACTATATATGATTTGTGTACACGTACAAAATGATTTGCAGGTAGCGTATCTTCCATTTTTTTCATGTTTTGCAGTGTAATAATACGCTCTGCTGAAGTAAAAATGGAGATGTAATCTTTTAGCCCTTCGATAAACAAAATTTGATGCAAATACACTTTCTGTATTTTGTATTCGCTTTTAACAAAAATAAAGTCGCTTGAAAAATCGGTTTGCTGCTGTGGTTGTATTTGTGCTACAGGCTCGGGTGTAGGCGGTTTAGCATTGGGACTAATTATTCCCTGTGCTTTTTGTGCCGCTTTAAAAAATCGGTCAAACGCTATAGGTTTAAGCAAATAATCAACTACATCCAACTCATACCCTTCCAGGGCGTATTGTGAATAGGCTGTTGTTAATATTACTTTGGTTTTGCCATTAGCTATTTTCAGAAATTGTATGCCGGTAAGTTCGGGCATCTGAACATCTAAAAACACCAAATCAATATTGCCATCCTGCACCATGGTAAGCGCCTCAATTGGATTAGTAGTGGCTTTTATCAATTGCAAAAAAGGCACTTTAGAAATATAGTCTTCTAATATATGCAGGGCTAAAGGCTCATCATCAACTACAAGGCAACGGATCATTTATAAGTTATATGAATAGTCAAGTTTAAATTTGCTTATAGCGAATTATAATAGTCGACAACTCTGGCAAAATCATCATCTTTTTTTACATTCATTTTATTATCAGATATGTATTGCTTAATCTTTTCAGATTTGTCACTTAATGCCGCAATAACAGCTTTATTATCATTTTTAATTTTTACGGGCATTTTATTTTTTGCCAAATAATAGGTCGTATTTTCATTAACAACAATCGTAGCATCTGTTGAACTGTATCCCGAGCGTTTATTAATTCTTTTTACTGTTCTTTTTAAAAGTTTCAAATTGCCATCGCTAAGTACAAGATAAAAGGAAGTCATGTCGGCATCGTCGGCAGGTTTAAACCCATTAACGAAATGGCCCGGTTTCCCAACAAAATTCAAAGTGAATTCAACGGGTTGTAATGCAAACTTGAGTGCGCTGTCCTGTTCTGCATATTTAAAAATTGGCATATCCTGTATTTCATCATACTTAAGCAGCACATTATTATAGGTTTTTCCGTCACTCAGCTTTGCGCTGCCGGGTATCCAGCCATCATACAAGTACGGGGTACCTTCCATATCTCCATAATGCAATTCTTTTTCTGCATATTTTACTTTCCCCTCCTGCAAAAATTGAGTATTCATAACAAATGCATCTTGCGCATTAACCCGTTGCAAGCCGGAAGCAAAGGAAATTATCAAAATAAATAGAGGTAATGTCGCTTTTTTCATAACGATTATATTTAATTATTTCTATAAAATTAGTGATAATTCGCAAGTATAAGTATCTGTTTCGTCACGAATATCTAAATTATACTTACCAGGATATAGCAAATCAAGCCTGCGTTTAACATTATTAAGGCCTATACCACCTATAGAATCCCGGTTATTGTTATGTTTTTTGTTTTGGATGTAAAAGTGTAGGTGAGCATCATCAAGCGTAATTAATAACCTTATAGGGCTTAAAGCATCGTTTGCCACACCATGTTTAAAAGCATTTTCAATAAACGCTATCAATAGCAAAGGAACAATTTTTTGATTACGTACCTGGCCCTCTATTTTAAAATCAATGTAGGCCTTATTGCTGAAACGTATTTTTTGCAGGTCGATAAAATTTTGCAGGTATTGCAGTTCGCGCGATAGATCAACTTTGTTATCGTTACATTCATAAAGCATATACCGCATAATTTCGGATAGCTTTAAAATAGCCTCGGGTGTGGTTTCTGATTTTTGGTAAGCCAGCGAATAAATACTGTTTAATGAATTGAATAAAAAATGCGGGTTAATTTGCGATTTTAAAAAAGCCAGTTCGGCACTTAGGCGTTGGTTTTCTAAATCGCGTTGTACACGTTCATTCACAACCCAATCAACACCCAGTTTTAATACAAAACTTAAAAATAAAAATATAATACTTACCAGTATGGTACTTAAAAAGTACGAAAAAAAAGTTTCAACTTCGTTTAGCGACTCCTCTTTGTAATGCATCAAAACATCTTTATCAAACATCGTTGCAATACCGTATTTACCGAAACCGTAGATGATAATTGCAGCAATAGTTACAATTGAATAGAGCACATATTTTTTATCTCTTAAAAATATTGGAATTAAAAGCAGGTAATTAAGGTAAAAAAGGCTGATGTTTATTGCACCGTATATTATCCATACAATAAGTATGTGCTGTAGAGTAGCAGTCTTATTATTATTATGACCTATAAATATGAAAAATGAAATAGCACATATCCAAAAAAGTATGTGCCAAAAAATTCGCCAGGCTAATTTCATATGTATAAATATAACAGCGAAGATGATTTTTGATGTATAAAATATATACATCTGCCAATTTCATCGATGAACAGGCAATAATATCCGACCAACAGGTTAAAAATCATTAAATCGGTTTCATCTATAAATTAAAGCCATTGGTATAATACTTTTTACAGGCTCAAAAATTAGCTATTTATTTGTATCATAAATCAAACGCAATGAAAAAGTTATTTACAAACTCAAATCCATTTATCCTGTTACTTGCACCGTTGGTGTTCGCTATCGTTATGGGCGTATTTTACCAATTTGAGCAAAAGAAGGAATATACAGAGTGTGCATCATCTTCTGTAAAGGCTACATCATTATTTGTTAAAGGCATTACCCTTGTTAAAACGGTATGCTCAATTGATAAAGAAAAAGTTTGGTAATCTTATCAATTACAACATAAAATTATTAATTACCTGATATTAAAAAAGGTGAAGTCGTTAAACGACTTCACCTTTTTTTGTTCACTTGGTCTACAAAATCAAAGGTTCTATCTCCCCGCTTTTGGATAAATAGGCAAACTTTCATGTCCGTCAGCATCTACCGATTGCACAGCGAAAAAGTAATTATCTTTTGAATAATCCAGTTTAACAGAATTACCCGTTACAAAAGTTTTTCTTTCCCAAAACGGACTGGTAGTTTCGCGCATCAAAATATAATATCCCGCAGGCTTTTTACCCTCTTTCGGCGCGTCCCATTTCAAATCGGTGTTATTTGTTAAGCCGCTGGTTAATACAACTACGTTTTGGGGCGTTGCCGGTGCCAATGCTAAATTAGCTAAAGTAGAAAGATTCATCCGCGCTACTTTTTGCACATAGTTATAATCAACAAATTCAGGTAAATCACCGTAAACAATACCATTCTCGGTACGCAGGTTTTGGTGTTGATGGGTAAAATCTTCATTCATTTCGGTAAGCCTTACAGCAGTGAAACCCTCTTTCTGAAAAGATGTATGATCGCCGCCACGTAAATAACGGTCACGACGATAGATCAATTTCACATCCAATTGATCAACATAACGTTCGGCAGTTTCTTTAATGTAGCGGGCCAGTTCACGCGAAGGGCTGTCATTTTCGCCACCATTACCAATTAAACCGCTTATCATTCGCTCATTACCAACCGCAATTGACGGAACGCCTTCACTAAATACCCTTACGTGCATGTTATCTTTCAAATCATTATCCTGGCCATGGCTATTGCCTACTATATCGTTATTCAGCATAGCATCAACATTCCATTTTTCGGCTTTGGCACGTTTGGCAACATTAGTTGATCCGTCCAGGCCCTGCTCCTCGCCTATTACTGCCATAAAAATTATTGTTGCCGGGAATGATCTTTTTGCCATTACTCTTGCCAGTTCCATAGAAACTGCGGTACCTGAAGCATCATCATTAGCGCCCGGCTCAACGCTATTAGCATCCATAACATTAGTTACACGCGAATCATAATGGCCGGATACAATATAAACCCTGGTATCATTAGGGTCAGTACCTTTTAGCGTGGCCAATACATTTTTAAGTTTTGTAGGATTTGCTATACGTGCCGATTTAGGCTGTGTAAACGTATCAAATTGTACAGTCATACGGCCACCCG